>Ga0302319_10002271_pt1 | contig 41844 bp, 36 predicted proteins | sample Bog_T0_2_FD_203319 | JGI IMG/M metagenome (GOLD analysis project Ga0302319, IMG submission 203319) | Peat permafrost microbial communities from Stordalen Mire near Abisko, Sweden - Bog_T0_2 | ecosystem: Environmental > Terrestrial > Soil > Wetlands > Peat | place: Sweden: Abisko, Stordalen Mire...
CGTGGTTACTGCTGCAAGATTCGATAGAAGCGATAAGGGAAGTTTGTGGCTTGTGGATCAAAGAGATTGAACACGTTGGAGGGCGCCAGATTTGTGCTGAGCGGGACCCAGTTTACGAAATTGGTCGTTGCCTGCAGAACGTAGTTGTTGCTCGCCACCCCGGAAAATCCCAATTGAAATTGTCCGTTGGTCAGGAAACCTGTCGAAGTGAAGAATATCGGGGGCGACAGAATAAACAGGGCCTGGGCGGCCACACTATTGTTGAACCCGGTCTCAAACGCATTGGCCGTGACGGTCGCATTGCTGGTGAGCGCGAAGGGGGTGGCATAGAGGAATGAATTGGTGGTGGGCAGCGAGCCATCCAGGGTGTAGTAGAGCGCCGCGCCGCTGTTGGTGGACTGCAAGGTGACATTGACCGAGGGCGCAAAGGTGCCGCCGTTGGGTGCGATGGTCGGCGGCGCCAGGGCCGGTGTGCCGGGCAGACTGTTGATCCAGGCTGCCATGACCGCCACGGCGTTGGTGTCGATCAGGTTGCGCGCCAGGGGCGGCATCTTGGTGGTCGCGGTGGTGTTGATGCGGTCATAAAGCTCGGAGCGCCAGACATCGTCCGGGGTGACGACATGGGCGTTGTCGTAACCCAGGCTGGAAGACACCGGCACATTGATGATGTTCTGGCTGGCCAGGGGCGTGTCGTAACGGGCATCGAAGGTGGGGCCGGTGCCGCCGGGCTGATGGCACTGGGCGCAATTGGCGTCCAGATAAGAGCGGGCCCGATCCTGAAACGAGGCGGTCAGGTTGGTGAGCGCCGAGAGCTTTTCGAAATTGGTGATGGTGGCTTCGTCAAAGGCGGGATTCAACAGTCCGAGGCGGTTTAACGTCCGGAGCTGATTGTCGGTGTTCCCCGTTGCCGGATAGGCAAGGTTCCCGTTCAACTGACGGGAATTGACCCCCAGAACGTAATTGGCCACCGGCGTGTGACAGGTCAGACAATCCGCCGGACTGGGGTAATACCACATCTGAGTGACCACCCCGCCGGGGGTGGTGATGGGAATGGCCTGGGTAAGGCTGCTGGTGAGCAAATCGGCATCGCTGTTGTCCGGACGCCATTTATACGTGACGCCATAGACCTGGCCGTTGATGTCGCGTACCAACAGCCGGGTTTCCAGGCGCAGGATGGAGTTGGGATTGCTCTGATTGGTTTGCAGCTCAAACGTTTTGACGAACACCGTACCGGCGGGGAACGTCCAGGCATTGGTTGGGGCGAAGGTGATTTGCTGGTTCGGAGTGACGGGCCCGCCACTGTTGGGCAGGGCCAGGTAGCGGATTTTCAGTGCGCCATCCGACCAGAGGGGCACATTGGGCTGATAGGGAATCAATCCGTTGGTGGGCGTCATGCCGGGGGTGTTGCCGAACACGCCGGTTTGTGAAAGCAGCAACGGAAGCGAGGCAGGCAGATAAGTGGTTGGCATGTTAAAGAACGCCGGAACCGGTCCATTGGTGGTTAAACCATAAGGCACTCCGGAACCGGCGTTGACGGTGACATTGACCGGCGCCGAAGTGGTGCTCAAGCCACCGCCGTCGGTGGCGACAGCGGTCAGCGCATAACTTCCGGCACTCAGGCCGGTCGTCGTCAGGGTATAAAGCGGTGCGTTGGGACTGTTGGTTAATGTGCCCAGCAAACTGCCGTTGGCGTAAAAGGCCACCTGGCTGATCGGATTGTAGGGCGCGTCGGCCATGGCGCCGATGGTCACAGTGGCGGCGGCCGTGTAGGTGGCGTTGTTGGTTGGACCCGAAAGCACGACGGTCGGCGGAGGATTGGTATAGGGATATAATTGCGTTTGCGGGATGACGGCTTGCGTCGTGGAAGGGCTGCTCCAGGCCAGTATGGCTTCGGCGCCGCCGGTGCCTTGGAAGTAATCCATCCGGAGGTTGTAAAGTTGCTGGGCTTTGAGGGTGATGGAACCCTGGTAGGTCGTGGCCGATTCAGGAATCCATTGATTGATCAAGAGCTGGCCGTTCACCCACAGTCGCACCCCGTCATCGGCGGTGACATAGAAGGTATAGGTTTCATTGAACTGAGGTTGCACGGAACCGGTCCAGCGCGTTGTGAAATTGGTCTGGCCGATCCTGGGATCGGGTCCGGCACTATTCCAGTTGAAGTTGACCACGGCGTCGGTGCGGGTGAGGGTTGGCAGGGTGTTAAAGGTGATATTGGTGAAGGCCGTGCTGGTGGTGTTGGTCCAATATTGGCCGGTCAGCCCGGTCCCATTGCCAATGGCTGAACTGTTGACAAAACTTGCGATGGCCACGCCGCTGTTTACCGCGCCGGGTAGCGTGGCCACGGCCTGAACGGCCGCGCTGTTCAGCAACAGAAAGGACCCGGTGTAATGGATGGAATTGGTCGTGGGCAGGGTGCCATCCAGCGTGTAGTAAATGCTGGTGCCGGATGTCGCATCGGACAGGGACACGGTGACCGAATTGGTGAAAACTCCGCCGTTGGGAGTGATGACCGGTGTCGCCAGGAAGGTGCTGGGTCCGAAGACGGACAACTGGTATTCCGCGCCGACATAGACCTTGCCATTGACCACGGTGGGCACGGTGAATTGGACGGCCACGCCGGGGTTGTCCCGGGAAAGATTCTGGCTGCTGTTGTAAAGTTCCTGCGCGAGATTGTAGGCGTTGTAGGCGTGAAGGACGGCCGGTCCACTGCTGGAATAGGCGTCCGCCTGGATCAACCAGGCGATGGCATTGTTCGTCCCGTTGGCGGAAATGCTCACGGTAGAGCCATGAACACCGATGGAGGTGCCCGATTTGGACACGGGCGTGGACGGTATCGCCGCGTTGTTGATGGCAAACGCTTTCGTCACGTCGTTGTCGCCCTGATAGAAAATCAGGTGGTTGAAATAGGCGGGCGTGGTAAACGAACTGCCAATGGCCGAGGGCACTTCCTGCACGATCTGATTGTCGTTAGCGGAGTTGAAATGACCCATGTTGTCACGATCCACGAGATGAATTTTCCCTTCCTTGCCGGCGCCAACGATCAGATGCGGATGGTTTGTGCTGCCCGCTTCATCCGGCAATAATGCCGGTCCCCCTGACCCGAGATCCGTGTCGCCATCCGCGAGGCTGGATTGATTATAGGGAGTGAAATAATCAGCCACCTGCAGTCCGTTGGTGGTGGAAAGCTTCATGAAGCTGTCACCATAATCACCGCCGTTGGTATTGGCGCTAAAGGAGCCGTTGGCTGTCTCAAAGAATAAATTGGTGTTGGCATCAACGCACAGTCCGTTTCCGCCCATCCAGAGTCCGGCCTGGGCGGCATAGGTGCCAAACTGGGCGATGGTGGCATTGGGTGTGGTGTTGAAGACGTAGTTGGTCAACAGCTGAAGGTTGGTGGCATTATATCCCAAGATCCAGCCGTGATAAGGGTCGGAATCCGCGAAACTGCCGAAGGTGACAAACAATTTACCGCCGACGAGGGTCATTCCCGGCCGCTGCAGTTGCTGCTCCGCGTTGAACCTCACCACGCCATTCGTACTGTCCACTCCGGCTCCGGGAACCGAGGCGGCGACCAGCACCGGACTGTAGGGTCTTTCATTGCCGGTGGTGATGTCCAGGGCATGAATGCGGTGATAATAGATGTTGTTGCCCTCATGTGTGAACAAATCCACGTAGAGTGTGCCGGATACCGGGTCAATGACCGGTGTGCCCGTGATGCCCATTTCCGGAACCAAATCGTGATATGGCCCGTAACGGTTCCCAAAATCGTTATTCGGCATCACGGCGGAAATCCCAAGGTTCGTCGCCCATAATAGTCCGCCATTCGCCCCTGCGTTGCTGTCCGCGTCGAACGCATAAACACTGTCATGTTCCGTGGCCACATAGACCACGTTATGCACGCCCTTGCTGGGGATGACCACCCCGGGCATGACCAGCGGTTGCGCATAGATGTGGCCATCCACCGTGTAGGAAAACATCCGGCCGAAATTGGTCACGTTGACATTCCCCGGTGTCAGCATGATTTCATTTGTGTTCGCGCCATCACGGGCGTTGTCGTTATGGTAGGTCAACATGGACACCAACGTCACCGGCGGATTGGAGACCAGCGTGGTGAAGGTTTGAGAAGGCGCGGCCCAGGCCGTGCCGACACTGTTCGAAGCTGAAGCGGTGAAGAAATAAGTCGTGTTGCTGGACAAACCCGAAATCGTTGTGGCAAAAGCCCCGGACTGCTGGCCCAAGGCAACGGCGTGTGACCAGGCAGCGGCGTTCGTGCCGCCATTGCTCATTCCGTAATAAATGACAGCCGCCGGGATCAGCCCTCCGGTCGAAACCACCCGTCCATTGAGGGTCGCCACAGTGGCCTGAATGCCGGAGGCCGTGCTGTTGGTCACCACCGGCGCCGTGGCGGGACCGGCCGGGGTCAGCCCGGCATCAAAGGTCGCGTCAAAACCGTGGCTGCTGCCAGACGATATCGTTCCGCCGGCCGGGGGAATCAGCCCCAGTTCGCCGCCGGCGTACGGATTGCCGGTGGCGTTGGCCAGGGCGTCCCAACCCGTGGCTGGCGCGGCCAGGCCAAAAGAATAGGCATAGGTTGCATTGGACGACAGGAGCACGGAAAAACCGCTCCATTGCAACCAGTCGCCTTCGTTGTAGATGAAGTTGTTGGCGCTAAAGGACCCGATCACGGTTGCCGTGCCGTTGCTGACTGAATAAATGTGCAGCAAATAGGTTTGCGCCAGACCAAGATCGCCCGAAGTGCCGCCGCCGGTCTTGATGGCCAGTGAAGTGAGCTGGTATTGGCTTGAACCGTTGCCGGTTGTAAACGTCTGCCCCGGCTCACCCACACTCGGATGATCCACGCCGTCGTCCGTGTAATAATTCAGGGAGTCGGGCATGGCATTGTCGCCGTTGGTGCTGAATTGTGAAATGTCGTTTGCCCCCGGAACCGGCGCGGTGGAGCCCAGGTCCGTCAAGGTCGCGGGTGTTTGCGCCTGAACCATCCAGGTCGCGGCCAGGACCAAGGCGGTCGCAGTCAGGGTCTTCAGGAGCTTCAAAGCTGGGCGGACGAACGGTTCCATTATCTCCTTGGGCGACGGGGAACAAAACTCCCATGAATCAAAGCTCCGGTTCCAAACACCCGGCAAGTTTCAAGGGCTTTCGTTACATGCATAAACGACTCAACCTAAAGTTTCCTGCCTGCAACGGGAACTCGTTGCCGAGCAACACCAATCTACCCAATTTCAGTGCCAAATCAATTTCAATTTAAGAAAAAGTGATTATTATCTTTAAAAATGATTTTTTAACGAAAAAGATGTAATATGAATGCAGCGATGAAAATAAATTCGCGGCCAGTCTGGCCGGCCGCTTTGGCGTGGTTGTGCGGTTTGGTTCTTTGGGGCGCGACCCCCGCCCAAAGCCGGGCGGGCGGTGATTATCAGATTTTTGTTTCCGACGAAAAATCAGGCAATCTGACCGTCATCAACGGCGCGGACTTCAAGGTGGCGGCGACCATTCCCGTGGGCAAGCGGCCGCGCGGCATTCACGCCAGTCCCGACGGGAAAACCGTTTATGTTGCATTGAGCGGCACGCCCATCGAACCGCCGCCGAAACTCGACGCCAGCGGCAACCCGATCTTCGAAAAAGGCCACGACGATGATGACGACAATGTCAAGGCCGACAAGACGGCCGACGGCCTGGGCATCGTGGATGTCGCGCAACATAAATTGCTGCGCAAAATTCCCGTCGGTTCCGATCCCGAGCAGTTCTGTTTAAGCCCGGATGGCCAGCGCATTTACATGTCCAACGAGGACGTCGGCGTGGCCACCGTGCTGGACGCGTTGACGGGAAAAATCGTGACTTTCATTCCGGTCAGCCGCGAGCCGGAAGGCGCGGGCGTCAGTCCCGACGGAAAATTTTTCTACATCACCTGTGAGACCGCCGGTGACGTGTTTGCCATTGACGCCAAAACCTTCAAAATCATCGGGCACATCGTGGTTCAACCGCGCCCGCGCAGCGTGGCATTTCTGCCGGATGGTTCACGCGCCTTCATTCCGTCGGAATCGGTCGGCGAGTTGAATGTGATTGATACCGCCAGCCAGACGCTGCTGAAAGTGATCACGCTGCCGAAAGGTTCGCGTCCGCAGTGCGTCCTCATCTCGCCGGACGGAAAGAAGGTCTATGCCAGCACCGGTCGCGCCGGAACGGTGTGCGTGGTTGATGCGCATACGTATGAAGTGCTGGACACGATCCCGGTTGGCAAACGGCCCTGGGGCATCACCTTCTCCCCGGATGGAAAGTATCTTTTTAGTGCCAACGGCCCGTCCGATGACGTTTCGGTGGTTGACCTGGCCACCGATAAGGAAATCGCCCGCATCAAATCACCCGGCAGTCCGTGGGGCGTGGTCGCGGTGCCGGAGGCAAAATAAATTCAAACGCGTCAAAGGTCGGCGCCACTGCCGTCATGTCCGGTAAATTTCAAAAAAACAGGCGTCACGGCTTCACCCTGGTGGAACTTCTGGTGGTCATCGCCATTATCGCCCTGCTCGCGGCCTTGCTGCTCCCGGCCCTCGCCCGCGCCAAACAGAAAGGACAGCAGGCGGTCTGCGTCAATAATTCGCGCGAGCAGGCGTTCGCGGTGTTTATGTATGCCGCGGATCACGGCGACATGCTTACGCCGACGGCTTACAATGATGCGAATGGTAACGAAGTGGACTGGCCGGCGTTACTGGATCCTTATCTGAAAAATCCCAAAATTCACCTTTGCCCCAGCGATCTGGTTTCCACCAACAATTCCTACGGCCTGAACGAACTGGGATTTGTTGATCTGACCGATCCCGGGGTAACAACGCCGAATCGTATGGCGCGGTTTCACACGCCCACCACCACTGTGATGTTGGGCGATATCGGTACGGAAGACGATTTTACAACGTTACGGCCCGACACGTTGAAAATGATCGCGCCCGGTTCGGTCATCAATGACGACAAGGACGCCCGTCCTGACGCACGCCACCATCAGCGTTGCGATCTTGGTTTCATGGACGGTCACGCCGCGCCCATGCACCTCGATCAATTTTACCTTGATCAGAATCCGACGAACAAGTGGTTCGCGCCTTGACCCGGCGCGCATCGGGCCGGTCAAACAATTTGCGCCTTGAATTGTTCGCCCGCCTTCAAGGATCGGGCGAAACCGGCCAGCAATTCGGGGATGCGTTCCAGATCCTTCAGGCTGACCATTTCCACCGGCGAATGCATGTAACGGCAGGGCACGCTGATCAGCGCGCTGGCAATGCCGCCGCGGGTCCAAAAGACCGCGCTGGCATCCGTGCCGCTCGACGTCGAGACTGCCTCATGTTGCAGTGGAATTTTTCCTGCCTTGGCCACCTGCTCGAGGCGCGCGACCACTCCTGCCTGGTTGCAACCGCCATGGGTAATCGCCGGGCCACGGCCCATTTTCACCTCGCCATGCTGTGACTTGCTGATCGTTGGACAATCCGTCGCGTGCGTCACATCCACGATCAGGGCAATATCCGGCTTGAGTGAATAGGCGATCTGCCGCACGCCCAACAGCCCCACCTCCTCCTGAACATTGGAGACGGCACAAATTTCCGCGTGCAATTTTTTACCTGATTTCTTGAGCAGCCGCATTGCCTCCGCCACGGCGAAGGTGCCCACGCGATTGTCGAGCGCGCGCGCCACGACCTGTTCATTTCGCAGCACGGCGAAGTCGCTGTCCAGCGTGATAGGGTCGCCGATCTGGATGAGTTTTTCGGCCGCTTTCCGGCTGGCCACACCGATGTCCAAAAACAGTTCGTGCATTTTTGGCGGTTTGGTTTCCTTGTCATTCTCCCGGGTCAAATGGGGCGCAATGTTTGCCACCACGCCCTTGACCCCGCCCCGGCGCGAGTGGATCACCACGCGTTGGGCCCGGGTGATGGCCGCATCAACGCCGCCCATTTTACGCACATAGATAAATCCGTCGTCGTCGATGTAATTCACCGTCATGGCGATTTCGTCCGCATGGGCCGCAAGCATCAAGCGTGGGGAACGGCCCTTATTCAGGACGGCAACACAGTTTCCGTAGGTGTCGGAAAAGGTTTCGTCGGCAAACGCTTTGACGTAATCGAGCCAGACCCGCTGGCCGCGGGTTTCGAATCCGGTCGGGCTGGGGGTGTTGACCAGGGTTCGCAGAAAATCCAGTGATGGCGTACGCATAAACGCAGCCTAACAACGGTCGCCGGAAGTCGAAACTCAAAACTTTCCTTGAAAAACGACGCCCGCCTGATATAATAGGAGAGATAAACAAACCTGAATTAAAAATATGACCTGGATCAAACCTGAGTTCGAAGAGATCAGCCTGAGCATGGAAGTCACGGCGTACGTGAACGCCGGCGAATAAGAAAGGACCGAAGCCGCTGACTATTTGCGGCTCGAGCCAACAGCCGTGCAAATACGAGTTCTTGGTGCTGCGGCGGGTGGGGGAGTTCCGCAGTGGAACTGTGGTTGCTCCAATTGTCGCCAGGCCCGCAAACGTGGCAGTTTTCTGACTCAATCTTCAGCGGCCGTTTCCGCCGACGGCAAACAGTGGCTGCTGCTCAATGCCTCGCCGGATCTGACTTCTCAGTTCGCCTCCTTTCCTTCGCTTTCGCCGCCGGGCAGGAATTTGCGAGGCAGCCCCGTGCAGGCCGTGATTTTGACCGACGGAGAAATGGACCATGTCGCCGGCCTGCTTTCGTTGCGTGAACAAAAATCCCTGCGGCTCGCCTGCACCCGCGCCGTAAAAAATCTTCTGACCGGACAGTTCCCGCTGCTGCCGATTCTGGAAAGATATTGCCGGATCAATCATTTCACCTTCCCGGTCCGGATTGCCGGCATCCGCGTGTCGGCGCTGGAATTGGAAACGGAAAAAGCGCCGCCCTATGCCCGCCGCCCGGGCCGCCGCGGTGATGTCGTCGGCCTCCGGCTTCACGCGGGCGGGAAGAGCCTGGTTTATCTTCCCGGGCTGCCGGCGATCAACCGGGCGGTGAATGAATTTGTCGCGGGCTGCGACTGCCTGCTGGTGGACGGCACCTTTTGGTCGGAGCACGAAATGACTGCCCTGGGTTTGTCCCGGCGCACGGCATACGACATGGGGCATGTGCCGATCAGCGGCGAAGGCGGCAGCCTGGAATGGTTGCGGACCCTGAAGGTTCCGCGTAAAATTTACACTCATATCAACAACACCAATCCCATTTTACAAAAAAACTCGCGCGAACGGCGGGCGGTCAGGCAGGCCGGTGTGGAAATTTCCCATGACGGAATGGAGATTCGCCTATGAAAAATTCCCGGCGCCGGGCCGGTGACTCCCCCTGGCCGGCGGGTCAATTTGTCACCTGTCTGCGTCGGGTGGGTAAAACCTATCACGACCGGCATCCGTTTCATGTTTTGATGAATCAGGGCAAACTCACCCGCCCGCAGCTTCAAGGCTGGGTGGCCAACCGCTTTTATTATCAGACCCAGATTCCCATCAAGGACGCGGCAATCCTTTCAAACTGCCCCGAACGCGAACTTCGGCGCGCGTGGATTCAGCGCATCCTGGATCACGACGGCACGGACGCGGACCTGGGCGGCATCGAAAAATGGCTCCGGCTGGGCGAGGCGGTGGGCCTGAAACGCCGGGAACTGCTGGCCCAGGAACGCCTGCTGCCGGGCGTCCGTTATGCCGTGGATGCCTATGTCGCGTTCTGCCGCACGCAGCCGTGGATCATCGCGATGGCTTCGTCGCTGACGGAATTGTTCGCGCCGGCCTTGATGTCCAAACGCATTGCCGCGTTTGAGCGGCATTATCCGTGGGTGAAGGAGGAGGGACTGCGTTATTTTCGCGGCCGATTGACGCAAGCGCCGCGCGACGCGGACTTCGCCCTGCGCCTGGTCGTCGAACGCTGCCAAAGCCGCGAATTCCAGGAATCGGCCGTGGCGGCGTTGAAATTCAAATGCGAACTGCTTTGGGCCATGCTCGATGCCATGCATCTGGAGTATGTTCTGAACCGCAAAATCAAATGATTGCCGTTGCCGACACTTCCAGACCGCACCTGGCCGACAAGGCGCGTTTGAAGTGGGATGCCGTGCGGGAGAAGCATCTGCTGCTTTATCCCGAGGGCGTACTGGTCCTGAATCAGACCGCGCACGACGTGCTCGCGCTCTGCGATGGGCGGCGCGCCGTGGCGGACATTGTCAACGCCCTCGCCGCGCAACACGCGAGCGACGCGAACGCGATTGACGGCGATGTGAAGGAAATTTTGCAAAGGTTGGCGGAGAAAAGTTTTGTGACCTTCACCGGATGATGACATGGAAACACCGCGTCCCTTCTCCCTGCTGTGCGAACTGACGTATCGTTGCCCGTTGCAATGTCCGTATTGCAGCAACCCGCTCGATTTTGCCCGTCACACGGATGAATTGAAAACCGGGGAGTGGCAGCGGGTGCTGACGGAGGCCGCAGCCCTGGGCGTCGTGCAGGCGAATTTTTCCGGCGGCGAACCGCTGCTGCGCGCCGATGCGCCGCAAATCATCCGGCACGCGCGCGGGCTGGGGCTTTACACCAACCTGAGCACGGGCGGCACCTTGTTGACGGAAAGACTGGCCGGGGAATTGCGCGAGGCGGGTCTGGACAGCCTGCAGGTCAGCCTGCAGGACGCGGACGCGGAAAATTCCGATCGCATGGCCGGGGGCGCACCTTCGTTTGAAAAGAAAATCAACGCGGCGCGGCTGGTCAAAAGCACCGGTTTTTCCCTGACCTTGAATGTGGTTTTGCAACGCCGGAACATCGGACGCATCGAAGCCATGATTGCGCTGGCGGAAGCACTCGGCGCGGAACGGCTGGAACTGGCCAACACGCAATTCAACGGCTGGGCCCTGAAAAATCGCGCGGCATTGCTGCCGTCGCGCGCGCAGGTGGAGTTCGCGGCGGAGGCGGCCCGCCGGGCGCGGGAGCGACTCAAAGGCCGCATGGAAATCCTTTATGTGTTGCCGGATTATTTCGAGCCGTTTCCGAAGCCCTGCCTGCATGGCTGGGGACGCGTTTTCCTGACCGTGGCCGCGGATGGCACGGTGTTGCCGTGCCAGACCGCGCGCGAGATCCGGGGATTGAAATTCGACAATGCGCGCGAGCGTTCCCTGGAGACGATCTGGTTTGAATCGGAGACGTTCTGCAAATTCCGCGGGACGGCCTGGCTGCCGGAGCCTTGCCAGAGCTGTCCACGCAAGGAAACGGATTTTGGCGGCTGCCGTTGCCAGGCGTTCTTGCTCGCCGGCAATGCGGCCGTCACCGATCCGGCTTGTTCGCTTGCGCCCCAACACCATTTAATCGCCGAAGCCCTGGCGGAATCCGAAGCCGCCAGCGATCCGAAACTGATTTATCGGAACGCCCGTTCGTCGTTGCAGGTTTCCTGAAGCAGGCGGTTGCCGGTTCCGCGAACGGGTCACCCGCCGACAAGGAAGATTTCCTGGGTCGTAATGCTTTTGGTAAATCCCGGCCGGAAGGCCGCGGCACGCAGAATCGTCGGGCCGGTCAAGCGAATCGGTTTTTCGTAAAGCAAATCAGAGGTGGTCGGCACCGTCCCGTCCAACGTGTAGCGGATGGTTGCGTCCGGCTCGCTTTTCAAAGTCACTTCCACCGGCTGGTCATAACGGCCACCGCGGGGTGCCATGCTGGGCGGCGGCAGGACCGGCGGGCCCGGCAGGCTCTCAATCCATTGCCGCAACAATTTCATTCCCGGTTCGTCAATGGTGTTGCGCGCGAGCGGCGGCATCTTGAACGGCTCGGTTGTGTCCGTTCGCCGGAACAGAACGGAACGCCAGATGTCATTCGGCGCGATGACCCGCGGGTGGTCAATTCGTTCGTCAATCAGCACCGGGCCGTTAATCAAATTTTGTTTGGCCAGCGGCGTGTCGTAGCGCGCATCGAAATAGGCGACCGTGCCGTGCGGGCGATGGCATTGCGCGCAGTTCGCGTCGAGATACGAACGCGCCCGGTCCTCCAGGCTCCGCGCGGGATCATCGAGGCGCGCCAGTTGGGGAAGCTTTTTCAAATCGGTCCCGTCCAGATTCGTGTCGAACAAGCCGAGGCGATTCCACGCCCGCAATTCGTTGTCGGTGATGCCGGACGGATAGGCGAAATTCCGGTTCAACTGGCGCGTTTTCACCCCGAGCACATAACCCGCGTTGGCGGTGTGACAGGCAAGGCAGTCCTGACGGCTTGGATAATACCACTGCTGCGTCCGCATACCGGTGGCGGTCTGGATGGGGATGGCTTCAGTCAAATTTGAAGCCAGTAATTCGGCGTCCTGGTTGTCGGCGCGCCATTTGTAAACCACACCATAAACCCCGCCGTCCACATCACACACCAGCAACCGGGTCTCAAGGCGGCGGAGCGAACTTGGGTCCAATTCATTGGTCGCCAGCGTGAAGGTTTTTACAAAGACGGTGCCGGATGGAAAAACCCATTCGCCGGTCGGCGCAAATTTTATCTTTTGATCGTCCGGCACAGACATCCAGCGCGTTTTCGTTGCGCCATCCGACCAGAAGGAAACGATGAGGTCATAAGGAACCAGTCCGTCGGCGGGCGTGAGGCGGGCTGTGTCCTTGAAGGCGCCGGTCTGGGAAAGCCATCGGGGAAATGCGCCATCAGGTTGCGCCGGCATGCGCAGATACGCCTGGCTTTTGGGGCGTAATTCGGGGCCGGGGGTCCGGGAAATGTCGGCGGCGGCGAGCGGAAAAGACTGCTGGGCGCACCAAAACAGCAACCCCGCCGCCATGGCGTTACTCCGGGGAAAAATTAAAAGGCGGAATCCGAAGGTCATTTAACTGCCGAGGCCGTGGCGGGCGATTTGATTTCGGTCTGCAGCTTTAGATCCACTGCTTTTTCAACCACCGCGGTAAATTTGCGAATGGTTCGTTGGACGTTTCCGACGGAGGTGTAGGTATATTCGCCGGTGGGATAACCTTCGTGGATTACGTAATCATAGACCTTGGGCTTGAGCCGCCGGGATTTGGGAACATCCGTGAGGAACACCAGGCCGACGCAAATGGAATCCGGTTCCTGGCCTTCAATCAAGCCGGTGGCGCGACTGGCGGTGACCGTGCCGGGCACGAGCCAGGAACGGGTGAGGGGAGCGCGCAACAGGTTCGTGTAACCGCTGTCAATCACCAGCCCCTCCGGAAGCACCTGCAGGATTTTGCCGCAGATATAACGTCGATTTTGAATGCAGCTCGCCCGGATTTGCTGGATGTGTTCGGCGATGGACGGGTTTGGGTTGGTCGGCGACAGTACGGATTGGGTCGCCGACAATGAAGTTACCCCCGTGGCATTGGTGGCATTAACCTGGCTGGTTTGTGCCGCTACGGACAGGGCCGTGAACATGATCCAGAACATGAATTTCACATTCAGGACGCGATTGATAATGGCCATGTCGCGAAGATAGCTCAAAACGGGCCGGCCAGCGACATTTTTTGCCGGACTGACTACAGGAAATGAAAAAAAGGTGGCCAAATATTGGCGGCACAAGCCGAACGTTGTCAGAAAATTCCTGAATCTTCGTCCCGCACGGTGCGAACATAAATCACGGGACAGCGCGGCAAGTTTCGGCGGCGGCGAACGAGGAGTGCGATGGTACCGAGGGCCAGCAACCCCAAGACCGATGGTTCGGGAACGGGCAAGATTACACCTTGAATCGCGATGTACTGAGGTTCAATCAACCCGGAGGCAAAGATGCTTCGAACTCCATCCGGCGTATATTCATATATGGTGCCGCTTGGAGCATCCGCCGCAAACAGATCGCCTGCGCCATCAAAGGCCAGTCCTACAGGCGCATCCAACCCGGAGGCAAAAGTGCTTTGAACTCCATCCGGCGTGAATTCGTAGATATTGCCGCTGCCGTTTTCCGCCACAAACAAATCACCGGCGTTGTTAAAAGCCAGTCCAAGAGGTTCATTCAAACCGGAGGCAAAGGTGCTTCGAACTCCATCCGGCGTATATTCATAGATTGATCCACCGTCAGCCGAAAACAGATCGCCTGCGCTGTTAAAAGCCAGTCCTCCATAAGGTACATTACTCAAACCGGAGGCAAAGGTGCTTTGTGCTCCGCCTGGCGTGAATTCGTAGATGGTTCCGCTGCCACTACCGCCATAGCTGCGGCCGCCTCCAACTGCCACAAACAAATCACCCGCGCCGTTAATAGCCGGCATCACGGGCCAAAACAACAGCCCGGAGGAAAAACTGCCGGCCGTTCCACTCGGTGTGATATCACCGAGTACCGGTCGCGCGTCCCCGGACGATACAAACAGGTCGCCGGCGCTGTCAAAGGCCAGTCCGGAAGGGTAAACCAAATCGGCAAAGGTGCTTGGCACCCCGCCCAGTGTGATTTCATAGACATCATTGATACCAGTGACAAACAGATTCTGCGCCTGTGTCTTAGTTGAAATAAGCAGGACCGCTCCGAAACAGACCACTGGGCTGAATAAATGGTGTGCGGTCCGATGGGACGATTTGAGCCTGGTTTTTATAAGGTTGGTTTTAAGCCAATAACCGTGTTCTTTTAGCATACGCGAAGCTGGTGTGTCGAGCGATTATCAACGATTTGGCATAAATCGATAACGTTAGAGCCGCAAATTTTTGGCGATTCGTTCATGAAATTTGAAGTCAATCCTATGCTTCAACCTGCCCATTGGGGTGTGAAAATTTAAAATGGCGAAAAAGTGGAAGTCGTGTATAGTAATGAGTCAATCAAACTTGAAAAGGTGATTGAAGACGTAAAAATCAATGAAACTGAAGTTCAATTCCCCTATGCATGCGGTTGGTCATGCTTTGGGTGTGGCAGTAATCCTCATTTCCTCAAGTGCGCAGGCACAAAATTTGTTTGTGGCTGATGGCAGCTACGTTACGGAAATCACGCCGGGCGGGGTGCAAAGCGAGTTTGCCGATTTGGTTTACCCTTCCGGACTGGCCTTTGACAGCGCCGGCAACCTGTTTGTGTCGTCCGGGGACGCGCGACCGGTACTCGGTGATATCACGCCGAGTGGAACGACCGGCAGTTTTTCCTCCGGGTTGTTGTTTTGGCCCGTGGTGCCGGCCATTAACGGCGCGGGTGATTTGTTTGTGGCAGTTGGGGGTGGCCGCAGCTATGGCGGCAGCGGCAGCGGTAACATCTATGAATTCACGCCGGGCGGGGCGCAAAGCACCTTTGCCTCCGGGTTGAGTAATGACCCTTTCGGTCTGGCCTTTAACCGCGCGGGCAATCTGTTTTCCGTTGATGGCAATTCCATCTATGAATACTCGCCGGGCGGAGCGCGAAGCACCTTTGCTTCCGGGTTGAATCAGCCACGCGGCCTGGCCTTTAACAATTCGGGCGACCTGTTTGTGACCGCCGGCGGATCCATCTATGAATACACGCCGGGCGGAACGCAAAGCACCTTTGCCTCCGGTTTGAACGACCCCTTCGGGCTGGCCTTCAACGATGCGGGCAACCTGTTTGCGGCTGACGGTAATTCCATCTATGAATTCACGCCGGGTGGCGCGCAAAGCACCTTTGCCTCCGGGTTGCTCAGCCCCGCGACCTATATCGCCTTTACCCCCTATATCAATATTCAGTGCAATATCGTGCCAGTACCGGAACCCTCCGCTTTGGGATTGCTGGCGGTTGGGGCCGTTGCGCTCCTGGTCCGCCGTCGCTACGCCATGCTCGCCAAGCCCGGGCAAATGCAACGTCTTCGGGTTTCATCCCGAAAAAGGTTCCGCTGATGCTTCACCTCAGGTTTTAACTTGTGGGCACTTGGGAAGTGGCAGGGCGTGTTTGGCGTTGGGCAAACAGCAGAATTTCCCGGGGCACTGGCTCTACGTCAGCCCTTTAATTTTCCTTCCAGAATTTCTCCCACCACCGCCGGGTTCGCCTTGCCTTTGCTCAACTTCATCACCTGGCCTTTGAGAAAATTCAGGGCGGCGGTCTTGCCGGATTTGAAATCGTTCGCCGGGCCCGGATTCGCAGCAATGGCTTCGTCGCAGAATTTTTCAATCGCCCCGGTGTCGCTGACCTGTGCCAGACCCTTTTCCTGAACGATGACCGCCGGTGATTTGCCGGTGTCGAACATTTCGGCAAACACCTGCTGGGCGGCGGAGCTGCTGATGGTTTTGGCGTCCACAAGGCTGATGAGTTCAAGCAACGCGGATGGCTTGAATTTCAATTCTGCGAATGTGATTTTGGGAGGATTAAACGGAGCAGGTTCCAGCTCCATCAATTTTTCCTGCCTGGAATCCGCCATTTTCGCCCGCAAATTGTTGATGACCCAGTTGGCCACGGCTTTCGGGTTCTTCGACTGCTTCGCGATGCCTTCAAAATAATTTCCCAGCGGCACGTCGTGCTGGAAGGTCTCGGCATCCGGCGCGGGCAGGCTGTAATCTTTCATGAACCGCTGCTTGCGGGCCAGCGGCAGTTCGACGACGCGTGATTTCACCTCCGCAAGCCAGGCGTCCGTCGGCGCGAAGGGCATCAAATCCGGATCGGGAAAATAGCGGTAGTCATGCGCAAATTCCTTGGTGCGCATTTCCTCGGTGATGCCGGCGGCGTCATCCCAGCGGCGGGTCGATTGAATCAGCCGGCCGCCTTTTTTCAGCACTTCTATCTGGCGGGGGATTTCGTATTCCAACGCCCGGCGCACGCCGGAAAAGCTGTTCATGTTCTTGATTTCAATCTTCGCACCCAGTTCCTTCGTGCCTTTGGGCCGGACACTCACGTTCACGTCGCAGCGCACCATGCCCTTTTCCATGTCGCAATCACTGATGTTTCCATAACGAAGGATTTCCAGCAGCGCATTGAGATATTCGTAGGCCATGTCGGCACTGGTAAGATCGGGTTCGGAAACGATTTCCATGAGCGGCACGCCGGCCCGGTTGAAATCCACCCCGCTGTTGCGTTCGAAATGCGAATTTTTGCCAACGTCCTCCTCGAGGTGCGCCCGGGTGATGCGCACGCGTGAAATCCCGCCGTTGAATTCGAAATCCAGATGGCCGTTCGCCGTGGAGGGCTGGTCGTACTGGGTGATCTGGTAGTTCTTCGGCATGTCCGGATAGAAATAATTCTTCCGGTCGAACTTCGCGCGCGGCGGGATGGTGCAATTCAGCAACCCCCCGGTGAGCACGGTGAGCCGGAGCGCCTCCTCGTTGGCGACGGGCAGCACGCCGGGCAGGCCGAGGCAGACGGGACAGACATTCGTGTTCGGCGGCGAGCCAAACGCATTCGCGCAGCCGCACCACATCTTTGATTTTGTTTTAAGCTGGACGTGGGTTTCCAGTCCGATGACCGCTTCGTAGTCCATGTTGGCGGGGAATTAAGCCATAAATGCGACCCGGATGAAACACCGATTTTTCATCGCGGGCATTTTGAAAATCACGCCGCTGCCGGATTGGTTCCGGCTGGAAGCGCCGCCGGCCGGTCAGGTCGGTCGTGTCGATGCACGAACCATTGGTGGAACGATTCCAGATAAAGGTAAATCACCGGTGTGATGTAAAGCGTGAGCAGTTGGGACACCATCAATCCGCCGACCACCGCGAGACCAAGGGCCTTGCGGGAGGAACCGCCCGCGCCCAGACCGAGGGCAATGGGCAGGGTGGCCATGAGCGCAGACATGGTGGTCATCATGATGGGCCGGAAACGCAACAAACAACCCTCGTGAATGGCGTCCAATGGGATTTTTCCGTGCTCCCGCTGGGCGGCAATGGCGAAATCAATCATCAGGATGGCGTTTTTCTTCACGATGCCGACCAGCATGATGAGGCCGACAAAGCCGTAAATGTTCAGGTCGAGGTGGAACAGCATCAGCGTCACCAGCGCGCCAAAACCGGCGGACGGCAGACCGGACAAAATGGTCAGGGGATGGATGAAACTTTCATACAGGATTCCCAAAATGAGGTAGATGACCAGAATGGACAGGAGCAGCAAAACCATCAGTCCCTGTCGCGAGGATTGGAAAACCTGCGCGGCACCTTGAAAACCGCCGGTGATGGTCGATGGCAGCTGCATTTGCTCTTCTAGTTTTTGTATTTCCGAGACCGCCGTGCCGAGCGCCATGCCGGGGGCGAGGTTGAAGGAAATGGTGACGGCCGGCAACTGGCCGACGTGCGAAATGCTCGTCGGGCCGAGGCTGCGCGTGAGCGTGGCCACGGCGCTCAGGGGAACGAGTATCGCCGTGCCATTGGTGGTGGTGTTCGCGCTGGCGATGTACAGCTGCGCCAGCGCGGCGGGGTCGAGTTGAAACTGTGGCAGGACTTCAAAGACGACCCAGTATTCGGCCACGTCGGCGTAAATCGTGGAGGCCTGCATTTCACCGTAGGCATCGTTGAGGGAGTTTTCAATTTGCTGGGCCGTCACGCCCAGCGCAGCGGCCTTGTTGCGGTCAATGTCCACGTTCACCTGCGGATTGGCGATTTGCAAATCGGTGGTCACATCCTGCAAGCCGGGCAAATGGGACATTTTCCCCGTCAAAATCGGGGCCCAACGGAAAAGCTCCTTCGTGTCGGTGTCCTGCAGGCTGTATTGATACAACGCCTTGGTGAGATTGCCGCCGACCCGGATGAGCGGCGGATTTTGCATATACACGTTGATGCCCGGCACCTGCGCCAGTTTCCCGCGGAGTTCCTGGATGATCTGATCCGCGCTCAACTTGCGTTCGGAGCGCGGTTTCAAGCGCATGAACATGCGGCCATTGTTCAGGGTGGACGAGGCTCCGCCCGCGCCGATGGCGGACATGAACCCGTCAATATTCGGATCGGCGGCGACGATTTTCATCGCGGCCATCTGGTGCTGCCGCATCGCGTCAAAGGAAGTGTCCTGCGACGCCTCGGTTATCGCAAAAATCTGCCCCGTGTCTTCGCTGGGGAAAAAGCCCGTGGGAATCACGTAAAATAAAATCAGCGTCGCGATAAAAACGGCGAATGAGATCCAAAGGGTCACGCGCCGATGGCGCAAGGCGACCTGCAGCGTCCGGTCGTAAGCGTTGCGCAGGCCGTCGAAGAAGCGCTCAAAGGCGTTGTAAATCCGGCCGTGTTTGCGTCCGTGTTGCGCGTGCACGAAACGGCTGCACATCATCGGCGTCAGCGTCAGCGAGACGAAGCCGGAAACCAGCACGGCACAAACGATGGTTACGGCGAATTCATGAAGCAACCGGCCAAGCAGGCCGCTCATGAACAGCACCGGGATGAACACCGCCGTGAGCGACAGCGTCATGGAAACAATTGTAAAACCGATTTCCCGGGAGCCGTTCAGCGCCGCCTGCATGGGCGGCTCGCCGTTTTCCATGTGGCGCACGATGTTTTCGAGCATGACAATGGCGTCGTCCACCACAAACCCGACGCAGAGTGTCAGCGACATGAGCGAGAGGTTGTCGAGGCTGTAACCGAGCAGCGCCATGACGGCAAAGGTGCCGATGATGGACATCGGCAGCGCCAGGCTGGGAATGAGGGTCGCCGACAAATTCCGCAGAAAAATAAAAATCACCAGGACCACCAGGCAGACAGCCAGAAACAGCGTGCGTTCGACATCCGACACCGATTCGCGAATGGATTGTGAACGGTCAAACAGAACATCGAGATGGATTGCGGCGGGAACTTGCGTGCGGAATTGCGGCAGCAATTTCTTGATATTGTCCACCACGGCAACCGTGTTCGCGCCCGGCTGGCGTTGAATGGCCAGGATGATGGCGCGGGTGCTGCTTTTTGACGTGTTGTACCACGCCGCCACCTTGTTGTTTTGCACGCTGTCGAGCACGTTTCCCAACTGCTCCAGCCGCACCGGGTTGCCGTTGCGATAGGCAACTATCATCGGGCGAAACGCCGCCGCGTCCTGCAGTTGGCCGTTCGCTTCCACCGTAAATGCCTGATTTTTACCGTAGAGAATGCCGGTCGGCTGATCCACATTGCCCTGTGCCACCGCCTGTTCAACCTGGTCAATGCCCAGCCCGTAAGCCGCCAGCTTGTTCGGGTCCACCTGGATGCGTACGGCATATTGCTGCGAGCCGTAAACGGAAACCTGCGCCACGCCGTTCACCATCGAGATCTGTTGGGCCAGCAGGTTTTCCGCATAATTGTCCACGCTTGAGAGCGGCAGGGTCGGCGACGACATGGCGAGATATAGAACCGGCGAGTCCGCGGGATTGACTTTGCTGTAAGTCGGCGGCGTCGGCATGTTCGGTGGCAATTGCCGGGCGGCTTTCGCAATCGCCGCCTGCACGTCCTGCGCTGCCGCGTCGATGTTCCGGTCCAGCGAGAATTGGATGGTGATGGACGAAGCGCCTTGCGCGCTGATCGAAGTCATGGAGTCCACCCCGGCAATGGTGGAAAATTGTTTTTCCAGGGGCGTGGCCACGGCCGAGGCCATCGTTTCGGGGTTGGCGCCGGGCAGGCTGGCCGAGACATTGATGGTGGGGTAATCCACGCTCGGCAAATCGCTCACCGGCAGCAGACTGTAGCCAACCAGACCGAACAACAGGATGCCCGACATGACCAGCGTGGTCATCACGGGCCGCCGGATGAACAGTTCGGGAATGCTCATGGCGCGTTGGTCGACGAACTGGCGTTGACGGCCACACCGGGCGAGAGCCGCAATTGCCCATCGATGACGACCGTTTCGCCGACCGCCAGCCCGGTTTGCACGACGGTTCCGCCCTGATATGTGATGCCGATGGTCACCAGGCGTTCGTCCACGGTTTGATCGGGTCTAACGACATAAACATACTCGCCATTTTGTCCGGTTTGAACGGCCTGCGATGGCACAACGACTGCGTTCGTTAATTCCGAAAGCGTCAGTTCCACGGTCACAAATTGTCCCGGCCACAAGGCATTGTCTTCATTGGGGAACGTGGCCTTGAGCTGAATCAGTCCGGTCGTCTCATCGACGGTATTGTTGATGAACGTCAATTCACCGCGCGGCGGCGCGTCCATATTCTGAAACGCTGCCATCACCGGCAACGTTTTGCCGCGCATTTCCCGCCTGATTTCCGGCAGGTATTGCTCCGGCACACCGAACTGGACATAGATCGGGTGAATCTGATTGATGGTGAGCAGCACGTCATCCGGCGCTTTGACAACATTGCCCACGTAAGATTGCAGGCTGCCCGTCACGCCATCCACCGGGGCATCAATGTGGCAGAATTCCACGTTCAAAAGCGCATTGGTGACAGTGGCTTCGTCGGCTTGCACCGTGCCGGCCAGCGTATCCATGCCCGCCTTGCTGGTATCGTAATCGTCCTGTGAAACAAGCTTTTGTTGGAACAGCTTCTGTTCGCGGTCAAACTGAATTCTGGCATTTTCCAGTTGGGCCTGATCGCGCGCCAGTGCTGCCCGCGATTGCGCCAGCGCCGCCTGCGACGGCCGCGGGTCAATCGTGAACAGCAAATCTCCCTTCTTCACTGTCTGTCCTTCCTGGAAATGAACCTCGCTGATCATCCCCTGGATCTGCGAATGCACCGTCACGGTGGAAATGGGCATCACGTGGCCGACCGGCGGCGGATCAATTTGCACCGGGAGGTTTGTTTCAACTGCCCGCGCCACGAGCACCGGAACACCCACGCTGCCGGCGTTGCGGTTGCCGCGTGAACAGCCACTGGCCAGCATCACCGCGACGAGGGCGAAGGTGGAAGGAAAAAGGAGTCTTTTCATGATGGGTTATTTTACAGGACGGATTTTGACGCGCGGTTGCCGCGCGGGCTTGAAAGCCGCCGCGAATTTTTGCAAAAAGGCGGCGCGCTCCGTTTGAAACCTGGGATCGGAAACCGGCCGACCCATGATGAGCCGGGTCAATTGGGGAAACGCCGCCGGAAACATGGTCAGTGACCGCATGGTCAGCATCACGTGGCGCGGGTCCAGTTCGGTGGAGATCTGGCCGCGCGCCTGCCGTTGCCGGATGCGCTTCAAACCGTGGGCCGTCGCCGCGCGCCTGCCGTGTTCATCAATCAATCTTCGGTCGGCTTCCTGCAATGCCTCCCATTCCAGCAGACGGACCCAGTCGGCGTCCTTGCACGCGGCTTCAAACCAGAAGGCGAGACTCTCCGCCGGATCGCCCGACAGCGTTTCGGCCCAGGCCTGCCGCTCGGCCATTTTCAGGCGCAACACTTCCCGGAACAAATGTTCCTTGTTGCCGAAATAATGATAGAGCATCCGCTTGTTGATCGCCGCGCGCCGCGCGATGGCGTCCACGCGCGCGCCGGCAAAGCCGTGTCCGGCGAACTCCTTCAATGCGGCGGACAGGATGCGCTCGCGCGTGCGTTCGGGATTTCGCCCCGCGGTGCCGGTGTTCAAGCGTGCGGATTTTACCATACGGGGAATAAGTAACCATCGAGTTACTTAAAAAGCAAGCGGGGATTGTTTCCCTGTCAGAGCGGCGGCCGTTCCCGGTGCCAGGGGGTGGCCTGTTCGTAGGCCTGGGCAATTTTCAGGAGTGTTTCCTCCCCAAACGGTTTGCCCAGCAGTTGCAAGCCGATCGGCAGCTTCGGGCTTTGGGTAAACCCGCACGGCAGACTGATGCCGCAGATGCCGGCGAGGTTGCAGGAAATGGTGAAAATATCGCTCAAATACATTTGCAACGGGTCGTCCGATTTTTCGCCGATCTTGAACGCCGCCGTCGGCGTGGTTGGCGTGACAATGGCATCCACGGTCTCAAACGCCCTCAGGAAATCGTTGCGGATGAGTGTGCGGACCTTCTGGGCGCGCAGATAATACGCGTCGTAGTAGCCGCTGCTCAAAACGTACGTGCCTAGAATGATGCGCCGCTTCACCTCGTCGCCGAAGCCCGCGCCGCGGGTTTTGCTGTAAAGCTCCAACGGGTCCGCTCCGTCCACCCGCGCACCGTAGCGGATGCCGTCGAACCGCGCGAGGTTGGCCGAGGCCTCGGCTGTGGCGATGATGTAATAGGTCGCCACCGCATAGTCCGTGTGCGGCAGTGAAATCTCCACAATCTCCGCACCCAGTTTTTCAAATTGTTTTACCGCCGCGTCCACCGCGGCTTTCACCTCGGGATCCAGCCCGCCAATCATGTATTCCTTCGGCAAACCGAGCTTGAGTCCCCTGATATTACCGGTCAGCGCGGCGGCAAAGTCGGGCACCGCCTGCGGCACGCTCGTGGAATCGCGCGCATCGTGTCCGCCCATCACGCCCAGCAGCGCGGCGGCGTCGCGAGTGTCCTTCGTAAACGTGCCGATTTGATCCAGCGACGAGGCGAACGCGACGAGGCCGTAACGCGAGACGCGCCCGTAGGTGGGTTTCAAGCCGACGCAACCGCACAACGCCGCCGGCTGGCGGATCGAGCCGCCGGTGTCCGAGCCCAGCGCGGCAATGACTTCATCCGCCGCCACCGCTGCCGCCGAGCCGCCGGATGAGCCGCCGGGGATGCGCGTGGTGTCCCAGGGATTGCGCGTGACGCCAAACGCGGAATTTTCCGTCGAACTGCCCATGGCAAACTCGTCCATGTTCAACCGGCCGAAAACAATGGCGCCCGCCGCCTTTAATTTTTCCACCACCGTCGCGTCGTAGGGCGAGACAAATTTGCCGAGGATTTTGGAGCCACAATTGAGCGGCTGATCCTTCACGGCCAGCACGTCCTTGACCGCCACCGGAACGCCGAGCAGCGGGCGGCGGGCGCCGCTGCCGCCTTGGGAAAGCCATTTATCCGCTGCATCCGCCTGCGCGAGGGCGTCGACATCATCATGGCTGATGAAGGCGTGAATGGTTCCATCCACGCGGGCGATTTGGTCGAGACACGATTGCATGGCCTCGCGCGCGGAAACTTCGCGTTTGGCGATTTTGGCGGTCAGTTCGGAAATGGTGAGTTGGTTGAGCATCCGAATTTTCAACCGGGACAAACAAACATCGAACATCCAACATTCAATATCCAACGTCCAATGCCCGGCCGGGAGCGTCTTTGATTGGATGTTCGGTGTTCGATGTTCGATGTTGGGTGTTCAGCTTTTGTCATGGCAGCGTGGGAATCTTCACTCGACAATCTTAGGTACGATGAACAGGCCGTTGGCCTGGGCGGGCGCATTGCGCAGGGCGTCGGCGTGCGGGAGCGATGGACGAATCTCGTCGGGACGCGTGACGTTGACCAGCGGGACGGCGTGGGCGGTTGGCTCGACCCCGGTGACATCGAGTTCGTTCAACTTTTCGATGTAACCGAGTATGTGACCGAGCTGCGCGCCCAGTTTTTTTTCCTCGTCCGGTGTGAGCTGCAGTCGCGCCAGATGCGCTACATATTTGATGTCAATTTCAGCAGCGGCCATTGGGACAAACTAGAGTCCGAAGCCCAAAGTTCAAAGTCCAAAGTTGCTGAAACGCGAAACGTGAATAGCGTTCTGTCGTTCGTTATTCACGCATCACGGTTTCATTCCTCGTCAAACTTTCGTGCGACGAGGGCTTCCAGTTCGATGATGGCCTGGTGCGCGTCGTCGCCGCGAACGTGCAGGATCAATTTGCTGCCGGGGCCGGCGGCGAGCATCATCAAGCCCATGATGCTTTTGCCGTTGATTTTTTCGCCGTCCTTTTCAACCAGAATTTCCGACGCAAACCGGTTGGCGGTCTTTACAAATACCGCGGCTGGCCGGGCGTGAATGCCCAGCTTGTTGGCAATGGTGAGCTCCTTGGTGAGGAACTTTCCGTCCAGCAATTTCTTCGCGCTCATCGGCTTGCTCATATTACCTTATATGAAATGGGACAATTTTCCAGTTATTTTTGCGCCGGCGGCGGCGGCGGACCCGGGGTCATGTGGGCAATCAGGCGCTGGTTCAGGTCTTCGGCGGCGTTGTAGCCGGACATTTTCAATTTGGTCTGGAAGGCAGCAACTTCGATGAGCCGTGCCAAATCCCGTCCCGGCCGCACCGGAATCACAATGTGCGGAATGTCCACGCCGAGCACCTTGACGAATTCCTGTTCGATGCCGATCCGGTCCACCTCGCCGACCTCCTGCCACACCTTGAGGGTGACCACCAGGTCGAGGTTTTTTTCCTTGCGCACACTTTTGACGCCAAACATGGCGGCCACGTTGATGATGCCGATGCCGCGGATTTCCATGTGGTCGCGCGTCAGCTCGGCGCTGGTGCACATCACCTCGCGGCCGTCCAGCAAGGTCACCTTGGTCACGTCATCGGCCACCAGGCTGTAACCGCGCTCAATGAGCGCCAGCACGGCCTCGCTTTTGCCAATGCCGCTCTCGCCGCGAATGAGCACGCCCACGCCCAGGATGTCCACCGTGCTGCCCATTTCCGTGCCGCGCGGCGCAAACATCATTTCCAGCGCGAAGGTGGCGAAGTTGATGAACTTCATCGTGACCAGCGGCGTCTGAAAAATCGGCACGCCGGCATGATCCGCCGCCGCCAGCAGTTCTTCGTCCGGACGGAGCGTGCGGCTGAACACAATGCCCGGAATCCGGTACGCAAACAAATCGGCGTAGCGCGCCTGGCGTTCCGCGCGCGGGAGCGACCGCAAATAATACGTTTCCGCGTGCCCGACCACCTGGATGCGTTTGTAGGCGAAGTAACGCGTGAACCCGCTCAGCGCCAGGCCGGGACGGTTCACCGTCGGCTCGCGGATGATGCGTTTGAGCCCGCTCTTGCCGGACAGCAGGCGCAATTGCAACGAGTCGGCGTGTTCTTTATAAAACCGTTCGACCGTGACGGGTTTGTGTGACATATGCTCTTAATCGGCCTGGAGTATGATTAAGATTAAGAATAAACAGCGGACATTCCCTTCTGCCGCTTGCTCATAAGCTTAATCATAATCTTAATCGTAATCCAATTTTACAAATTAAACTCCGGGCCCAGATAAATCTCCCGCGCCCGGGGGTCGTTCGTCAAAAATTCCGAACTGCCCTCCACCAGCACCTGACCTTTGTGAATGATGTAGCCGCGGTCAATCAATTTCAAGGTTTCCCGCACGTTGTGATCGGTGATCAAAATCCCCAGCCCGCGCTCCTTCAGGCGGCGTACGATTTTTTGGACTTCATATACCGCAATCGGGTCGATGCCGCTGAACGGTTCGTCCAGCAGCATCAATTTGGGACTGGTCACCAGTGCGCGCGTGATTTCCAGCCGTCGCTTCTCGCCGCCGCTGATCTGGTACGCCATGCTTCCGGCTATCGGCGTCAAATCCAGTTCCTCCAGCAGATACTTCAGCCGCACCGCGCGTTCATCGCCCGACAGTTTGCACGTTTCCAGGATCGCCAGGATGTTTTCCGCGACGGTCAGCTTGCGAAACACGGAGGGTTCCTGCGTCAAATAACCGATGCCCAGCCGCGCGCGTTTGTGCATTGGCAGCCGCGTCACGTCGTGGCCGGCGAACAGCACCGCGCCGGCGTCGGGTTTCACAACCCCGACCACCATGTTGAAGGTCGTGGTTTTGCCCGCGCCGTTCGGGCCGAGCAGCCCGACGATTTCACCCGCCTTCACGTTCACCGAAACCCCGTTCACGACCCGGCGGCCATGGTACGCCTTCATCAGCGCTTCCGTGGCCAGCAGCAGGCCGTTCGATGATGGCGCGGTTGTTTCCATTCAAAATCAGGATTTTATCGGGCGGGTGTCAGTTGTGGTGAAGGAGATCCAGTTTTCCCGGCGGTAAATTGGTGTCGGTGGCGGCCGAATTGGTGGTCGGCGATGAATTGGTTTGCGCCACGGGCGAATTGGTGCCGGCCATGGCGCCGTCGAGGTTCCCGTGAATAACCATTTTGGGATTGTTCGGAACGCTCAAACGGTTGCGCGCGCGGTCCCAAATGATCGAGTTGCCCGTGAGCCAACCCTGCGCGTCTTCCATGCGCGCGTTGCCCGTCAGGGTGACGGTTTCATTCGTCACGCCGTCTTGCACATTATAGGCGTACACCGCCTGATCGCCGGTGGCGTGCATTTTCTGGCCCTTGTCATCCGTTGCGTCAATCACCACATTCGTCTCGGCAATGATGTTGGTCACGCGCCCGCCGGTTTGCGGCAGGTCGGCCGCGAGCCATTCGCAGCGCAATTTCATCTCGGGATCGTCAACCCGCACATTGTCATGATAAATCACCCGGCGCCCGGCCAAATCGAAATCCGCGGGGCCGTCCGCTTCGATCAATGTCTCCGGGCGGGGTTGCGGTTTGGGCGCGGGCGCGTTCGTGGTCACCAGGGCCAGGATTTCGTCAACGGCGGTCGAATTCGTCTGCGCGCGCAATGCCCCGGCGCTCGCCACGACAATCAATGCGATATAGGTTAAAATTTTCACGGCTTAATTCTTCTTATCCGACCCCGGCACCAGCACGGTGGATACGCGGTTGGAGATGGTGAGGAAGGAATCGCTTTGCCGCCACAAAAAACCTTCGCCTTCGACGCGGATTTTGCCATCACCGGTTTGCACCTGCAACCGGCCGGGGGAGCTGGCGGTGCCGTTCAACTGGTCATAGAGGCATTCCGGCGCGTTGACGACGATTTCGGGTTTGCCATTCAGTTCAAACGTTTCGAGCTGGAGCTGTTTGATGGCGAGCAATCCACCCGGCAGCGGCTGCGCCTCCGCGCCGGACAACCGTGACTTCATTTGCTGCTGGTTCGGCGCTGCATAGTATTCCACCGACGTGAAATCGCTCGCGTGACTCACGACGTTCGATTGGGCGCGATTGTCCGTTGTGGCCAGAAACAAAATCAAACCGGCAATCACTACCCGTGTGACACGTGACCCGTGACCCGTGTCAGGAATGTTCGCGCGCCGCATGCTGTTCGTTATCTTGTCACTCGTCACATGTCACCTGTCACTTTTTATAAACGGCGATGACCGGTTCCCATTTTCCCTGCGCCTGTAATATCATTTCAATTGTTTCCCGCACGGCGCCCCGGCCGCCGGCGGCGCGCGTGGTGAAATCCGCCGCCGCCTTGACCTGCGGTCGCGCGTCGGCCACGGCCACGCCAAACCCCGCGTGCGCCAGGGGGCCCAAATCCACCACGTCGTCACCCACGAAACAAACTTCCTGCCAGTCCAGCTTTTCCTGCGCCAGCAATTTTTCAATCGCGCCGGTCTTGCTGATGTGATCGCCCTGCTGGACCAGGAAATCAATTTTTAACTCCTGCGCGCGCATTTGGGTCGCCGCCGAGGGCCGGGCCGAGACCCAGCCGACCTTCAGGCCCGCGCGCCGCGCCAGCACCAGGCCGAGGCCGTCGCGGATGTTGAACCGTTTGAACTCGCGCTCGCCGCCGATAAAAATCGATCCGTCGGTCAGCACCCCGTCCACGTCGCACAGAAACAGTTTCACCCGTTTGAGGCGTGCGCGGAGTGGTGTGGAAATTTTTGCGGGCATGAGAAGCTAACCAGGGAAAACATCCAACCACCAACATCCAACGTCGAACATCCAATGACTTCCCGGGCGCGTCTCAACTGGATGTTGGATGTTCATTTTTCCACCGCGTTGAACACTTTCAGAAAACTTTTCAGCAGCGCGGGCATTTCCGCCAGCGGAATCATGTTCGGTCCGTCGCTGAGCGCGCGGTCCGGATTCGGGTGGGTTTCAAAAAACAGGCCGTTGGCTCCGGCAGCCAGCGCGGCGCGGGCGAGGGGGGGTGCAAATTCGCGCTGACCGGACGATTTATCGCCGCCGCCGCCCGGCAACTGCACCGAATGGGTCGCGTCGAAAATCACCGGGAATCCAAGGCGTTGCAGGATGGGAATCGAGCGCATGTCGGCCACGAGATTGTTGTAGCCAAAGGTCGTGCCGCGTTCGGTGAGCAGGATTTTCTTTGCGCCCGCGCGCCGGGCTTTCGCCGCGACCTGGCCCATTTCCGCTGGTGACAGGAACTGGCCCTTCTTCAAATTCACGATCTGGCCGGTCAGGGCGGCGGCTTCAATCAAATCCGTCTGGCGGCAGAGAAACGCGGGAATCTGCAGAATATCCACGACTTCACCAGCAATGGCGGCCTGGGTTTCGGTGTGGATATCGGTCAATACCGGCACGCCGACCCTGGTGCGGACCCTGGCCAGGATTTCCAGGCCGGCATCCATGCCCATCCCGCGAAAGGATTTGGCGGAGGTGCGATTGGCCTTGTCGAAGCTGGCCTTGAAGACGTAGAAAATGCCGAGGGCGGCGCAGGTTTTCTTGAGCGCGGCGGCCACCTGCAGACAAAGCTTCTCGCTTTCAATCACGCACGGCCCGGCGATCAGAAACAGCCGACGCGATGAATTGAGGTTTTTCCAGATGGCAGCATCGTTGAGCACGCGGAAGTTTTAACAGCGAAACGAAGGAAAGTAAATGGCCCAAGGCACCCTGACAGCGACCGGAGAATCATCCCCCGCAGCCTATCTTCATATTAGACCACAACGCCCACGTCTTATTGATGCGTCAAAATTAATTCAAAGACATATCCCAAAATAAACTCGAACGCAAAGAGGCCGACGGCAAACCATGCGAGCTTGCAGCGACGAGGCCCGACAAGAATCAACGCAATAACCGTGCAGACAATCGTGACAGGCAAAGTCCATATCAGAACTGCGAACGAGTTTATGCTCGGCATTCGACGCAAAAAAATCTCACACATATCCACGGCAAACACCAGAAAGCTCACGCTAGCGCAAATAATCGCCAACATATTTGCTCCGACTGCGAGCGACTGGCTCTTGGAGTTCGTTGTCATAAATGTTTTGGTGTCTTGTGGTCTAAGAGACAATCGGCGGCTGGGTTTGGAGCCTATCCTGTTTCACGAAAATAACCTTATTCCCGCCTTGGCCGTTTGTCTACAGAAAGAAATTTCCACATAATTGGAGCGCCGAGCACCGTCTCGGCTCGTTGGGAAAATCCATCACCTCGCGCCGAGGCGGTGCTCGGCGCTCCGAACGTCGGCAAAAGGAGCGCGGGCGGCCCGCCCGCGGGTTTCCGGGATTGGCTAACGCGGGCGAGCCGCCCGCGCTCCTTGGATTCAAATCACCGTCCCGTGCGGGATGACGGCGTTTTTTAGGAATGATGAGCCGTCACGGGTTGAATAGTTCACAGTTTTTAAATTGAGTTACCGGCCAGGTTTTGTTCCGCTGTCGTGTCAGACAGCCGGATGAAATTTGAACTGACCAGGCATGCCAGAAAGGCGTTGGCTGAACGGGAAATCCCAATTGAATGGGTGGAGCGCACGTTCAGCCAGCCGGAATTGCGCCTGCCTGATCCGGATGATGCGGCAGTGGAGCGTCGTTATCGGAAAATCCCTGAATTTGGCGGGCGCGTGTTGCGCGTGGCCGTCAATATCACGGTTGAACCGAACCGGGTGGTGAGTGTATTCTTTGATCGTCAGATGAAAGGCAAGTTGTGAGAATGCACGTGGACAAAGAAGCCGACGCGCTTTATTTGCGGCTCGACGATTCCAAGATCATCGAGTCGGAGGAAATTGCGCCTGGTGTGATTGTGGATTACGACCGCAAGAACGCCGTCGTGGGCGTGGAAGTTCTTTATCTTTCCAAGCGCCTGCCAAAGTCCAAAGTGCGAAAATATCCTTCCTCCCGGACCAGCGGCGCACTGGCTTTGCGCGACAAGCCTGTGAAGAAATAAGGCTCCTGGCCGGATTCAAATCACCGTTCCGTGCGGGATGACGGCGTTTTTGGGGATGATAATGATGCCATCGCGGACGTAGTAAAGTTCGTGGTCCACCTTGTCCGGTTTGTCGGCGGCTGAAATGGTCACATTGTTTCCGATGCGCGCATTCTTATCAATGATGGCATTCTCGATTTTGCAGTTGGCGCCGATGCCGATCCGCGGTTTGCCGTCGCACTCGTGCATGAGCACGGATTCCTGGGATTCGTAAAAGTCGCTGCCAAGGATGACGACGCGGTTCAGTTCCGTCCCGCTGCCGACGACGGTGCGGAGGCCGACGATGCTGCTGGTGATGCGCGCCTGGTTGATGATGCAGCCGTCGGAAATCACCGCGTGGTCAATCTGCGCGCCGTTGATTTTGGAGCCGGGCAGGTAGCGCGGGCGGCTGAAAATCGGCGCGCCCATGTCAAAGAAGTTGAAGCGCGGCAGCTCGGAGACGAGGTCCAGGTTGGCCTCGAAAAACGAGCGGATGGTGCCGATGTCCTCCCAGTAACCCTGAAAGATGTAGGAGAAAACCCGGTGGGTATTGATGGCGTGCGGAATGATGTGCTTGCCGAAATCGGGCAGGGGATTGTCCAGCAACTCACGGACGAGCTGGCGGTTGAAAACGTAGATGCCCATCGAGGCGAGAAACAATTCACGTTCCCCCTCGACGCCGAGTTTGGGATACCACTCGGGCGGCAGCCGCAGCGAATCCAGCACGGCGTCGTCAGTTGGCTTCTCCACAAAGCGGGTGATGCGGCGGTCCTCGCCGATTTGCATGATGCCGAGCGCGCGCGCGTCGTTGCGGACGACCGGAATCGTGGCTACGGTGATGTCCGCGCCGGTCTCGACGTGTTGCGCCAGCACGCGGCGAAAATCCATCCGGTAAAGCTGATCGCCGCTCAGAATCAGGAGGTAATCGAAATCGTGATTGAGGAAGTGAATCAAATTTTTGCGAACGGCATCGGCGGTGCCCTGGTACCACGAGGAGTTGGTGAAGGTCTGTTGGGCGGCGAGAATTTCCACGAAGCCGCTCGTAAAGTGGTCGAATTTATACGTCCGTGAAATGTGGCCGTGCAGCGAGGTGGAGTTGAATTGCGTCAGGATGTAGATGCGCCGGAATCCGGAGTTGATGCAGTTGGAAATCGGGATGTCCACCAGCCGGTACTTGCCGGCGAGCGGCACTGCCGGTTTCGCGCGGTCCTTGGTCAGCGGGAACAAGCGCGAGCCCTGGCCGCCACCCATGATTACGGAAAGGACGTTGTTGAAAAGGACGTTGCTGACGTTGAAGGACTGGGCGCTGGTTCGTGACATAATTTTTTCCGACCCGCGGAATATAGCGATAATGGCGGCCGGGAGGCAAGCGCGGCTGACGCGGTGAAAGTCAGGAGGTTGCCTGCGCCTCGCGCACAATGTAGGGCGCGAATTCGTCGTGATGATGCGGCGGAATGCGCGCCTTGAACCGCGCCGCCGGGCCGCGATAACTGCGGGAAATGATCTGGCCCACCGCATGCAATCGCGCAATCACCGCCGCCTGTTCGTGCGGGACGCGCAGTTCCAGAAATTCGCGTTTGGGGCGCAATTGCGTTCCGATTTCCGCGAGCAGGGTTGAAATACCTTTGCCGGTGGTGGCCGAAATGGCCACCGCGTGCGGATGTTTTTCCTGCAATCGCGCCAGCACACCGCCGGCTCCGCTACGGTCGGACTTGCCGTCCAGCCGGTCCATTTTATTGAAAACCATGATGGTTGTTTTCTCGGCCGCGCCGATTTCCGCGAGCACGGCGTTCACGGCTTGAATCTGGTCCTCCGCCTGCGGATGACTGATGTCCGCCACGTGCAACAACAAATCGGCCTGCACCACCTCTTCGAGCGTCGCCTTGAATGCCTCGACGAGCCCGTGCGGGAGTTTGCGGATGAAACCGACCGTGTCCGTCAGCAAAACGTTTTGGTTTGTGGGCAACCGCAACTTGCGCGTGGTCGGATCGAGCGTGGCGAACAAAATGTCCTTCACCAAAACATCCGCGCCGGTCAGGGCATTGAGCAGGGTGGACTTGCCGGCGTTGGTGTAACCGACGATGGACGCCAGCGGCCAGTTGTTGCGCTGGCGCGCGTTGCGCTGAAGGCCGCGCTGCCGGCGCACCATCTCCAGCTCGCGCGAAATCCGGGCGATGCGATCCTGCACCCGGCGCCGGTCGGTTTCCAACTGCGTTTCACCTTCACCGCCGCGCATGCCGATGCCGCCCGATTGCCGCGACAGGTGGCCCCAAAACCGGGTCAGCCGCGGCAGCAAATGCTGAAGCTGCGCCAGCTCGATTTGCAACTTGCCCTCGCGCGTCCGGGCGCGTTGCGCGAAGATGTCGAGAATCAGCGACGTGCGGTCGAGAATCTTGCAGTTGAAAATTTTCTCGAGGTTGCGGCTTTGCGCGGGCGAAAGATCGTCATCGAAAATCACCGTGTCCACGTTCTGCCGCCGGCAGGAGTCCGCAAATTCCGCCGCCTTGCCCCGGCCGATGAACGTGGCGGGATTCAGCGATTCCGTTTTTTGCAGGCCGTCGCCGACGACTTCGCCGCCGGCGGTCGCCGCGAGTTCGCCCAGTTCGGCCAGCGAATCGCGCGTGTCGGTGCCATTGCGCGATTTGAGTTCGACACCGACGAGGAAGACCCGTTCCGGCCGCGCTTTTCTGGTTACAATCAAGGATTTCAACGACTTGGCACTATACCACAAACCCGCGCCCCCGCGCCACAGCGCGCTTTACATTTTATTCCGGCTGGGCTTTGCTTTGCACCATGAAAACGATCTTGTCCCGGTCGACGCAAATTCTGTGTGTACTGGCTTTGTCCGTCGGTGTGGTCACTGCCCAGCCGCTGCCGAAAATCGAACTCAAACCCGTCTTTCCCGGATTGAACGGCGAACGCCCGGTTTGGATGAGTGAAGCGCCGGATGGTTCAGGCCGTTTTTTTGTGGTCTATCAGGCCGGGAAAATTCTTGTGATTAAAAAAGGCTCCGATGGCAGTGACGCGAAGGAGTTTCTGAACATCGAAGACCGCCATCCGTATTTTGACAACGAAGACGGCCTGTTGAGCCTCGCGTTTCATCCCGGTTTCAAGACCAACGGCCTGTTTTACATTTATTACACCCAACCGAACGCGCCGGGGCAAATGGGGCAGTTTCAGGATGGACGCCCGACCAGTTTTCCCTATCACAGCCTCGTCAGCGAATTCAAGGTGTCCGCCACGGACCCGGACCGGGCGGATATGTCCTCCGAGCGCATTCTTCTGACCGTCCCGGAGCCGTTTTCGAACCACAAGGGCGGCGAACTGGCTTTCGGGCCGGATGGTTATCTTTATCTGGGGCTGGGTGACGGTGGTTCGGGGAACGACCCCTTTGGCAACGGCCAGAATACCGCGACGCTGCTGGCCAAGCTGTTGCGCCTTGATGTCAACACGCGTTCCACGATTGGCCGGGGCCGGTTCCGGCAGGAACTGCAATACGGTATTCCGTCCGACAATCCGTTTACCGGCGAACCGGACCTGGGTTATGGCGGCGTGCGCAAGGAGATTTACGCCTACGGCCTGCGCAATCCCTGGCGCTACAGCTGGGATGCCAAAACCGGCGCGCTATGGGTCGGCGACGTGGGCCAGGATTTGTGGGAGGAAGTGGACCTCGTGACCAACGGCGGCAACTACGGCTGGAGCGTGCGCGAAGGCGCGCATCATTTCAAACCCGGTCCGCCTGGTGCGCAATACATTGATCCCGTCATGGAATACACGCACCGCCCGAATCTCCAGCATGAAGGATTGTTTCCCGACCACAGCATCGGGTTATGCGTGATTGGCGGTTATGTTTATCGCGGGAAAAAATATCCGGCGCTCGACGGCGTTTACGTTTATGCGGACTACAACCTCGGCACGATCTGGGGTTTTCGCTACGATTACGCCGCGCACCAGGTGACCACCGAAGGCACGCTGCTTCAGCAACCGAAAAATATCGTCAGCTTTGCCGGGGATTTGGAGGGTGAAATTTATGTGCTCACGGAGGGCGGAGAGATTTATCAAGTCACCGTCCCGTAAAAAATCTTAATCTTAATCGTTCTCTTAATCTTAATCTGCGCGGCGATTACGATTAAGAGCAAGCTTGCGATCAGGACCAGGAACAAGCCGGTTCAAATCTGAAAATCCACCAGGGTTTTCTGTTTCCGGTCCAGTTTGTTCAACACGCGCGCCTTGGGGGCGTCATAAACGACGATGGAATTCGGCGCGATGCTTTCCATGATGAACACGTTGCCGCCAATCGTGCTGCCCGCGCCAATCACCGTTTCACCGCCCAGGATGGTCGCCCCGGGATAAATGGTGACGCGATCTTCAATCGTCGGATGCCGTTTCTTGCCGCGCAACTGTTCCACGGCGGAGGTGGATTTCGCGCCGAGCGTCACGCCGTGATACAGCTTCACGTGGTCGCCGATGATGGCCGTCTCGCCGACGACCGTGCCGGTGCAATGGTCCACGAAAAAGTGCGACCCGATTTGCGCGCCCGGATGCAAATCCATGCCGGAGCGGAAATGCGCCCACTCGGTCATGATGCGCGGGATCAGCGCGACATTTTTCAGATACAACTCGTGCGCCAGCCGCTGTACCGCAATCGCCTCGACGAACGGATACGACACCAGCACCTCCTCCTTGCTGCGGGCCGCCGGGTCGCCGGCGTAGGCTGCCATCATGTCGGTCTGCAGCACCTCGCGCAGGCGCGGCAGGCTGCCGAGAAATTCCAGCGTCAGGCCGTGCGCCGCCGACCGCAGATTTTTCTTCGGCTGTTCCGAAGGCGGATTGTATTCGAGGCTCTTGTAAATTTCGTCCTCCAGATCACCCAGCACGGAATCGAGCAATTCCGCCGTGGCCACCCTGATTTCCGAGGAATGAATCGGTTTCTCGTCGAAGAAGCCGGGAAAGAGGAGCCGCAGCAGGTCGGAGGTGATGGCCGTGACGACGCGTTTGGACGGCAGGTTTTTACCGTCCAAATGATTGATGCCGCCGACGCGCGCATACGACGCGACGAGTTCATTCGTGAGTTTGGTGACGGTATCCACCGGGGCAGTATCCCGCAAAAATGTCTAAAGGCAAGCATGGCGCAATGCGAGGGAGTGTCCCAATTTGGTCGTAGGACACGACGTAAGGAGTGCGGCCCCAAATGACTCGTTACCTCGTCACCTACAAGTCAGAACATTACCCAATGCATTCGAGGATTGCGGCGTTGAAGCGAGCGGCCGGGAGCGCCGGCAAGACGCCGGCGCTCCCGGCGAGTTTTTAGCGGTTCAACGCGCGGTAAAAATGTTGCCGAGAAATCCCGGCTGCTTGGGAAGCTTCAACAGGGTTAGTCCCTCATATTGTTCGCAATCCGGCCAGAGCCACAGGCTGCCGTCGGCGGCGAGTGCAACCACATTTCCCCAATTGTTGGCAATCGCGACCCAATCGCTGTGGATGCCCAGGCGGGTCGGTGATTCAAGAGCAGCCAAGGTCACTTGTTCGTGGCTGTCCACATTCCATCGATGGCTGAAGTGCCATTGCCACAAAGAACCATCGGATTTGAGTGCAACCATCCTTTCGAAGTTCAAGGAGACGGCTGTCCAGTTCGTTTCTGTTCCGACCCGTACAAAGTCCGACTGCACATTCGTGCCCGTGCCAATTTGATGATACGTCCGGCTCATCCACAAAGTTCCATCAGCGCGCACAAAAGCGGTTGCCTGGTCACCAGCACTCGATGCCGTTTTGAAAATAATCTGGTCATAGTTCGCCGCCCGAAGCAGTTCATCGGTTTTGGTTTTCCAGTCCGTGTCCAAGAGCCAGACGCTGCCATCCGTTCGCCGGGCAAAATTCCTGCCCATGGTGAAAAGCTCCTGCCAGTCGGCGTTGGTGCCGATTTGACAAGGTGTGAAGGCGCGCAGCCCCGGCCAGCGGTGCAAGCTGCTGAAGTCACTGGTGAGGGAACCCCAACGCCAAAGCGTGCCGTCGGTTTTCAAAAGCACGACGCTGGTGTTGTCTTGCGCGAGCTGCCGCCAGTTGGTCTCGCTGCCAAATTGTTGCAACGTCCCCGACGTCCATTTGTTCTGTGCCGGCTTGTCTGAAATCCAAAGCGTCCCGTCCGGCTGGATGCCAACGATCTCCATGAAATCAAATACATAATTTGTCCAACCAAAATACGTACATGCCGTCGTGGCCGCCACCCAGTTTGAACCGGCAAGGAACTGCCGCGGCCCGATGCTTTCCGGCAAAGGATGCGCCAGCATTCGCCACTGATACTTCCACCAGACCGGACTGCCAAAATCATAATCATAGTGGGAGGCGCCCAACTCATCAAACCAGACACGTCCATCAGGCAGACGCACGACCAAATCGTGGTATTGGGCGATCTGCAAGGTTGGCGGATTTGCCAGTGACAATTTTGCCGTGCCGTGTGCGGGTTCCGCCGGCTCAAAAACTTCCCAGGCACGGTTGTAAAGCGCCGCGCTGGAAATAACGATGAACAGGATTGCGCCAGTTAGTCCCCAAACATTTCGCCGCCACATCCGCCCACGTTCCTGAAGATACTTGAAGTTGCGGTAGATCAGCGAAGGGGCTATCACGAGTGCAGTCAGAATCTCCATGCCTATCGTCAGATCGGGATTCCAGGCGATGCCCAGGAATGAGTGAAGATTCCCGGCAAATGAAGTGAGCAGAACGCAACCGATGATGGTTGCAACCGTAATGCCCATCGCCTGCAGGAAGTTTTTTGCAAAGGTGGAGGCAAAGATGCCGGCCAGGGACAACCCCAGCGCGAAGCCAACGATGATAATGGGAGGAATGTGACCGATGCCTTCCGTTCGGTTGAAGAAACGAAAATCAGGATTCGGCGCGCCAACCATTGCGGCCATTCCTTCCACCAGCAAGGGCACGAGGGCGCCAAAAAATAGGCCGGAAAGAATGGCCGGGATAAATTTGAGGGCGAATTGGAGCCGTCGGGAAACCGGCAGACAAAATTGTCCTTCCATCAAGCCAAGCCTTTGCTCTTCAGCCACCACCGTGCAGCCGATTATCAAAGGCATGACCAACCACAAGGCCCAAAAAAATTCCGAGACGGTGCCGGCCACGGATCTCGGGCTGAAGTCACCATGCATTTTGCGCATCACGACGATTGCGAGATGCACTGCCAATAAAGCGCCGGCACAAATCAGGCTGACGCTTTGCAATTGAAATTCCTTTTTTAACAGGGCCGCCACTGGCCGGTGCCGGCGGACGGAGAAGGTTGACTGGGCTCCGCTCTCAAAATAACGCCATTTTGAAAAATCAACGATGCCGCCGGTCCATGCCGCGTCTTGTGCGCGGTGAAACAGCCGGTGCGCCAGCAAAAAGCCGGAGATGCTATAAACTCCGGCTGCGCCATAAAGTACACTGAAAATGACAACGTCGGAGGCAGAGTGGAAAAGCTTGTCCACGACAAGAGTAATCAAGAACAACAGCCCGATGGGAGTCAGCAAAGTAATCCAAAAGGCTGCGGCCGTTTGACGGAGTAAAAGAGTCGTCCACAATCCGCCAGTCAGGGCAACAAGCAAAACCGCGCCGCTGGCAAACATCGCATTGCGAAAATCAACTTCGATCGTTTTTGGGTTGACGTGCCATACTGAATCGCCGTTCGTGAGTGTCAGATGTAACCGCAATCCGCAGCTTGCAAAATACGCGGCAAAAATCAGCACCCCGGCAAAAATCAGCACAGCGATTTTGATTCGCCAGACTTGCCCGCGCTCAACTGGTTGTGCGAGCAAAGTTTGGAATGTTCCCAAATTGAACTCGCGGCCAAAGGAATCCACGGCGGGCATGATCACGCCACAGAAAACCAAAAAGGGCATCCAGGCGAACGACGCATCTGGGTCTTTCCAAAACCACGGTAACAGGAGCATCAGCGACAAAGCCGCAATCCAACTCGGCAGCAGCAGGCGGATTTCCTTTTTGACGAGCGGGTTCATGCGTTGGCCTTTTTCAAGAGGTCAGAAGCGATGAAAATTTCCTCCAGCGACAGCGATTCGCAGCGCAGTTCCTCCGGCGAAAGTGACTTGAGCCTTTCCAGTAACGGCTCGCTGTTGCCGTTGGCGAGAATTTCCACTTCGCGTCCGTTTTGTTTCACATTCAGCGCGCCGGGCAGGTCGAGTTGAGCGGGCGGGCGGGTGAACCGGGCGCGGATTTTGCGGAATCGGTCGCGCGCGGCGTCGGCTTCCATCGTCAGCAATTCGCACCCTTGTTCGATGATGGTGAATTCGTCAATCAAACCCTCAAATTCGGAAATTAAATGCGTCGAGACAAATACGGTCCGATGTTGGGGATCGCCCGATTGGTAGGCGCCGATGACGGTTTCTATGAATTCACGTCGGACAATCGGGTCGAGACCGGAGGTTGGCTCGTCGAGCACGAGCAGTTCCGGTTCGGGACAAATGGCGCCAATAAGCGCGAGCTGTGTGCGCTGGCCTTTTGAGAGATGGCTGGCTTTTTGGTTTGGATCCAGTTGAAAGCGCTTCAGCAGGTCGGTTTCGATGTCGCTGTTCCAGTGTTTGCGGAACGACGCCAGATATTCCAGCGTTCCGCGCACGGTCATCCACGGATAAAACGCGACCATGTCCGGCACGTAAGTGAGCCGCGATTTTACGGCCACTTCGTTTTTTTGCGGGTCGAGCCCGAACACCCGCGCCGTGCCGGAATCGGGACGGAGCAAATTGAGCAGGCACTTGATGGTCGTGGTCTTACCCGCACCGTTGCGACCGAAAAAGCCGTAGCATTTCCCTGCCCGGACGGACAGGCTCAGGCCGTTCACAGCGTCCAGCTTGCCGTAACGGCGGGTGAGGTCTTTGATTTCAATGACAGGCGTTTCAGTTTTCATGCGATTGCAAAAAAGAGAACATCCAACAACCAACATCGAACGCCCAACATCCAATGGGCCGTGCCAATGGCGCGGGATACATTGGGTGTTCGATGTTGATTGTTGAATGTTGGATGTTCATTGTAGATTTCATTTGCCTTCTCCTTCCTTTGCCTTGCGTTCGAAGTAGTCGAGGCGTTCCCGGATCAGCGCCAGAAACCGTTCGCGATCCACCTGCAGGTGATGCGCCATCACCACGGCTTCATCAATCTCCGTGAGCAGCAGCTTGTTTTTGACCTGCTGGGTGAACGGCGAATGGTTCTCCTTCAAAAAACAGCCCTTGCCGGGAAGGGTCTCAATGACGCCCTGGCTTTCAAGTTCGGTGTAGGCCTTGGCGATGGTGTTGCGGTTGACGCGCAATTCCTCGGCCAGCGGGCGGATGGACGGCAGCGGGTCGCCGGGCCGCAACGAACCGGACGCGGCCGCATAACGGATCTGATCCACCAGTTGGAGATAAACCGGCTTGCCGGACTTGAAATCAATCTGGAACATCATGGCTCAGGTAGCTGTCATATGACAATAGGACAGATGGCGCCGGGCGTCAAGGTTTTTTGAAACAGGGGAGTGTGTTTGGGCGAGCGGGGCTTGTTTATCCCTCAATACGCCGGCTTCAGTTCCCGACGGCTTCTGCCACGGCTTCCACCACGCGCTCGACGCTGATGCCGTTCAGACAACGGAAATCAATCGGGCATTCGCGCAGAAAACAAGGCGAGCACGGCGCGTCGGATTTGAGCAGCCGATGGCGCGGGTCGCCCGGTAAACCTGGGCCAGTCAGTTCCGGTGACGTGCTGCCGAACGGCACGACGACCGGCGTACCCAGCGCAGCAGCGACGTGCATCGGGCCGGAATCGTTCGTGAGCAGCACGCGGCAAAGTTTCAGGAGCGACATCAGTTCGCGCAGCGAAGTTTTAGCAGACAAATCGTGAAATGTGAAACGTGAAGCGTGAAGCGCGGATGCAATTTGGTTGGCGATGGCAGCGTCGCCTTTGCCGCCGAAAATCAGCCAGACGCAATTTGTTCGCTGCTGAATTTCCTTGGCGGCGGCAATGAAGCGTTCGACCGGCCAGCGTTTGGCCGAGCCGTATTCGGCGCCGGGATTCAGGCCGAAGACCGGCTGCGTGATTTTCTCCAGACCAAACTTTATCTTCGCGGCTTCAATTTCGTCCGGTGCGATGAACAATTGCGGTGCGAGTGGTTCCGGGTTTGCACCCAGCGTCGCGGCCAGATGCAGATACTCGTGGATTTGGTGAGCGGTGGCTGGGGTTTGGCGGCTGGGATCTGGCGGCTGGGGTCTGGCGGCTGGGGGCCGGGAAATCAGAGTTTTGATTTCAGCGACGGAACGTTTCTGCATTCGTACTGAGCCCGGTCTTGGGGCGATGGTTTGGGTCAGTAAGAAATTCCGCCACGGTCGCGCGTAACCGATTCGTTGAGGGATTCCGGCGAGCCACGTTTCAATCGCTGAACGCGGCGAGTTCGGCAGCACCAGCGTCAGATCAAATTTTCCGGCGCGTAATTTTTGTCCGACGGAAAAAATGCTTTCACCCGGAATAATGGAAATCGTTTCATTCACTGCCGGATGGCCTGTCCATAGATCCTTCAGTTTTTCCGGTGTCAGCAATGCGATGCGCGCGCTGGGAAACTTCTCACGGAGCCGCATCAGTGCGGGCGTGGTCATCACCGCATCACCGAGCCAGTTGGTTCCGCGAACCAGCAGACGGGGAGCAGATGGCAGAGGGCGGATGGCAGAAGGGGGATTCATTCGCCCGTCCCGGCGTTTTCAACTTTGGACTTTGGACTTTGGACTTTGGATGGAGCCGGTTTCCACCGGTTATGGACCCAGAACCAGTTCGCCGGGTCGCGGCGCACGGCGGCTTCATGCGCCCGAAGCACGTCCCGGATGATATCGGCCACCGGCCGGGGATGATCGTTTTCACGGGTGGGAATCCGGTCGCCCAGTTCCAGCCGCCATTTCGCCAGGCCGACGCGATAACAGACTGCGGCGTAAAGTTCGCAATCGTAACGCAGGGCAAAGACCGCCGGGGACGGGTTGGTGGAACAATCATGGCCGAGAAACGGCAGGCGCAGGCCGTGGTCGCCGCCGTGTTGGTCAATTTGCAAACCGAGAATGATGGAAGGCTGGTGCATCGCGGCGCGCAACAGCGGACCGCCGGTGCGCCGCTCGAAGAACAGGCAGTCGGAACGATTGCGCAATTTTTCCATGAGGCGGTTTAGCCCCGGCTGGTTCAGGGCGCGATACGTGGTGGCGCTCTGGTAGCCGGCGATCACATCGGTGAACCGGGTGTATAGTTCGAAATTGCCAAAATGCCCGCCTGCGTTGAT
>Ga0302319_10002272_pt1 | contig 41841 bp, 29 predicted proteins | sample Bog_T0_2_FD_203319 | JGI IMG/M metagenome (GOLD analysis project Ga0302319, IMG submission 203319) | Peat permafrost microbial communities from Stordalen Mire near Abisko, Sweden - Bog_T0_2 | ecosystem: Environmental > Terrestrial > Soil > Wetlands > Peat | place: Sweden: Abisko, Stordalen Mire...
AACTCTTCCAACCGCACCAGGCCGCGACACAGGCGAGCAAAGCCGCCAGCGCCAACGGCCGCACCGTGCCATGCAGCGATTCCATTTCCAGTTTGCCGAGTTTTTTGCGCAGCGCAAACAGCAGCAAGGCGACGTTGCAAACCGAAGTTGCCGTGTTGGCGAGGCCGAGACCGCCTTGCTTCAACGGCACGATGAGGATGGCAGCGAGCAACAGGTTTAGCACAAGACAGGCGAGGCTAATTTTCATCGGCGTCTTGGTATCGCCAAGTGCGTAGAAGGCGCGCGCCAAAACATTCACCGTGGAAAACGCCACGAGCCCCGGCGCAAGACAGACGAGTGCGAACGCTGCGCGTTCGGTCGAGGCGACGGTGAATTGTCCGCGCTCAAAAAGTAGCCGCATGATCGGTTCCGCCAGCGCGACAAGCAGCGCGGCGGCGATCAGATTCACGAGTAGCAGCGAGCCGATGCCGTGGCGCAGCGTGGCACGGAATTCTGGATAGTTTTTATCAAGTGCTAGGCTGCTCAACGCAGTTAGCAGATACGTCGCGAGCGAGATGCCGAACATGCCCTGAGGCAGTTCCATCAGGCGGACGGCGTATTCAAACGACGCGTTAATCTGCGGGTTAATCCAGAACGCGAGGCTTTGGACAAGCAGCACGTTGAGTTGAAATGCCGCAACCCCAATTGTGCCAGGAATCATCCGCGTGGCGACAAGCCGGACGGTTTCATTCTTCCACGGCGAAACCCAGCGATAGCGGAAGCCTTCGTGCCAGAGCGTTGGCACTTGAAAAGCTGCCTGCGCCACGCCCGCCACAAGCACGCCATAAGCGAGCGCAAAAATCTGCACCGGCAGGCGGCTTTCCTTTGGCAAGTTGAGCCCGAATCTCGGCGCGAGAAACAAAACCGACGCGATCATCACCAAGTTTAACATCGTCGCACCCATCGCGGGGATGAAGAAATGGCCACGCGCGTTCAGCATGCCCATCAATGCCGCCGCAATGCAGACCAGCAGCATGTAGGGAAACATCACGAATAGCAGTTGCAACATCAGGCTGGTGCTGGCGTTGAATTCATGCGCCGACAACGTAATAGCGAGACCGAGCATCACCACGGCAATCAAGCCGCTCGCAACGACGACGAGACCGGAAATGACAGCGTTGGCTGCTTTCCACATTTCTTCTTCGCCATGAATTTTCTCCTTCTCCTTGAAAATGGGAATGAATGCCGCCGTCAGCGCGCCTTCGCCCAGTAACCGACGGAATAAATTCGGAATTTGAAAGGCAAACGTGAAGGCACCGGCGACCCAGCCATCGCCCATAAAGCGCGCATAGACCATCACGCGCACCATGCCGAGCACGCGGCTGAACAGGGTGGCAGTCGCCATCGCGCCGGAGGCTTTCAACATTTTCGACACGCATGAAGGTTAAAGTCCCCGGCCCGAAGTCCAAAGTGGAAAGTTCAACGCCAATTGGAAATTGGCATTTGACGGGCGGCGATTTAATCTGCCCGCGTGAACATTTATGAAGAACTGCAATGGCGGGGCCTTGTTGCCACCGCAACGGAAGGCACGCCCGAGCGTTTAGGGCATCTGCCCCTGGCATCTGGCAATGAGTTGAATGTTCAATTTGTGAATGCCATTCCTGTTTCAGAAAAGCCCATCACGCTCTACTGCGGCTTTGACCCGACGGCGAACAGCCTGCACGTCGGTAATCTGGTGCCGCTGCTGGCGCTGCGGCGGTTTCAACTCCTCGGCCACCATCCGATTGCCGTGGCCGGCGGTGCGACCGGTTCCATTGGCGATCCCAGCGGCAAGACCGCGGAGCGCCAGCTGCTGACCAATGAAATTCTCGACCACAACATCGCCAGCGTGAAGGTGCAACTCGCGAAGCTGCTTGATTTTGAAACCAAACAAAATCCGGCGCGGCTTGTGGACAACGCCAGTTGGACGAAGGGCATTTCGTTCCTCGATTTTCTGCGCGACGTCGGAAAGCATTTTTCCGTCAACCAGATGGTCGCCAAGGAATCCGTCCGCGCCCGCATGGAAGACCGCGAGGTCGGCATCAGCTACACCGAGTTCAGCTATATGCTGCTTCAGGCGTTTGACTTCATGATGCTTTGCCGCGATGCGAACTGCGAATTACAAATTGGCGGTAGCGACCAGTGGGGCAACATTACCGCCGGCATTGAGTTGACGCGCAAGAAGCTTGGCAAACACGTCTTCGGTCTTACGCTCCCGCTCATCACAAACACGGACGGTTCCAAGTTCGGCAAGACGGCGGCCGGTGCCATCTGGCTCGATCCGAAGCGCACGAGCGTCTATAAATTTTACCAGTTTTGGATCAACACCGATGACAGCGATGTGATCCGCTATTTGAAATATTTTACGTTTCTGACGCCGGCGGAAATCGGGTCGCTGGAAAAAGAACATGCAGAAAACTCTGGCTGGCGTATTGCGCACAAAGCTTTGGCAAAAGCTGTCACAGATTTGGTTCATGGAAAAAAAGCGACGGAAGAAGTTGTTAACGCGAGCCAAATTTTATTTGGCGGCGAAATCAAAAGAGCATCCGAAGATATTTTCAATGAAATCCTCGGCGAAGTGCCGTCGAAGGAGATTGAAAAGGCCAAGCTTGACGGTGCAGGCGTGCCGCTGGTTGAACTTCTGGTTCATGCCGGTTTGTGTCCGTCCAAAGGTCAGGCGCGGAAAGACATTGTCGGCGGCGGGGTGAATATCAACAACATCCGTGAAGCCAGTGCTACACGTGCCGTGACTTCCGCCGATTTGTTGTTCGGCAAACACGTTCTGCTCCGCAAAGGCAAAAAAAATTATGTCGTTGTGACTGTGAAGTGATCCTTAATGGATGCCACTGAAAGCCGCTTGGTATCTCAGCAGAACGGCGGTCGGGCGTTTTTAACGTGACCGGGCAAATAAAATTCATTCTTCCAATTCTGTTCCACAAGAACCGCAAGCTTCTGATTCTTTACGGAGATTGTTATTCCCATTCTTACCAGCTGAACGCTTTAACCAAACGATCAGGATACTGATGTCGGCGGGCGACACGCCGGAAATGCGTGCGGCCTGACCGATGGTCACCGGACGAATCTTGGCAAATTTTTGCCGGGCTTCAAGGCGCAGGCTCGGCACATCTGAATAGTCCAAAGAATTAGGAATTAATTTGTCCTCAAACTTTTTGGACTTCTGAACTTCCAACTCCTGACGATCAATATAGCCGGCGTATTTCACAGCAATCTCAACTTGTTGAACAACGTCTTCAGGCAAAACTTCGTTTCGATTTGGTAAATTTTTATAGGTGACTTCTGGTCTGCATAAAAGTTTAAACAGAATGTTGTTATCATATAATGTTTTAGACAAACGACTTATCTCGTTTTCAATCATTTCACTTTTTTTTAATAATTTTCTGTAGTGACAAGCTGGCAGCAGTCCTATTTTGTAACCGATTTCAGAAAGTCTCATATCAGCATTATCTTGACGTAGCAGCAGTCTGTATTCGGCACGAGATGTAAACATCCGATATGGTTCTGTAGTGCCTTTGGTAACTAGATCGTCTATTAAAACGCCAATGTAAGCCTGGTCACGTCGGAGGATGATTGGCTCAAGATTTTTCACGCGACGGGATGCATTGATTCCAGCCATCAGTCCTTGAGCCGCAGCTTCCTCGTAGCCAGAAGTACCGTTGATCTGTCCCGCCAGAAAAAGATTTCTGCAAATTTTTGTTTCCAGTGATGGGAGTAATTGTGTCGGATTTGAAAAATCATATTCAACCGCGTAAGCTGGGCGCATGATTTCTGCACTCTCGCATCCAATGATTGTCCGAACTAGTTGAACTTGTACTTCAAACGGAAGACATGTCGAAAATCCGTTTACGTAAATCTCATCAGTTTCAATGCCTTCTGGCTCAAGAAAGATCTGATGCCTGTTCTTTTCTGAAAATTTGACAATTTTATCTTCAATTGAGGGACAATATCTCGGCCCAATCCCTTTAATCACGCCAGAATACATAGGCGATTTGTGAATATTAGACCGGATTAAATTTGCCGTCGACTCAGTTGTGAACGTGATATGACAAGGTAATTGGCCGTTAATTTTACCAAGAACTGAACCGAACGGATATCTTCCATTTGTGGTTCTCGCACCAAAAAATCTACCCCGTTCATGTTCCATATGGAACAAATCATCCTTCCAATACGTAAAATAAGGAACTGGTTCGTCTCCGTATTGTGCTTCAGTTTTTGAGAAATCAATTGATTGGCGTAATAGTCTTGGTGGTGTTCCTGTTTTTAGTCTAGCAAGCTCTAATCCGATTTCAGCTAATGAATCTGAAAGGCCAAATGCTGATGAATCCCCGGCACGTCCTCCAACTTGTTGGTTTGCGCCTATATGCATTAATCCGCGCAAAAATGTTCCTGTAGTTACTATAATTGTTTGACCTAGATATTGAACTTCTAAATTCGTCTCAATTCCAAAAGCTATGAAGTCTTTGAACAATATTTTGGAAGTTTGTCCTTGTTTCACATCAAGATTTGGTTCAGATTCACATATCCATTTAAGCCTAAATTGATAAGACTTTTTGTCGCACTGCGCACGTGGAGACCAAACAGATGGCCCTTTTTTCAGGTTTAACATCCGAAATTGTAACCCAGTCAGATCGGTTGCTTTACCCATTTCGCCGCCGAGAGCATCAATTTCTCTAACCAGATGACCTTTTCCAAGTCCGCCAATAGCAGGGTTGCAGGACATCTGTCCAATTGAATCTACATTCATCGTCAAGAGTAGCGTTTGACATCCTATGCGGGCAGAAGCTAAAGCTGCTTCAACCCCAGCATGACCAGCACCGATGACAATGACGTCATATTTTTTGGGATAAACAAACATAAGATCTAACTAAATTATTTTACAATGAGAAAAATAAAATTTTAAGGATAGCCGATTAACATGCGATCTGGCGCAATTTTTAAATCTCGGTATCGTTATCTTTTATGTGTGGGCCGGTTTTTATGCGATTCATCAAATCGCTTATATGTTGCCCCAGCTTATATCCATAAGTAAATCGGTCATTTTCAAAAAATATAGAAGATGATTCGCAGAACCCTGTGCATTTTCCAATTATTTCAATGCTTTCAAATTCAACCGTCATGTGAAAGCAGGTTCGCTTTTAATTAATTTTTAAACAAATCTCGCTTCCGGTGCTAACCCTACCAAGAAGATTATTACGAAGCACGTCGAAATAGATGTTTGCGTTGTTTTACTGAAGAACCAAGAAGGCTGACGAAATTATAAATTGAACTGTCTGACGGAATTCAACAGAAATATTGCCAGGCTATGGCTTCGGCAGCGTGATGACTATGGCAGTGCCACGACCAATTTTGGATTTGATCCGGATATTTCCGCGATGCGTTTCAATGATACGGCCGACGATGGCCAGACCGAGTCCGGTGCCTTTGGTCTTGGTTGTGCTTAAAACGGCCGAGAAGGCTCGCTTTTGCAACTCCATGCTCATGCCTTTGCCGGTGTCTTTGAATTCCATCGTCACATGCGATGCGTTTTCACTCGTGCGCGGTATGCGGATTTCCCGCGACCCAATTGTAAGCGTGCCGCCGTTCGGCATGGCCTCGGCGGCGTTGAGAATCAAGTTCAAAAAAGCCTGTTCCAATTGCGGGGCATCGCCCATGACCGGCGGCAGGTCCGATTGCAAATCACGGACCAACCTGACATTTTGATTGGCGAGTTTGTGCCGCACGAGCAGTCCCAATTCGTCCACCAATTCGTTCAAATTCACCGGCGCGAGTTTGGGTTCGGTAGTGCGCGCGAAGTCCAGAATCTGCTCTACGATCTTGTTCAAATGCTCGATTTTAGCATCAATGATTCGGACATCCTTTGAACGCGGATCGGTGTCGGGGAATTTCAAATCCAGCGAATGATAAAGCAGTTTCATCACCGTCAGCGGATTGCGGATTTCATGGGCGACCTCGGCGGCGAGCAGGCCGAGCACGGAAAGTTTTTCGTTCTGGCGCAACTGTTCCTCCACGTCCACGATGCGTTCATAGAGGCGCGCCTTTTCAATCGCAATGGCCGACAACTCCGCCAGCGCGCTTAAAATGCGGATTTCCTCGTTGGAAAAATTGTAGGGCCGACCCGTGTAAACATTCAATGTTCCAATGGGCTGGCTGGCAAAAAGCAGCGGCACGCTCAACAGCGAAACCAATCCTTCCTGCCGCGCAACTTCGACGTTCTGGAAGCGACTCGAGGTCTGCACATTGGTGACTTGCATCGGCTTTTTGCGGCGGACGACAACGCCAAGCGAGCTTTCTTCCACGCTTAAGCGGGGTTTTTTAATATAAGCATCGCCCGCGCCGTAACTCGCGCGCAAGTCGAGCCACTCGCGGCTTTCATCAAGCATCATCAGCGAACACATCCGCGCGCGCATCAGTTCGCAGGCCTCGCGCGTGATGACACGCAAAGCCTCGTCCAGATTCAACGTGGAATTGATCGTGCGGCTTACACTCGCCAGTGACTCGAACAAATGCACTTTCAACCGCAATTGTTCGTAGAGCCAAGTGTTATGAATCACCTTGGCCGCCTGAACGGCAAGTTGTTCAAGCAGTTCCTGGTCGTCCGCGCTGAAGGCATCCGCGCGATCCGAATCCACATTGATCACGCCGCGGGTTTCGCCGTTCACCTCGAGCGGCACGGCGAGTTCGGATTTCACGCCGCGCCGCGCCGCAACATAACGAGGGTCTTGCGTCACATCGCCCACGCGCACGGGTTTGCCGTGGCGCGCGACCCAGCCAGTGACGCCTTCGCCGACGCGTAATTTCAGCCGTGTTGCCGCGCTCGGCAGATTTTGCGACGCGGATATTTCGAGAAAACCAGAGGTTGGATTGATCAAAACCACCGAACCGGAACTCGCGTTCATCAGGCGTACGGCCTCGCTGACGATCAACTGCAACGCCTCCTGCGCCTCAAGCGTGGAGTGGATGACATTGCTCACCTGATAGAGCAATTGCAGCCGTTCAAGGCGGTTTGCCATTTTTGCCAGTTCGTCGCTCACATTTTTGAATAATTAAAACTTACCGCACACGCACCAGCAATACCAGACCGAGCGCACTGAAGATTAAATTTGGCAGCCAAGCCGCCAGCCACGCGGGCAGATAGCCACCGGAGCCGAGCGCCAGGCTGACTTGTTGAATCACAAAAAAGCCGAAGCAGATGAAAATGCTGCCCGCCACGCCGACAAAAAGGTTCCGCCGTCCCGTCGCTGCACCGAATGGGATCGCGATCAGCACCACAACCAGACAGGTCCACGGCGCGGCGAGCCGTCCATGGAATTTCGTGAACAGCCAGCCGGAATCCGCCTGCGGCAGGTCCGGGTGCAGCCGCAGATAGGCGAAAATATCCGTGAGCGGAATGTCCGAACTGCGGTTTCGACGCAGGCTTTGGTAGCTGCTGATCTTAATTTCACTGCGGATTTGCCTGGGTGTTTCGTCGAACTCCGGCAATGCCAGCACGTTTGTTAGCAGTGATGGCACGAGCGGCGCGGCATCATCAGCCTGCGAATACTCCGCCACATTGTAAAAGGTCCAGACGCCGTTTGTGCGCACGGCGCGATCGGCCCGCAGCAGCTGAATTGAATGGTCCGGTAAATTCCATTTCACCTGCGGTTTGAACATTTCAGCGGTCGCCAGGCGATATTCGCCGATGAACCAGGCGCGATGACCGCGTGCGTTGGTGAAGCCGAAATTGCGGAAAACATTTTTGGATTCAACATCGCCCGATTTTTGAACATAACGGCTTTTGATATGTTCGGCCCAATCCGTGCTGTGCGGGACGACCAGTTCGTTCAAAACAAACAACGCCATGCTCAACGCACAGCCGACCGCAAAATAAGGCGCGCAAATCCGGCCCAGGCTGATGCCCGCCGCACGCATGGCGGTGATTTCATTATGGCGTGAGTGGTTTGTAAGCGTGTAGAGCAGCGCCAGCAGCAGCGTGATTGGCAGCACCATCACCAGAAATTCCGGCGTGATGGCCACACTGTATTCGAGCACGTCGAGCAGATGCAGTTTGCGGTCCTGTAATTCCTCCAGTTTGCCGAACAGGCTGAAGCAATTTCCCAACAGCACCAGTGCGCCAAGGCAATACGCCAGCGGCGTGAACAGTTCGCGGAACAAATATCGGTCAAGCAACCGCATGGTGTGGAGAGATTAGACGGCGCGTGGCCATTCTGCCAATCGAATTGACGTTTTGACCCGTGAGCTTTTGAACTCACGAGAACAATACCAAATCGAAAATGGGAATGCCTGGAATCGGACTCTGGCGAAGATTTGGCGGAAAAAGTCAGCAAATATCACCTCCGCAATTTCTCGAACTGGAAGATCCAAGACACCTTTGAAAGCGCCTTTGCCCGTCTGGAAACGATTTGCGCACCTGTATGGGCAAATCAAGCACCGGAGGCGCGACAGATAATAGCCTACACTTAAACCGTGGGCTACTTTCTTTCGCTCCGCGACTTTTAGATTTTTCTTCGCGCCTCGGCGTGGCGGCTTCAATCCTCTTCCGCCTCTTGCGGCTGGTGGGTAATGATGCGGGCGCTGCGGCGGTTGGAAAAATAGGAATACGCCCATTGGAACAGCACGGCGGTGCGGTTGCGGAAACCGACCAGAAAAATCAGGTGGACGAACAGCCACGCCAGCCACGCCGGGTAGCCGGCCAGCCTTAACTTGCCAATTTGCGCGACGGCGGCGGAACGGCCAATGGTCGCCATTGTGCCTTTATCCCAATAGTTGAACGGTGGTCGCGGCGGCGGATTCACCCCGGCGTTGAGTTCGGTCTTGATGATTTTGGCAACGTGCTTGCCCATCTGCATCGCGGCGGGCGAAACGCCGGGAACGGGTTTGCCGTCGGCCTTGAGCACGAGCGCCATGTCGCCGATGGCAAAAATTACCGGATGGCCGGGTACGCTTAAGTCGGGATTCACCTTCACGCGTCCGCCGCGATCCAGCTCGCAGCCGAGTTTTTTGGTGAGCGGCGTGGTGGCGACGCCGGCGGCCCAGACGATGTTGCCGGCCTTGATGATTTTGCCGTTGGCCAGTTCCACGACGCCCTCGCGGATGCTTTTCACCTGGGTATCGGTTTTGACGTTGACCCCGAGATGTATGAGCTGCCACTTGGCCTTTTCGGAAAGATCGGGGGGCAGATGTGACAGGATCCGCGGGCCGCCTTCGAGCAGCATGACGTGGGCTTGAGTGGGATCAATGCGACGAAAATCCAGGTTCAAGACCGTGCGGGTCAGCTCGGCGAAGGAGCCGGCGAGTTCCACGCCGGTCGGCCCGCCGCCCACGACGACGATGGTCATGAGCCGGTCGTGTTCGACGGGGTTGGTTTCGTTTTCGGCCTTTTCAAACGCGAACAAAATGCGGCTGCGGAGGCGCAACGCGTCGTCGAGGGTTTTGAGGCCGGGCGCGAATTGCTCCCACTCGTGGTGGCCGAAGTAACCGGTGTGGCCGCCGAGGGCGAGCACGAGATAGTCATAGTCCAGCGCGTTTTTTTCGAGGAACACCTTTTTTTGCGCGAGGTCGAACCCGGTCACCCTGTCGAGCAGCACCGTGATGTCCGGCCGTTTGGACAGGATGCCGCGAATGGGCTGCGCAACGTCCGTGGCGGACAGCGCACAGGTGGCCACTTGATAGAGTAGCGGCTGGAACAGATGATGGTTGGTGCGGTCAACGAGCGTGATGCGCGCGTTGGGGTGTCGGAACGTTTTGCAGAACGTCAGGCCGCCAAAGCCTGCGCCGAGCACGACGATATGGGACTTTTTAACTCCTCCTTCCACGCGGACAATGTTAATCAAGCTCGGGAAAAAGCAATCACATGTTTGCAAGGCTGTAAATAGATTTGCGCGCGGCCATTTCCAAATCAACACTGGGGCGATGAATCAATCCCTGGCCAGCCGCATTGCCGCTGTGATGGGATTCCTCGCGGTCGCGCTTGGTGCGTTCGGCGCGCACGGGCTGAAAGAGTTGTTCGCGCAAAATGGAATGGCCGGCGTCTGGGAAAAAGCGGTGTTCTATCATTTCATCCACGCCGTGATCCTGTTCGTGCTGGCGGAACGCAAACCGTTTCCGGCGGTGGCATGGTGGAGTTTCCTGGTCAGCATCTGCCTGTTCTCCGGCTCGCTTTATCTGCTGGCGCTGACGAATGTTCATTGGCTCGGCGCGGTGACGCCGGTGGGCGGCGTGGGTTTGATGTTCGGCTGGGGCTGGCTGGCGTTCAAATCTGCGCGCGGGTGATTTTGTCCGGCTTGTCTTGATTTCGCGGACGCGCTAAACTTTCCCCGTGATTTTCGACGCGTCATTGGACGGGTTGCTCCAGAAGGTCTGGGATGGCGGGCGCATCAACGCCGCCGAAGCGTTGCGGCTTTACAAATTGCCGCTGGAAGAACTTGGCGCGCTCGCCGACCGCCGCCGTCAACTCGCCAAGGCCTCGGCCTACAACCACCGCGGCAATGAGATCGTCACTTACAACGTTGACCGCAACGTCAATTACACGAACGTCTGCAATGTCTATTGCAAATTCTGCGCGTTTTACCGCACGGAAAAGGATGACGATTCCTACGTCATCACCTTCGACGAGCTGGACCAGAAAATCGCGGAGACCATTGCGCTCGGCGGCACGCAGATGCTGATGCAGGGCGGCCATCATCCGAAACTCACGAAGCAGTGGTATCTCGATCTGCTCGCGCACGTCAAAAATAAATTTCCCGGATTTAACATCCACGGTTTCAGCCCGAGCGAGTTCATCCATTTTCGCGACGTGTTCAATGAGCCGCTGGAAAAGATAATCGTCGATTTCAAGGCGGCGGGGCTGGGCTCGATTCCGGGCGGCGGCGGGGAAATCCTCGTGGACCGCGTGCGTCAGCGCATCGCGCCGCTCAAGGCGATGAGCAACGATTGGCTTGAGGTCATGGACGTGGCGCACCGACTCGGGCTGTATTCGAGCGCGACGATGATGTTCGGCCACGTCGAGACAATAGAAGACCGCATCGAACATCTGGAACGTCTGCGTGTACAGCAGGAAATTTCGTTGAAGCGCGTCGCGGAATTCAACGGCAACGGTATCAAGCCCGGCCATTTCACCGCCTTCATCGGCTGGACGTTCCAGGCGGAGCACACGAAGTTGAAAGCGCCGACGGTGGGCGCGCATGAGTATCTGCGGACACAGGCGCTGGCGCGGATTTATCTCGATAATTTTACGAACATCCAAAGCTCGTGGGTCACGCAGGGATTGGAAATCGGCCAGGTCGCATTGAAATACGGCGCGAACGATCTCGGCAGCATCATGATTGAGGAAAATGTCGTGTCGCAGGCGGGCACGACCTTCCGCATGACTGTCGGCGACATGCACCGGCTCATCCAAGAACTCGGTTACGAGCCGCGCCAGCGGGACAACTGGTATCGGCTGGTGAATTAATGCGGCATGAGGCGCGACAAGATTTTTGAACTTGCCCGAAATTTATAAGCCGCGACAATTTAATCATGGCAACTCCACCGTCACCGCGCAAGGCGCTTGATCCGAAGGTCCGCTTCAACTGGCGCGTCAGCGATCTCATCCGGAAGGTGACGTCAGGGTGGCTCGAGTTGCGCGCCCGCCTCACCGGTCAGAAATATTACTGCAACGCGCTCGCCGGCGAGGCCGACTACGACATCACCATCAATTCCGACCTGACCGTCTCGTGCAATTGTCAGGATTATGACGGCACCGGCCATATCGGTGATCTGCGGAAGAATTCATTCGAGGAGGTTTTTTTGGGTCCGGTCGCACAAAAATTGCGCGACGAGCTGGCCCAGGGCAAAGTGCCGCTTCCGACCTGCGTGCGCTGCGGTTCGTTCCGTCGGCTGGCGAAAAATGCCGCGCCGCCCAAGCCGCGCCTGCCTTATCGGGGAATGCTTTTGGAAAACACGGTGCTGTGCAATGTGGACTGTATCGGCTGCGCGCGCGAGGGGGCGGCGAATGTGCGCACCAAAAAAACGATGCCGCTGGCCGAATTGAGCCAGATGGCCGATCTCGCAGCCCGGCTCAAGCTAGAGCGGATTTTTTACCTGAATCTCGGCGAACCGTTTTTGTCACCGACGATCTGTCAGGAACTGCCCCTGTTGCGCGCGAAAAATCCCGACGCGTACATCCGGGTTTCGACCAACGGGATTCTTTTAAACACGGATGCCAAGCGCGCGGCGGCGTTGAATTTGAGCGACATCCAGTTTTCCGTCCACGGCATCAGCGATGAGATGTGCGAGAAATATATGCTGCGCAGCAGCTTTGAAAAGGCCTACGCCGCGATGAAAGCGATGGTTGAATTTCGCAACGCCCGCGGCCTGGAGCAGCCAATTCTGGAATGGAAATATCTGCTGTTCAACTGGAATGACCATCCCGGGCACATCGCGCGCGCCATCGAAATGGCCAAAGCCATCGGCGTGGACATCATTTCCTTCTGGCCGACAAACAATCCTTTCTACGGCATCTCGTGGCGCTACCGGCTTGGGCAATTCCAGAACGTCGGCAAAGCGTCGTGGAAGGGCCGCGAAATTGATTTCCGCGTGAATCCAAAGTTTCAAGCGCGCTAAAATATTTCTGGTCGCGGAATTTTTCGGGAGCATTTTTTGCGCGTCGCCGTCCAAACATTTGGATAAATTAAAATACACCGGACAAACTATGAAATTACTCGCCTCCATACCTTTTATCGGCGTGGCCGCCACGCTCGCGGCGTTCTCGCAGCCCGCGCTGACCATCTACAACCAAAATTTCGCCGTCGTGCGCGACACCGTGCCGCTCGATCTGAAACCCGGCGCCAATGCCGTGCGCTACGCCGGTGCCTCCGCGCAGGTCGAGCCGGACTCGGTGATTTTGCGCGACCCGGCGGGCAGACATTCACTGCAAATCCTGGAGCAAAATTATCGCAACGATCCGGTGTCGCAGGAGCTGCTGCTCTCGCTGTTCGAGGGCAAGACGATTAATTTTCAATCCGAGCGGTTGAAGGATAACACCATGACGCGCGAGCTTTTTCCCGGCAAGATCGTCCGCAGCGGCTATGTTCCCGGCGGTGAGGCGCAGCAGCCCATCATCGAGGTGGACGGCAAGCTACAGTTCACCCTGCCCGGCCAGCCGCTGTTCCCCGACCTCGGCGACGACACGGTGCTCAAGCCCGCGTTCAACTGGCTGTTGCAATCCGATCAGCCCGGTGCGTTTGACGCCGAAGTCGGCTACGTCACCGGCGGGTTCAATTGGAGCGCCAGTTACAACCTCGTCTCGCCGGAAAAGGGCGATCGGGTGGATCTGGTTGGCTGGATCACAATGAACAACACGAGCGGAAAAACTTTCGAGAACGCGAAAATAAAACTGATGGCGGGCGACGTGAATAAAATCCAGCCGGTGCCGGCGGGCGGGTTTTATGCCAGAAAAGCCGCCATGAATTTTGCTTTGGAACAAGCCGCCGCCCCCGCCGTCACCGAAAAAGCCTTCGACGAATTTCATCTGTATTCCATCGCGCGCCCGACGACGCTGCACGACCGCGAGACGAAGCAGGTTGAATTTGTCCACGCTGAGAAGATGTTTGCGCCGACGATTTATGTCTATGACGGCGCGGCAGGCTATCAGTTCTACGGTTTGAATTACGACCAGGGTTACGGCCAGTCCGACAACAAAAAAATTCTCGTCCAGCGGGAGTTCAAGAACGCGGAAACCAACCAGCTCGGCATCGCCCTGCCGGCGGGCAAGCTGCGCTTTTACCGTCGCGATGACGACGGCCAGTTGCAATTTGTCGGCGAAAACCAGATCGACCACACGCCGCGCAACGAAACCATCCGCGTGACCACCGGCAATGCCTTCGACCTCGTCGGCGAACGCCGGCAGACGAATTTCCGCGTGGACACCGGCGATAAATGGATGGACGAAACCTTCGAGATCAAACTGCGCAACCGCAAGAAAGATGCGCCCGTCGAAATCCGTGTGATTGAACATCTTTACCGCTGGAGCAACTGGAACATTACCGCCAAGTCCGACGAGTTTGTGAAAAAAGATTCTCAGACCGTCGAGTTCCGCGTATCGGTCAAACCTGACGAGGAACGCACGGTGACCTACACAGTGCATTATTCGTGGTGAACAATCAATGCAGCGGCGTCCTGGCAGGGCACCGCAGACATTATGAAGATCGCGGTGCTCTGCCGAGTTGCCGCCACGGATATCAATTGCCTTTTCGCTTGCTGCGGCGCGTTGATTGCTAAAAATTAACACCACCTTGAGCGTTGAAACAACTTCAGTTGAAGTGAGCTTTGTTATTCCCTGCCACAACGAGCAGGAAAATCTGCCTGCGCTCGTTGCGGCGATCCGCGAGGCCACTGACCCCCTTAGGCAGACCTACGAAATCGTCATCGCCGATGATTTCAGCTCGGACAATTCCTGGGCAGTGCTGAAGGAGCTGGCGGCGAAGGATGCGCGGGTGCGTGGGCTGCGGTTCGCCTTCAACTGCGGCCAGTCTGCGGCGTTGTGGGCGGGCATGAAGGCGGCGCGCGGCCAGTACATCATCACGCTCGACGCCGACCTGCAAAACGACCCGCGCGACGTGCCGCAGTTCTTGCAGGCGCTGGAAAAGTTTGATTGCGCCTGCGGCTCGCGCATTGGTGCGCGCGGCCAGGGCGACAATTTTGTCCGCATCGTGTCCTCGCGCATCGCCAACTGGGTGCGCAACAAATTATCCGGCGAAAATGTCACCGATGCCGGCTGCTGCTACCGGGCCTTCAAACGCGAGTGCATCGCGGACTTGAAGTTTTTCAAGGGGATGCACCGTTTTCTGCCGACACTGTTCAAGATTGATGGTTTTACGGTCACGGAAATTCCCGTCCGGCACAATCCGCGCCGCGCCGGGCAGAGCCATTACGGCGTGTGGAACCGGCTGTTTGCATCGTTTTATGACCTGCTTGCGGTTCGCTGGATGCAGCGGCGGATGTTCAAATACCAAGTGGCGGAAGAGATCAATTAGCCGGCCATGCAGCGGTTTTTGATCATCACGGCCAATTGCGCTTTGCTCGCACTGCTGCTGATCGGCCTACCGGCGGCGACGCGGACGCATATCGGCAACGTGCAGCTTTCATCCTCGTCTAACGGCCGGATGCTGATGCTCTGGGGGCTGGGCATTGCGGCGGCGGTAAACATTCTTGCCGCGATGATTTTCGTCAAAGTTCGAAAACAGAAAAAGCTTTGCTGGGAATGGGCGGCGATTTTTGGCGCGCTGCTGCTGGCAGATTACGGCTTCACACGAGGCTGGTTTAATTTTGACTGGCTCAAGCACGCATTGCAGTGGCTGCAAAATCATTTTGGAAGCAGCGGTTCAAACCGGCTCAACGTCCACCGCCACTTTCACAACGTGCTTACCACCGCCGGTCAAAATTCCCGCCACGGGACTCACGTCGCCATAGTCGCGGCCATAGGCGACGATGATATGTTCCGCCCCCGGCTGGACATTGTTCGTCGGGTCAAAATCCACCCACCCGGTGCCGGGACAGAAAATCCTGAACCACGCGTGCGAGGCATCCGCGCCCACGAGCCGCGCCTTGCCTTCGGGCGGGTGCGTGCGCAGGTAGCCGCTCACATAACGCGCAGGCAGGCCGAGCGAACGCAGGCACGCGATGCCCAGGTGCGCGAAATCCTGGCAGACACCGCGGCGCTTTTCCCAGACTTCCTCCAGCGGAGTCGCAACGGTGGTGGCCCGCGGATCGAACTTGAAATCCTTGAAGATGCGGCGCGTCAAATCCCGGGCACCGGCCAGCAGCGGGGTGTCCCTGCCAAAACTTTCACGGGCGTAATCGGCCAGCTCCGACGACGCGCGGATGTGCGGCGAGTCAAAAACAAACTGATACGGCTCGACAACCTCGGGCGAGACGGGATCGCGGAACATTTCGGTGACGGATTCCCACGGTGCGGTGGATTCGTTTTGCGCCAGTTTTTCCGGCTCCACCGTCACGCGGCTGCTGGTAATGATCTCTAGTTTGGAATGAATTTCCTGGATGGCAAAAAAGCAGAGCTGGTTGCCAAAGTAATCCGTGCGCGCCTTGCGGAGCGCCGGTTCGGGAAAAACCTGGAGCAAAAAGCTTTCACATGACTGCGTTGCCGTGACGCGCGGTTCCAGCCGCGCGACATGGTGCGAGACCGACACCGGCGCGGTGTATTCGTAAAGCGTGCGGTGGGTGATGTGATAGTTCATGGCACCTCGCCCCGTCCCGTGCGCGAGATGGCCGAGTGCGCAAAGAAACTTGCGGCGATGGCATCCGACAACTGCGGCAGCGCGCGCAGGGTTTGCCGCACAGTCTCGGCCAGGGCGGAGTCCTTCCAATGGGCGGCCGGACCGGCCAGTTCCCGCGCGTCGGAGCGTTCCACGCGTGACAGGCAATTATCCAGAATCGTCCGGCCGGGACTCGCCGTGTCACCCCGTTCCTTCGGCAACTTGTCGAAGTGTTTCACGAGCTGCTTGATCTGGAACAGAACGGAACGCGGATTTTTGTCGTCGAGCAGCACTAGGTCGAACACCGCCGGAATATTCGGCAGCAGGTTGTAGCGCGAGCGGAACGTGATGCTGCTGTCCACCACTTCCAGGACAGCCTCGAGCAGGCTGGGATTTTCCGCTTCGGGCGAACGCAGGGTCGCGTCGAGCAAGGTGCACAAATAAACCGCGCGTTCGAGGCGCAGGCCCATGTCGAGAAACCGCCACGCCTGGGCGCGCGTCATGTTCTCGCGGGCAAGCCCGTGAAAGGCTGCCAGGCCGATCAGGGTTTGGTTCAGCACGCCCACTGCATCACCGGCAAGCATTACGAGCCTCGGTGGTGGCGAGGCCAGCCGGTCGTCAATCTGGCTCAACACGCGCCACATGTCGTTCGACGTGCGGTCGCGCACCTGCATCGCGAGCCGTTGCAGATGTTCCGCTGTCTGCTGCAAGCTGCCGGGCCGGGCCGGATCAAAAATGGCCGCGAGCAGTTCGGCCTCGAAGGCCTCGGCGTTCGCCCACAACTCCGGTTTCGCCGAAATGTCCGGCAACTGGCCCCGGGTTTCCAGCGTCTGCAACAGCGGGGTGAGCATCGGCAGCGCCCCGCCGGTCCGTTCGGGGCTGAACCGCAGCAGCGCGCTCCGCAGCAGGCGCGACGTGGCGTCCGCGCGTTCCGAGTAACGGCCAAGCCAGAAAAAATTATCCGCGAGCCGCGACGGCAGATTATTTCCCGTGCGGCGCAGTTCGATGTTTTGATTGGTGCCGTGGAGCAGCGTCAGTTCTTCCACCGGCGTGGCGGAGGGAATCCAGGTGTCCTTGCTGGTGCTGCCGCCGCGTTGCATGGAAATAAATTTTCCATCGCTGTCGGGCGACACGCGGGTCAGCCCGCCGGGCATGACGCGATAGCCGCCGCTGCCGTCGGCCACGAGAAAGACGCGGAGGCTGACTGGTTGCGCGGCGAGCGAATTTTTCTCCCATGACGGCGCGGTGGAAAGCTCCACGCGTTCCTGCGCGACGAACAAGTCGGGATCAAATTCGATGCGCCGTTTCAATTCGTCGCGTCCGACCTCCGCCAGGTTCAGGTGCGTGCGGAACGCGGGCTTCACGACGAGCCGGTCGAGATTTTTGAGGACATGTTCGCGCGCGACCTTTTGTCCGCACCACCAGGTCGCGACCGAAGGCAGCTTCAAGGGTTCGCCGACCAGGTGCCGGCACAGGCCGGGCAAAAATGCCATGAACGCCGGGCTTTGCACCAGCCCGCTGCCTAGCGCGTTGGTGATGACAACATTGCCCGCGCGTAACGCCTCGACCAGGCCGGGCACGCCGAGGATGGAGTCGTTCCGCAGTTCCAGCGGGTCGCAAAAATCATCGTCCACGCGGCGCAAGATTACGTCCACGCGCTCCAGGCCGCTTAAGGTTTTCAGGAAAACGTGATTGTCGCGCACGGTCAGATCCTGTCCCTCGACCAGCATGTAGCCGAGGTAGCGCGCCAGATACGCCTGCTCAAAATACGTTTCATTGTGCGGGCCGGGCGTGAGCATCACGACGCGCGCTTTGTCGGTCTGGCGCGGGGTCAGTTGCGCGAGCGAATTTTGCACGGCGAGGAAAAATCCCGCGAGGCGGTGAACCTGATTGTCGCGGAATGGTTCGGGCAGGACGCGCGAGGTGACAAGGCGGTTCGCCAGCGCGTAGCCCGCGCCGGTGGGAATCTGCGTGCGGTCGGAGGCGACCCACCAGCGTCCGTCCGGCGAGCGCGCGAGATCTGCGGCGTAGAAATGCAGAAAGGTGTCGCCCGGCATGCGGATGCCGTGGCACTGACGCAAAAAATCCGGCTGTCCGAAAACGAGTGCCGGCGAAAGCCAGCGCGAACGGATGAGTTCCTGCGCGCCGTAGCAATCGGCGAGAATCCGGTTCAGCAACTGCGCGCGCTGAACCAGGCCGGTTTCAAGCGCGCGCCATTCGTCCGGCGCGATGACGAATGGAATCGGGTCGAGCTGCCATGGTCGTTCCATGCCGCGCGGGTCGCCATAGACGTTGTAGGTGATGCCGTGCTCGTGGACAAACCGCTGGCAGGCGTCGGCGCGCCGCTGCAACTCCGCTGTGCCGAATGCCTCCAGTTCACCGAGCAACATCGCGTAATGCGGAGAGATTTTTCCATCCGCCGCGAGCAATTCATCGAACGCCCCCGGGCGGCGCTTGTAACCGGACAACAACCCGGCGGGCGCCGCTTTTTTAGCGTCGCTTGCGTTGCCCGTCGCAGATTGCGATTGTGATTGAATCATCTGGGGTTGGTCGCGGCCACCCTTAATATCATCCGCCTCAGACATTGCGCAAATCCAGCGTGAAAGGAAAGTCGCTGTTGAGATTTTCCACGGGCGGCGTGAATTTGCCCTGCTGATGGCCATGCCGGAAAAACCGTGCCAGACGGCGTGATTCGGCTTCGTAAGAATTCACCGGGAACGTGTCGTAACTGCGGCCGCCGGGATGCGCGACATTGTAGGTGCAGCCGCCGAGCGAACGCTGGTTCCACGTGTCGTAAATATCGAAGCGCAACGGCGCGTGCGATTTGATCGTAGGCTGCAAACAAACCGGCGGCTGCCACGCGCGATAGCGCACGCCCGCGACACCTTCGCCGTTCGTGCCGGTCGGATGCAGCGGCACGCGATGGCCGTTGCAGGTGATGGCGAAACGATCGCCCGCGAGGCCGCGCGCCTTGATCTGCAGGCGCTCCACCGAGCTGTCCACATACCGCACCGTGCCGCCGCCGCCCGGTTCTTCGCCGAGGACGTGCCACGGTTCGAGCGCGGTGCGAAGCTCAATTTGCAAATCGCGTTGTTCCAGGTCACCGATGCGCGGGAAGCGAAATTCAAAATGCGGCGCGAACCATTCCGCCTCGAACGGATAACCGGCCTCGTTCAGATCACCGATGACATCGCGGAAATCCGTCTCGCAAAAATGCGGCAGCATCCAGCGGTCATGAATGTCCGTGCCCCAGCGAACAAGATTATTTTTGTAAGGCTCCTTCCAAAATTTTGAGACCAGGCCGCGCAGGAGGAGGTGCTGCGCGAGGCTCATGCGCGCGTCCGGCGGCATTTCAAACGCCCGCATTTCGACGAGGCCGAGACGACCGGTGGTGCCTTCCGGCGCATAAAGTTTATCAATCGAAAACTCGGCGCGATGCGTGTTACCGCTGGAATCAATCAGCAAATTGCGGAACAGCCGGTCCACCAGCCACGGCGGCGTTTGGCCGAATGTTCCGATCTGCTTGTCCATTTCCTTAAACGCTACATCCAGCTCGTAAAGCGAATCGTTGCGCGCCTCGTCAATGCGCGGGGCCTGCGAGGTCGGGCCGATGAACAGGCCGCTGAACAGCCAGCTCAACGACGGATGATTCTGCCAGTATGAAAGTAGCGAACGCAGCAGATCGGGCCGGCGCAAAACCGGCGAATCCGCCGGCGTCTCGCCGCCGATGATGATGTGGTTGCCGCCGCCGGTGCCGGTGTGGCGTCCGTCCACCATGAATTTTTCCGTGCCGAGCCGCGTCTGGCGTGCCTGCTCGTAAAGCGTCGTGGTGCGCTCAACCAGTTCGTCCCACGATTTGCTCGGGTGCATGTTGACCTCGATCACGCCGGGGTCGGGCGTGACGGCGAGCTTATTCAGGCGCGGATCCTTCGGCGGCGTTTCGCCTTCGATGACGACCGGCAGACCGGTTTCGGCGGCGGTCGTTTCAATGCCCGCGATGAGATCCAAGTAATCTTCCGTCTTCTCCACCGGCGGCATGAAGACGTGGAGGCGTCCGTCGCGCGGTTCGACGCACAACGCGGTGCGGATGATCCACGGCGCGCTTTCGCCCGGCGCGGGACAGCGGTTCGGATCTTCGTCCGGTTTCAGCGGCTCCGGTTTTTCTTCCAGCTTGCCGAGTTTTTGCGCGCGCTGGCCCGGGCCGTAACCCGGTGGCAGTGGTGCGTCGCGGCGGCCCACGATTTGCCGCCGATACGGAAAATCCTTCGGCAACGCTGGCAAATCAGGTTCCGACGGATCCTGCGGCCGCAGCCACGGATAATCCTTTTCCGCGACCCACGGCACGGAATCCAGCGGCAGGCGCAGGCCCATCGCGGAATCGCCGGGGATCAGCCAGAGTGTGTCGTCGTCGCGCAGGAACCAGGAGCCGGACATCCAGCCCTGTTGCTGGCCAATCCACGCGCGCTTGATCGGCAGCGTGTAGCCGACGACCGAACCGAGCCCCTGCTGGAAAATCCTTGCGATACGTTCGCGCTCCTGCTTGTCCTTAAGGTTGGATTTTTCCGGCGTGATGTTCGACGGAAACCGCCGCTCTTTCCACGAATAATAAAAGGCGTCCTCGTAGGCGGGAATCAGATGTTCCGGTTTCACGCCAATTGTTTTGGCGAGCCGCGTCGCGAGTTCCTTCGCCTCCTTCGGGCCGTGGCCGTAATTTTTCGATTCGTCGGCGATCAACGAATCATCCTTCCAGACCGGTACGCCGTCCTTGCGCCAGTATGCGGCGAGCGCATAGCGCGGCAGCGGTTCGCCCGGATACCATTTGCCCTGGCCGTAATGCAGCAGCGCGCCGGGCGCGAATTTTCCGCGCAGCCGCCGGATGAGCTCGCCGGAAAGAATTCTTTTTTTCTTCGAGACGGCGGTGAAATTCCATTCCGGACCGTCCGGATCGTCCACGGAAACGAACGTCGGTTCGCCGCCCATCGTGAGGCGCACGTCGTTTTTTTTCAGGTCCACGTCAATCGTGTGACCGAGCTTCTCAATCTCCGTCCACTGCTCCTCGGTGTAAGGTTTGGTGACGCGCGGCGATTCATAGACGCGCTTCACCGACATTTCGAAGGCGAACTCGGTTTCGCATTCATCCACGCCGCCGGAAATCGGCGCGGCGCTCGAAGGATCCGGCGTGCAGGCGAGCGGAATGTGCCCTTCGCCGGCGAGCAAACCGGAAGTCGGATCCAGCCCGATCCAGCCGGCACCGGGCAGATAAACTTCCGTCCAAGCGTGCAGGTCGGTGAAATCCTTTTCTGCGCCGCTGGGGCCGTCGAGCGATTTTACGTCGGGCTTGAGCTGGATCAAATAGCCGCTGACAAAGCGTGCGGCGAGGCCGAAGTGACGCATCAACTGCACGAGCAGCCAAGCGGAGTCACGGCACGAACCGCTCATCTTCGTAAGCGTTTCCTCCGGCGTTTGCACGCCCGGTTCGAGGCGGATGGTGTATTTGATGTCCTTCCACAGCCGCTGGTTGATGGCGACGATGAAATCGTTCGTCGGCTGTTTTTCGCTTTCGGGCAGCTCCAACCGCTGCTGTTTGGTGCGCCGCTTGACTTCGCCGATCAGGTCGCGCCGCAGCTCGGTCAGGTATTTCGTAAAGTTGGTCGTAAGCCAGCACTTGCGCTGGAACGGCGCGAGTTCGTGATCCAGCGCCGGATCATAGGCGAACGGAAATTTCTGCGCGCCAGGCTCGAGGAAAAAATCAAAAGGATTCAGCACCGCCATTTCGGCGACCAGATCCACCTCGACAAGGAATTCGCGCGTCGGCTGCTCGAACACAAGGCGGGCGGCGTAGTTGGACTGCGGATCCTGCTGCCAGTTGATGAAATGTTTTTCCGGCCGGATTTTCAGCGAGTAACTTAAAATTCGCGTGCGCGAGTGCGGCGCCGGGCGCAGCCGCACGACCTGCGGGCCAAGGTTGACAAGCCGGTCGTATTTATAGTGCGTCTTGTGGTGGAGCGCGACGTGTATGGACATTTATATTCCTTCAAATTGACTCATCCAACGGCGGCTGCATCCGGCCGCCGCCGCCCCGGCTTAACCGGCCGCCGGCCGCGGGTGCAAATAATTTTCGACCGGCTCGGCACCGAGCGTACCGGAAAGTTTTTTCAAATACTCCGGCGATTCGACCTCCTCCAAACGTTGACGGGCTTGCGCCAACCGGCGGGCCACGCCGAGATCGGTGGAGACATCCTCGTGGCTCGGCCGGCGCAAAAAGTGGTTGAGATATTCAACATGGCGTTTCCAGAGGCGGCAGTCAACAGCCTGCTTCGCCTTGAGCCGTGCCGCATACCAGCCGCTCGCCAGCAGGTTTTCGCGTGTGAACAATTTGCGGAACTCCGCGTGGTCGAGGCCTTTGCCCTCCCAGGCATCGTGGAGCATGATGTGCAGCAGGGCCTTCAGCGGCGGACACGCCTGCTGGATGCTGCCGTCGTCGAAATACATTTTGGCGACGCGCTTTTGCGTGGTGACGATGTTGTCCATGCTGTCCGCAAAAATGTCCGCGTCCTGCAATTCCGGGCGCAGCATCGCGTCGGTGAAGACGGCGTGCGGATGATTGAACACGCGGCCGAAGAACGCGTGGATGAACCGCGCGTTGATCCGGTAACCGAGGCGGCTCGCCAGAACCTTTTTGCCCTGATGGTCGAAGTCTTCGAGCTTGTCGAGGTAATGGTTGGCAATGAGAAATTGAGGGTCGCGCTCACCGGGACTCATCCGGCAGAAAACCTCCGGCACGATCAGGCTCACATCATGATCCACGCGGACTTTCGGGCCGACACAGCCGGCGGCGGTGACAAAGCCGTCATGGCCTGTCAGCATCCAGGAAACCAGCGCGTTGTTCAGGTCCATGATCGGCGGCAGCGCGTTGAACGGTCCCTTGGTCAGCGCCCCTTCCGAGCCCGCGCCGGTGGTGGAGGGCGACTTGCCGGTCATGCTGCAGATGAATTCCATGAACAATTCCGGCAGTTCGAAATAATGGATCGGATTGTAGCAGGCGAGCGCGCGGACGCCGGCTTCCGGCGGATTGTTGCGGCGGCCGGCCAGAATGGTGCTCACCGGCGTCGGCACGAATTGGCCGGGGGGCACGCGACGGCGCAGGCGCGCGGACAGGTTGGCGAGATAGGATTGTTCCGGATGCACCAGGTCAGGGCGCTTCTGAAGATAACGCGGATTTTTGCTGGGCTTGCCTTCAACGAGGCGCGGATGCGCCGAGGACACAAAAAATTCGGGCTGGCCGGTCGCGGCCACGTCGCCTATGAGTTTTTGCATTGGCCCGGTGAACAGATAAAAGCCAATGGCATCCTCGACCAGCTCGCGCGCGATTTTCGGCGTGAGCGGCTCGTAATTGGAAAAAAAGTTTTCCGGCAGCGTGAAATCCGCCTCGGTCTGCTTGTCGTAGCCGCGATGAATCGCGTCATCGGGACGTTGGAACAGGCGCAGTTCGCAGTTCTCGACGAATTTCAAAGATCGCGCGTCGCGGATGTCCGGCAAATTTTCAAGGCGGTCGGTCGGCACCACCACCGACGCGGTGATGTCGTCCTCCATCTGGACTTTTACCGCCGGATGAAAATCCTTGCGCAGGCCGAACGTGCGCCATGCCCCGTCGGCGTCAAACCCGACGCGCAGATACGTCGTGACCAACTTGCGGTTGTCGCATTTCAACTCGTTGCCGGGCGTGCCGTTGATAATGTCCACGCTGAAATGATCGCGCCAGTCCGCGCCCCACTCCGGCTTGTAATAGCGCTTCACCACGAAGACGAGCTCCTTGACGTGCTGCGGTATGCCTTCCAGCCAGGTGTTGTAGGCGGGCGTGTATTCGCGCGGGTCGGGCGTGAGCAACTTGATGACCGAGCCAAGCGAACGTTCCGGGGCGAGCACGAGCCGTTCATCGGCCTTGTTGCGGTCGAGAAAACGTCCGGAATAATCGCGGTTGATCAGTTCGGCAACGCGGTCAAAATCATTTTTCAAGTCGGCAACAAACACCGGCCCCGTCAGCACCGCGTCGGTGATCGGCTTGGAAATTTCCGATTTTCCACCGCCCGAAACCGTGCTCGGCTTGTGGCAGAGCGTGCCTTCGGCCACCGTGCCGACGAGCCGCCAGCCCCGGCCCGCGCCGGGCGGCTTTTCCATCCGCACTTTGTAGCCGGACGGCCGGACGTAGGTTTTGTCCGGCTGCAATTTGATGCTGCGCTCGATGCCGTCCTGTTCCCACGAAACGCGCTGCGTCTGCAGGTCGAAATGCGTGTCATGCGGGACGTAGACGATTTCCGGAAATTTCCGGTCCACGCCGTAGCCTTCCGGCTTCAAGTCCAACAGCCCGCCGTAAAGCTTCGACACCTCCGCGAACGAGTGGCCCAGCGCCTTAACATGGACCTCGCCGCTGAATTCCTCGCCAAGATCATAACTGGGAAAAACCAGCGCCCCACCCGCGTGCTCTTCCTCGCATAAACCGAAGAGATTCGCCGCGAAGCTGATCTGCGTCTTTACCTCTTTTTTGCAGTAGCCGAAATAATTATCTGCGATGATGGTGACGATGACGCCTGATTCGTCGCGGCAGGTGAGCTTGAAGGCACCTCCGTGGTTGTAGAGTTCGTCCTCCTTTTTCCAGCACATGCCGTCGCGGCGCTGCCGTTCCGTCGCGGCATCCCAGTGGGGCAGACCGGCGGCCTGCTTCGTGACCTTGACCAGGTGCGGCGCAAGAATGACGCAGCCGGTGTGGCCGGTCCAATGTTCCCCGTCGAGCGCGGAGTCGTTTTCCGGCAGGAGCGGATCACCGCCGTTGCCGAAAATGCTTTCCACAAAATCCAGGTTGCTCACGAGGTTGCCCGGCACAAAAAAGCGAACCTCCATTGTTTTCTCCGGCGTAAAGCCCGGGACTTCCGGGCAGACCATCGGGCGCAGCAGCAGTGATACGACGCATTCCGCCGGCTTGGGCTGCGTCGCGGTGAACGGCAGCTGCATCAGCGCGCGCGGCGGGTTGAGCGCGAACGCCAGCATTTTGGCAAAGGTGACTTTCGGCACGGCGAGCTTGTCGTCGGGGATCGGCAGGCCGCCTTCGGTGACGTGAAAAATACCCTGCGTGGTGCGCCGGTCGCTGCGCGGATTGTGCAGCACGCCCTGCTTGACGCGGTAGGAACTGATGATGTCCGAATGAAATTCATCACGGTCCAGCGGCAGCGACAGGACGCGCGCCAGGCCGGGCCGGTCGAGGACAAATGTGCGGGCCGGCAGCTTCGCCACCGGCACGTCCTGAAGATAGTCGTAAAGAAACGTCTGGATGCGCTGGTCCACCGGACACAGGTAATGGCCGAGCAGGCGGTCCTTTTCGCGCGACTGGCCCGCCATGGCGGAAACGATCTCCGTGAACTCCGCGTCGCCCGCGATCGGCACGGGTGGGCTGCCAATCAATGCGAGCTTGACGTTGATGTGCGCGATGAGTTGTGCCGACAGTTTGTCGTTCATTTTAAAATCTCCAACCGGGGTTGAGCTTTTTTGTCCCGACCAATTCCTTGGCCATCACAATGCCTTCTGGCGCGTGGCGGGTAAACATTTTTTTCGGGACAGAGTGATATGAGGCGCAGGAGTTGGGTTGTCGCCCGGAACCCAAAATCCCGCCGCCTGTTTCCAGAACCGGATGAGTCATAAGGCCGCCTCGCCGGTTTCCGGCAAATACCGGATTCGTTTGTGCACATCCGTGTTGATGGAATGATACGGCTGCGACAGATTGCCGGGGGCGAACAGCGTCCGCCGCGTGTGTTCCATGTCGTCCTCGCCAATCGCGTCGGTGAAAATCGGCATCAGATAATCCATGCCCAGCTTCGAGGGCTTCATCAGCTTGGCGTCGTAAAGCGCCGGGTGCATCTGGCGCGCATGGATCAGACCCCACCGGTCGCGGAATCGGTTGGCATCGTAGCCCTCGACGTAAAAACCCTTGGCCGTGTTGTATTGCAAAACAGAAACGGCGTTGTTGCGGCCTTCCACCAAAAGATCCACGGCCTTGGCACCCTGCTGCGCCGCATAAAAACGGTCGAACAAAATCGGCCGCCCGCCGCGCTGCGTGTGGCCGACTTTACGCGTGAAGATGGCCTCCTTGGCCGATTCGCTGCGGCGGTATAGCTGGAAAAACTTATCGCCGATCATCTGGATCAGCTTTGACCGCAACGCCTCCGATGCGCCGCTCAAGACGATGTTGCCCGCCGGGTCGGTGGATTTAGATTCTGCGCCCAGCTCGCGGCCCTGTTCGTCCACGATGCCTTCGCCGCAGACGATGACGACATTTTTTTGCAGGTCGTAAAGATGTTTCACCCGCGCCACGAGCAGCTCCAGGTCCGGGGCGATTTCGGGGACCAGAATAATGTCCGGCTGGCCGTAGGCTGTCCCGAGCGCGATGTAGCCGGAGTGCCGGCCCATGACCTCGATGATGGCGATGCGGCGATGGCTTTCAGCCGTGGTGCGGATGCGTTCCACGCCCTGGGCGGAAACAAAAACAGCGGTGGCATAGCCCGGCGTGACGTAGTTTACGATGTGGTTCAGATTAAACTGGGTGTGGGACTCCGTGCGCTTGTAGCGAAAGCCGGCCTTGGCGGTCGCGTCGTTCACACGGACATATTCGTCCGGTTCGTTGGGGTAATTCAGGCCAAGGTCGTTGTCAATCGTCTTGGGCGCCAGCACCGTGGGCAGCCGTTCCGCAAACGGCTGCAAACCGTTCAGGGTTCCGTCGCCGCCCACGCAAATCAATCCGTCAATGCCCAGCTTCTTCAAACGCGACGCCACCAGATCAAGGTCGTCCTTTTTCTCCGGGTCAACAAAATCGCGTGACGAACCGATGAGCGTGCCGCCCTTCGTGGAATCCAGCTCCGGAATTTCCTGGAACAACGGGTTCAACTGGACGTGCGGCACGCGCGGATTGAACAGACAGTTGAAGCCCTTGATGAGGCCGATGACCTCGACCTTGAGCTGGTTTGAGCGCGTGACCGCCCCGTGGATGGTGGCGTTGAGCGCGGGCGTGTCGCCACCGGCCGTGAGGATTCCGATGCGTTTCATGGTTCAATTTTTTAGGATCGCGTCTGGTACGCCATGCCGCTTCCCGCCGTCGGACACAGCGTCAAACAATTGCAGCCAGCCCGGAAAATTTTCCATTTGGCCGGATTTTTTGGACAGCAACCGGTTTAATTTTTGATTTGACAGTGCAACGAGCGTGCCAGCCGATGAAAACCTAGAAAAACAGGTTGATTTGGCATTCGCCACCCCGTTGTAAGCGCTGATTTTTGAACAGTCTGAACAGAATCCTGCAGCGTCGCCATCGGTCATATTGTCTAGATTGTGCTTTTGGGAATTTAGAAGATACACATTAAGCAATTTTCAAAAATGAAAAGTCTCTGATTTCCCTACCAATTATCAAGGCGTCCTAGATTGTCTCCGGCTTCGCGCGAAAGGGCACGGGGTATTGGATGCGCAAGGCTACAGCCGGACATGATATCGTCCACCGCAAAACCTCATCCCGATATTTTGTCCTGTTCGTGGACTGCCGTTATGTCCGGATGATTCGGCATGGAATCCTTGCCGTGGGAAAGGTGGCAAAACTATGCGATCGCATGGGTTTTGGTAATGACATGGCAACAGTTTGAGAAGGATGAGTTGCGAATTATGATGGCATGTTTAATGCGGCTATTTTTCTTGTTCGACGGTGAGAGGTTGGCGTGTTGGCGACATGAGACACTTTCCGCGAATCACTTTTTAACGTATGAAAAAGAATTCGCAAATGACCAAAATCGTTTTGTATCAGAACTTGGGGTTTCTGGGCATCATGGTGATCTGTTATCTGGACGACCTGTTGAAGCTGCCCGCGCTGATTTTCTCCAACCATCCTCTTGCGGTCGTGTATCAACGGTCCACGCTGGAGATCCTGCTGGTGCTGGCCGTCTGGTTCCTCGTGAGCAACTCGACGCGCCGAATAATGGAACGCATCAATTACCTGGAAAAATTCATGCGGGTTTGCGCGTGGTGCCGGCGGATTAATTACCAGGGCGAGTGGATGCGTTTGGAGGACTTCATGCAGCAGGGATTTGACACGCCCACCACCCATGGCATTTGCACGGAATGTCTTAAAAAACAGCGGGACGCCATTGAAAAAGCCAAACAAAGGCGCAAAGACGCTGAAAAACAGCCTGCGGGAGGATGAACTCAAAACAGAGGGCCAAGAAATCGGGCTGGAGATTCAGATTTCCCCGTTATTCCGGCCAAGCCTTGATTGTCTAAAATATTTTGCTCCAAAGCTTTTCCCGCGGCTTTGCCTGTATTGCGTCTCCATTTCCGGTACGTCTGCCAAAAATCATGCGAACCTGCGCGCCTGCGAAGTAAACGCAGGCGCGCCTGCTAGAATTTAGAACTAATTTTCAGCGCCAGCCGGCGCTGACCCACACGCGGTCATGCCCGCGATGACCCCAACGGCCTTGCACCCAGACCGCACCTGGATGCGGACGGGGTGCCCAGTGGCCAACGAACCAGACCCAGCGGCCACGCCATTCCCAATTGCCACCAATCCAAACATAAGTCGGGTCGGGCGCGATTGGAATCACTTCAACCTGCGGCGGCGGCGGCGCAGGGTCTTCAACAATGACTTCGCCAGAGGCGCCCGGCGGCGGCTGAAAATAGACCGGGCGGTCGCGATAAACGAACTGGCGCTCCACACAGCCCGTGAACAGCGACCCGGTGGCCACAATTAATATGGTTTTGATCAATATTGAACGTTTCATTTTCTTAATCAAAGACGAGGAAACGTTGAAATTGTTACAATCAATCGGAAAAATCAAGGGGTGGTGCCGTGCTTCCTGCCAGCAGCCTTATCTTGGACGTGGCAGAGTGCGTGTGTCACCGGGTCAACGGCGCATGTTCACCTTGAAGTCATGACAGCGGCTTGGTTGAAAAGCTTCCAAAAATAGCCCCAACCAATCCAGAAGCATCCAGACAGTAAAGCGATAAGGGTTGTTGAAATCGAACGCCGTTTCCACTTTTTGGTCTGCGAGATGGGCGTTTCGTTTTCTGGGAGCATGTTTCCAAATCACCCAAAAAAGCAATGGGACTGTCAAACCCGGTGTTCATATTGAGAAGTAGGATTTGCGTTAAACACATACTCCCGCAAAAATTGCAATTGCAGTCGTGCGCGGTCTCGGCCATAAGATTTCATGCCCTGTCGGTTTCCCAAAGGCTCAAGGTTCGGTCGCTAACCCCTAATTTTAAAGCGGCTTCCGATTGCCTAATGCTTGCCAAGAATCGTTTCCTCTTGAGGTGTTGGCCCAGGGTTGTAGACACCTTTGCGATCGGAAAACTCCGTGTCCAAACTGGTGCAATATCCTTGCGAGCGACGGTTACTCTGCGGTCGCAAAAAGGCAACATCGCGCACGCCGGACGGAAAAATGCCCGGCGAATCGAGGAGTTCGCCGCGTGAAATCCAGAATTACCTGGGCCGGATTTCCGGGCCGCTGCTCGACCGGATAGATTTGCACGTCGAAGTGCCGCCGGTGAAATTCCGGGAAATTTCCGGCGACAAGACCGGCGAGACCTCGGCTGAAATCCGCGCCCGCGTCATTGGCGCCCGCCAACGTCAGCAGACGTGGTTCGCGCATAAGCCAAAGATCACCTGCAACGCGCGGCTCGGACCGAAGGAGCTGAAGGAATTTTGCGCGCTGGACGACGGAACAAAAGAGTTGTTGAAAATGGCGATGACGGAATTGAATTTCAGCGCCCGTGCCTATGACCGCATTGTCAAAGTGGCGCGGACGATTGCGGACCTGGCCGGCAAGGAGAACATTTCAGGTGAACACATTTCCGAGGCAATCCAATACCGCTCGCTGGACTGGCAGCTGTGGACATGACCCCGACAATCCGCCGGAAGCGGCCGGTAAAGTTTTCGTTTGACGCGGCCGTTCATTCTGGGAAGAGTGACTGCATGTATCCCGGCCCAAACCCCATTGCCCAGGCTGCCGTCGGCGTTTGGAGCCGGTCGTTCGGTTTCATCGCAACACCGAGCGCCGTGACGGATGGTAAAACCACAAATTAAAAAACTATGAAAAGACAAACACGTTGGATCGGACTCACACTCATACCGTTAATGTTGGTCGCCCCTGCGGTGCTTTTCGCCGGCTGTCAATCCTCAAAGAATTGTGATGCCAAAAAAACTGAAACTACGGCCATGACCGCACCCGTGACCCCGGCTCCGGCGGTTCCGGCGATCGCTGCTCCGGCGGCGCCGGTTGCCACGCCTGCGCCTGCCGCCACGCTGCCATCGGTGCATATCAAGGCCGGTCTTTCAAGCTCGTTCACAAATGTGGATGGGGTCATCTGGCTTGCGGATCAGGGCTTTGAGGGTGGCGATACGGTTGATCGTGGCGACGATCTGCAGATTGACAACACGAAAAGTCCGGCGCTTTATCGCACCGAACATTACGGCATGACGGCTTTTTCCTATCCCGTGCCCAACGGCAATTACATCGTCAAATTACATTTTGCCGAAACCTACGACGCCATCACCGCAGCGGGCGAACGCGTTTTCTCGTTCAACGTTGAGGGCAAGGACTTCAAGGATTTTGACGTGCTCGTGAAGGCTGGCGGCCCGCGACGCGCCTACATCGAATCCATTCCCGTGGAGGTCACCGACGGCAAGCTGGACATCACCTTCACGGCCAACATTGAAAATCCCGAGATCAACGGCATCGAAATTCTCCCGGCCTCTAATTTGTAACTGTCCGGATTTGAGTTTAGCTGACTCGCTGATTTCTGTCATCGAAAGCTGACGAATTTTGGCGACCAACCAATCAACATGAAATGTAAAATTGATAGTTCGTTATTGCTAACGGTGTTGGTGGCATTCGTTGGTGGCGGTCTTTTCGCCGCAGAACTGCCGATCTCTGCCGGGCCGTTTCTGCCCACAATGGACTCACTGACAAATTATGCCTGCCCGGAATGGTTCCGCGACGCGAAGTTCGGCATCTGGGCGCATTGGGGGCCGCAGTCCGTGCCGATGGAAGGAGACTGGTATGCGCGTAAAATGTATCAACAGGGGTCGCCGGATTACCAAGACCATCTGGCGCGCTATGGTCATCCGTCCACGAACGGCTGGAAAGACATCATCCCGCTATGGAAAGCCGAAAAATGGGAGCCGGAGAAACTGATGGAACTTTATAAAAAAGCGGGCGCAAAATATTTTGTCAGCATGGGCACGCATCACGACGATTTTTTCCTGTGGAATTCACCGTTGCATAAATGGAACGCCGTGAATTACGGTCCGCATCGCGACGTTGTGGGCGACTGGCAGAAGGCGGCGAAGAAAAATGGTTTGCCTTTCGGTGTTTCAGAACATCTTGGCGCGAGCTTTAGTTGGTTTCAAGACAGTCACAAGTCAGACCGGACCGGCCCGCTGGCCGGCGTGCCTTACGACGGCGCGAATTCAAACTATTGGGATTTGTATCATTTCCCCGCCGAGCCAAACGACCAGAGCACCTGGTATACGAAAGACCCGCGCTGGCAGCAGCAGTGGTATGACGAAATCAGGGAACTCGTGGACCATTATCATCCCGACCTGCTTTACAGCGACGGCCCCGTGCCGTTCGGCAATGTGGTCGGCTTGAGCCAGATCGCCAATCTTTACAACGACAACCTCCAGCACAATGGCGGCAAGCTCACCGCCGTCTACACCTGCAAGCAACCTTCCGGCGGACGCTGGGTGCATGATTATGAGCGCGGGGTGAATGGCGGCATTGATCCGATCCCGTGGCAGACCGACACGTCCATCGGCGACTGGTTCTACAACCGGCACTGGAAATACCAGCCGTTGAGCTGGACGGTTCACATGCTCGTGGACATCGTCAGCAAGAACGGCAATCTGCTGCTCAACGTCGTCCTGCGTCCCGACGGTTCGCTGGATCCCGAAGTGGAAACCATGCTCCACCAGCTGGCCGGCTGGACGGCGGTGAATGGCGAGGCGATATACGGCACGCGTCCGTGGCTGGTTTATGGCGAGGGCGAAGTGCAGGCCAAGGGCGGCGCGTTCAAGGAGAATTTCACTTACAGCGCCAAAGACATCCGCTTTACAACCAAAGGCAAAACGCTATACGCGATAGCCCTCGGCTGGCCCGACGCTGGAAAAATTATAATTAAGTCGCTCGCCAAAACCGATGACTCCAGCGCGAACCAAATCAAGCGCGTCGAACTGCTCGGATATAAAGGCAGATTAAAATTCACGCAGACGACTGACGGTTTGATCGTCGAAATACCCGCGCAAAAAACCAGTGATCTCACCTGTTCGCTGAAAATCACCGGCAGCCATCTTAAGCCGGCGACGCCGTCTCCGGCCGCTTCGTTTCCTTCCGCCGATGCGAAGGCGAGGTGACTTGCCGTGGCCGAAGCCGGAAGAAGGTGGTGTCATCACCAAAAATATGAAAAATAAATTGATGGCGAGTGAGTATTGGTCGGCAAAGTAAATTCATACCCCTAGGGCTGCGCAAAAATGGGGTTGGCAGTCATCAGACAGGTTCCGAAACAAGCCCGACTTCATCTGCAGACTTTGGAGCAAGGGGCTATTCGAAACCAAGACGCTTTTCGAGCGGTTTTATTTTGAGCACGATTTTACAAATAAAATTTCCCGTTGTAATCGGGCACGACGGCCTTGCGTTCGGGCTGCTCAACCGCCAGTTGGAAGCCGATCAGTTGACGGCCGGGACATGGGCGCGGCCAGTTGCAGCTTCGCCTGTGCGCGGTTGACAAGTGTGAGCATCGTGATGACGGACGCAGCCGCCTGTTCCGCCTCTTCGATGCGGGCAAATTCCCCAAAAACTTCCGCACGCACCGGACCGTCGTGCAGGGGTAGTTCCCGGCCACCACCCGTGCGCATCGCGTGGAGAATGTCATGGGCGGTGATCACGTCGAGCGGCCGTGCGGGCGTGTAGCCGGGTTCGTTCCCGCCCGACTCCACGACGAGCCGGGTGGTGAGCAGTGTCTGCAAAACCTGTTGTGCCAGCCGTGTCGGGATGCCGAGTTCCAATGAAATCTGCTGGAGCGTGACCGGCGGCTGGCCGTTTTGAAAGCGCTGGCCGATCCCAGTCATCAGCCGCAACGCGATGAATTCACGGCCGCGCTGGTTCACGTTTTCGACGAGCTGGTCCTGCAAATAGGCTTTGCGATTTTGGAACGCGTACGCGGCCTGTGCACCGAACAGCAAAATAAGCCAGGAAAAATACAGTCCCGCCATGAAAACCGGCACCAGGCCGAGGCCGCCGTAAATCTTGCTATAGCTTACGACACGTGAAGCGTAAAGGAAGCCGAAGACATTGTTCAGGTGCCAAAGTGAACCGGCAATGATGCCGCCGATGAGCGCCGCGCCGAAATGAATTTTTGTGTTCGGCACCAGCTGGTAGGTCAGTGCAAAGAGCAGCCACAATAGAAAGAGCGGCAGCAGCTGAAAAACGAATCCGCCGGCCACCGTATCAGTGACGGCATCCTTCGTATCCTGGAAATACGGGCTGCCGGCCAGCCCCAGGGCTCCGGCCAGCAGCAGCGGTCCGAGCGTAATCGTCGCCCAATAAAGGATGATGCGCGAAGGCCAGCTGCGCCCGCGGGTGACACCCCAGATGTCATTGAAGGTCTCCTCGACGTTTGCCAGCATCCGGATGGCGACGAACACGAGCAGCAGCATGCCGATCACACCCAGCGCCCCATTTTGCGTGTTTTGGATGAAATCATGAATCCATTTCGCCGCCTCCTTTTGCGCGCTGATGCTCACGACGGGCACGTCGGGTTCCGAGTATTCGGCTGCTCCGGCGGCGGTGTTCAAGTTGGTGGCGGAGTGGGCCGCTGCTTTGGTGACGGCCGAATTCGTCGGGGTCAGCGTGATGGAAAGCGGGCTGAGGTTCAGTGAAACCCCATGGCCTTCAGGTTTGGCCGTTACCGGAGGCATGATGTTGGAAACGAGCTTGTCGATGGCCCCGTAGATTTCCGTCTCGCCTTGTCCCTTGAGTATACTGCTGGTCACACTGATGGCCACGGCGAGCATCGGGATGAGCGCGAGCAGGGTCGCGTAGGAGAGCGCCGCCGCGCGCACGGGACAGCGGTTGCGGACAAAACTTTTGCCGACCAGCACGCAGAAGTGCGCGAAGCGTTCGAGACGGTTGCATTCCTGCTCCGCGCCGGGGTGGCCGCCGGACAAAATTGTTACGAGCCGCGCGAACAAGCCTTTTGCCATGATGATTTCACGCTAGCAAACCCGCCCGCCAAGTCAACGCGGCGCGTAAATCCTGCTTTATCAACCGCTTTGAATCTGGCACAACAACCCCTGACCAAATCCGTTGTTCCAACTCGAAAGAATTTCTGACTTTAGGTTAGAAGATTTTTGGGCGAGTCCATCCGGATCCTAAAATAGCGCGTATGATTCCAGCCATGAATGTAATATTTCCAACCCGCCGGGACTTTTTGAAAACCACCACGCTCGCCGTCGCCAGCCTGCCGTTCACCGGCCTGGTGGCCTCCTGCGCCCGGGCCGCCGAACCAAGCCGCAAGCTGGGGTTTGCGCTGGCCGGTTTGGGCTCGTTGAGCACCCATCAAATTGCGCCGGCGCTGCAAAAAACGAAATTTTGCCGGCTGGCCGGCATCGTCACCGGCACGCCCGCAAAAGCAAAAAAGTGGCAGGCGCAATACAACCTGCCGGATAAAAACGTTTACAGCTACGACACCATGGCGCAAATGGCCGGCAACCCGGACATTGACGTGGTATATGTCGTCACCCCCAATTCGCTGCATGCGGAGCACACGATCAAGGCGGCCCAGGCCGGCAAGCATGTCCTGTGCGAAAAACCGATGGAGGTGTCATCGGAGAAATGTCGGTTGATGATTGACGCCTGCCAAAAGGCCGGCCGCCAGCTGGCCGTCGGTTACCGTCTGCATTTTGAGCCTAACAACCTGGAATGCGTCCGCCTCGCGCGTGAAAAGGTTTTTGGCGGCGTGAAGGTAATCGAGGCCGGCTTTGGTTTTCGCATCGGCGATCCGCGTCAATGGCGGCTCAACCGCGCCTTGTCTGGCGGCGGGCCGCTGATGGACGTGGGCATTTATGCCCTGCAAGCCATGCGCTATCTGACCGGCACGGAACCGCTGTCGGTCACAGCCATGGCGGCCAATACCAACCCGGAGAAATTTAAAGGCCTGGAAGAATCCATCACCTGGCAGATGAAATTTCCCGGCGACGTCATCGCCAACGGCAGCAGCAGCTATGGCTTTCAAGGTCTGGATCATTACAAGGCGTTTGCGGAGAACGGCTGGTTTGAATTGGAGCCGGCCTACGATTACGACGGAATCCGGGGCCGGCGCAGCGACGGTGAAACCATCGCGTTCGGTTCGATGGATCAATTTGCGGCGGAAATGGATGACTTCGCCCAGTGCATTATGAACAACCAGCCGACCCGGGTGCCCGGCGAGGAAGGCCTGCGCGATGTCACGCTCATGATGGCGATCTACGAGGCCGCCCGGACGGGAAAAACGGTTGAGCTGGCTTGAATCTCCATTTGTGCCGCTCAACGTCGGTGGCCATATGTGCAAATAATTTTGTGCTTCGGCGCGCAGCCGCTACGATGGCGTCATGGCTGCGGCTTACAACGAACTGCTTGACGCGACGATTCAACACCTCGAAGGTCTGAAATCGTGCGGTGTGCGGCATGTGGCCATCATGCCGGAAACACTCCGCGCTCTGGCGCAGCCGGCCAAAATCATTTCCACGCCGCCCTCCGCCAAAACTGAAACACCCGTCTCTATGCTGCCTAAAAAAATTGCCGCGCCGATTCAATCCTCAATCTCCGCCACGTCAATCCCGTCGCCTGCCGCTCGCCGCGCGTCATCCGACAAACCTGCCGCGTTTGCCGCCCTGCGCGACCGGGCGCTGGCGTGCGTGAAATGCCCGCACCTGGCGGCGTCGCGCAAGACGGTCGTTTTTGGGGTGGGCAACATTGACGCGCAGTTGATGTTTGTCGGCGAGGCGCCGGGCGCGGATGAAGACGAGCAGGGCGAACCATTTGTGGGCCGCGCGGGACAACTGCTCACGAAAATCATCCAGGCTACCGGCCTTTCGCGCGCGGATGTTTACATTGCAAACATCCTGAAATGCCGGCCCGACACGCCTGGCCAGTCCGCCGGCAACCGTCCACCCACGCCGGAAGAGCGCGCCACCTGCATCCCGTATCTGCAGGAGCAGATTGATCTCATCCAGCCCAAGGCCATCGTGGCGTTGGGCGCGACGGCGGTGGAAGGGCTGCTCGGCAAGACGCTCGGCATCACGAAGCTGCGCGGCAACTGGCAGACGTATCGCGGCACCCCGCTCATGCCGACGTATCATCCGGCGTATCTGCTGCGCAACCAGGCGATGAGCGAGAAACGCAAGGTGTGGGAGGACCTTTTGAAGGTGATGGAAAAACTGGAAATGCCCATCAGCACAAAGCAGCGGAATTTCTTTTTGAAGGCGTGAAAGATGCGCGGAGATTTAATCGTCTGTTGAAAAACGTTTGTCACTTGCTCCATTCTTGTTTTCCGCTATAAACCCGCGCCATGTTGAAACATCTTTTCCAGCCCCTGCTCAATTGGTATCAGCACGCCCTTGATACGGGCGGCTATTTTATCGTCGGGCTGCTGATGACGATGGAAAGCTCCGTGCTGCCGCTGCCGAGCGAAAGCATCATCCCGCTCGCGGCCAGCTGGTCGCATTCCGGGAAAATCCACATCGGCCTGCCGGGCATCGTCCTTGCCGGCGCGCTCGGGTCTTGGCTCGGCGCGACGATTGTTTACTGGCTCGCGCGCCTAGCCGGCCGGCCGTTGCTGATGCGCTACGGACGATATGTCCTGATCACGCCGGAAAAAATCCAGAAAAGCGAAAACTGGATGTCGCATTACGGCGCGGCGGGTGTGTTCGTGGCGCGGCTGTTGCCGGGGGCGCGGCAGCTGGTCGGCATTCCTGCCGGCATCGCCCGGATGGACTACAAACGGTTTTCCGTCTTCACGCTGCTTGGCTCGGCGATCTGGTGTTCGGTGCTGTGCTGGCTGGGCATCAAAATTGGCGCGGACGTCACCAAGGGCGAGATGCACAAGGTGATTTTCTTCGTCGGCGGGACGGCACTGATGCTGGGCGGGCTGTACTATTTCTTTGTCCACCGGCACATGACGGCGGCCAAAGGGGAATGCGAAAAGCGGGATGCAAAATAAAATTTCTTTGCGCCTTTGCGCCTTTGCGTGGAAATTCTCCGCGTGCCTGTTCCCGAAGCCATCCGCAAAAAATTAGGCGCCGTGCCGCACAAGCCTGGCGTGTATCTGCACAAGGATCGCTTTGGCACGGTCATCTACGTGGGCAAAGCGCTCGATCTCCGGAAGCGCGTCAGCCAGTATTTTCAATCCAGCCGAAGGATGGGCTGGGACTTGAAATTCAACGCGCTGGTCGAGGCGATCTGTGATTTTGACATTCACGTCGTCCGCAGTGAACCAGAGGCGCTTTTGCTCGAAAGCAAACTCATCAAGGAATTCAAGCCGCGCTTCAACATCAGCCTGCGCGACGACAAGCGCTACCTGATGCTCAAGGTGAACTTGAACGACCCGATTCCCAATTTCACCTTTACACGATTCAAGAAGGATGATGGCGCGCGCTACTTCGGGCCGTTTGTCAATTCTCTCGGCTTGCGCAATGCCGTGGCGCTCGCGCGGAAGCAGTTCAACCTGCGCGGCTGCCGCGTGTTCACGCCCGGCGCGGCGGATTACAAGCATTGCCTCTACGCGCACCTGAAATACTGCACTGCACCGTGCGTCGGCAACGTCACGCGCGAGCAATATCTGGAGCAGGTCAAGGCGGCGTGCCATTTTCTCGAAGGCCAGTGCCGTGAGATGCAGGGCCAGCTCGAGGCGGAAATGAAAAAAGCCGCCGCCGCGCAGGAGTTTGAAAAAGCCGCCGACCTGCGCGACCTTATCCGCGATCTGCAGGATACCTGGAAGAAGACGGAAAAGTTTGCGCGCGTGCCATACACCCTGCCGCTGTCCATCAATCCGGAAAATGACCTGGTGGAGCTGGCGAAGATTCTTGGCCTGCCCGCGCCGCCGCAGCGCATCGAGGGTTTTGACATTTCCAACATCAGCGGCACGTTTGCCGTGGCATCGCTGGTGAGCTTCAAAAACGGCCGGCCGGACCGCGCGAATTACCGGCGGTTCAAAATCAAAACGGTCGTCGGCCAGGACGATTTTGCGGGCATGGCGGAGGTCGTTCACCGGCGCTACGCGCGGCTCAAGCGCGAGGCCAAAAGCCGAAATCCAAAATCTAAAGTCGAAGCCGCTGCGGATCCTGCAAACTTTCCTGACTTGATCATGGTGGACGGCGGCCGAGGGCAGCTTAACGCCGCTTGCGCCGAACTCGAAAAGCTGGGCTTGGGAAAAATTCCTGTCATCGGGCTGGCGAAGGAGTTCGAGGAGATTTATGTGCCAGGCAAAAGCAAACCGCTGCGGCTGGGTCTGGCGCACCCGGCGGTGAAGCTGTTGCAGCGGTTGCGCGACGAATGCCATCGCGTGGCGAACAGCTATAACGCGCAGTTACGCCTCAAAAAAATCTCCGAAAGCGTGCTGGATGAATTTCCCGGAATTGGCGAACAGCGCAAAAAGGCGCTGCTGAAAAAATTCAGTTCGGTGCAGCGGCTGCGGACGGCGACGTTGGAACAAATCGCGGCCGTGCCCGGTTTTGGCGGCAAGACGGCGGCTGAATTGAAGGCGTTTCTTGAGGCGCGCAGTCGCGGAGCAGCAACGGGAAATTGATCTACGTCCGCCGGCTTACGGCCGGTATCAGCAGTATTTTCGCAATACTTCGCCCAGCCGCGCAATTCCCAGGCGGATGTTTTCCGCGCTGGCGCTGCCGAAGCTTATGCGCATTTCATTGTCCGGTTTGGTGCGCTCCGGATCGTCGGCGTAGCACAGCTCACCGGGGACGTAGAGCACATCGTTTTTCAGTGCGGTTTGAAACACCTTCGATTTCGCGCCGGTGGAAACGCCTTGGGGCAGCCGCGCCCAGAAATAAAGGCCGCCGCCGGATTCCCAGATTTCCACGTTCGCCGGAAAATGTTCCGCGAGCGCCTGCTTCATTACGCGCGCCTTGCGGGCGTAGTTTTTTTGCACCTTCGCAACGTGCCGGTCATAAAGTCCGGATTCCAGTGCGCCGGCGAGAAGCTGTTGCAGCAGGTTGGCCGTGCCGAAATCGTGGTTGCCCTTGATGCGCTGGACGGTCGTGAACAGCGGTTCGGGCAGAATGCCGAAGCCGATGCGCGCGCCCGGCGCATAGGGCTTGCTGTAAGTGCCGGTGTAAATCACGCGCTCCCGGGCGCCGGGAAGAGTGAGCGCGGTCGGCACGTCCGCGCCGTGGTCAAAGCGCAGTTCGCGATATGCGGCGTCTTCGAGCAGATAAAGCGGATGCCCGGCGGCGCGCTCGAATTTTTTCAACAGGGCGAGCGTGGCGCGTTTTTTCGCGAGGCTGGTGGTCACTCCGGTGGGGTTTTGAAAATAGGTGACGAGGTAAAGCGCCTTCACGCGGCGGAGTTCGCCGGATTTCTTCAGGTGTTCCAAAACTTTTTCGAGGTGCGCCAGGTCAACGCCATCGCGTTCCAGCTTTATGCCGCGCGCCTGGAGGCCGCGGCTCTGGAGGATGCTTAAGAAAACGAAATAGGTGGGGTCTTCGACGAGAATGAGGTCGCCTTCGTCGCAAAGCGCCTCGAGCGTCATGTAGAGCAGCTGCTGCGAGCCGCCGGTGATGATGACGCGGTCCGGCGAATGTGCGCGGTCATGGCCGCGATCCAGTTTTTGCAGATGCTTCGCGGTGAGCGCGCGCAGGTTGTTTTCGCCGGCGGTGATGCCGTATTGCAGCGCGGGCCGTCCGGTCTTGGGCGAACGCAAAATGCCGTTGAGCAGCCGGCGCGAAAGTTCGACCGGCAGGGTGGCGTTGTCCGTGAAGCCGGCGGCGAGCGAAATCAATTTGGGCCGCGAGAGCGCTGCGTGCATGAGCCAAGAGATCGGCGGCACGGTGGTGCGCCGGCCCATTTTGGACAGGACGTTTGGTTTCATGTGAAATGGTCGGGAAAGATAAGCGAAGCCAGGAAATAGAACAACAAAGTAACAAAGAAACCAAATTGAAGTGTCAGCTGATTTTTCTTCGTTGCCTGATGGTCAAAAATAATCACTGCGGCGAACCGAAGACGCCGTCGAGAATGACCTCCTTGGTCTTCCAGATCAGCGCCATGGTCATGGCGAGCGGCAGCAGGGCAAAGAAGGTCAGCGCCCAGAAGCTGAACCGGTTGATCCAGACAAACAGCGAACCGAGGCTGGCCGGCAGGCGCGGGTCGTGAAGCAGGACGACATAAGCCGAGGCGCACAGCAGCAGCCCGACGAGCAGCCATCGGTTGAGCGCGGTGAACTGACGCGTTTCCTGGCGCAGGGTTTCGTCCGGCAGCATCGCGCCGAGCTGCTTCAGAACGACGTTCAGGTTGAAGAGAAAAATGACGGCCGACAGCAGGAGGGCAAAAACCGCCGTGTTGAAGTAGGCTTCCTGCGGCATTTTGTTCTGCCAGTAGAGAAACGGGCAGAGGCCGAAGTTGATAAGGCCGGGAAGCTGGGCGCGGTCGAGCGCGTGGCGCCAGGGGCGTTCCTGTTTTTGAAAACGGCTCATCTGCCAGAGGCCGTAGAGCATCAGGCCGGTGGCGATCAGCGCGGGCAGGATGCCGAGCGGCTTGAGCAGGCTGGCGCGGGCGGTTTCCGCGCAGATGATCAGCGCGGCGGGCAGGCCCCAGAACAGCGCGGACAATCCGCGCGCGAGCTGGCCAAGCGAGCGGAGCAGTTCGGCGTTGGACGCAGGGTCAGACATTTGGGAATGAAGAATGGAGAATGGAGAATGAAGAAACAAGTTTAACGCGCGGCGGGCGGATTGACGGTAAAATGGAGAATCAGACGGAACAATCTGGTTCCACATTAGGGAACACGTTTCATTCGTGCTTCTGCTCGTTTGTCTTCTTCAGCAAGCTGTTCGACATAAAACTGACCTCGCGCTTTGAGTTCGCTTGCCCATAAATCCTTATCGCCACCGGCGCTTCTAATATAACAAGCATATCCAAGAACAGCCGCATCAGGATCATTTGTCTGACTCATGTTGCGCTCGCACCATTTGAGAGCCGGCCCGCTATACTTATCCGTTATGTGTCTTGAAAACTCCATCGCAAGCGAAAGGTCAAAGCCGTTTTTTTCTGTATCCGCTGCTTTTATCAGAAGTTGCCAGTCTTTATCTGTCGGTTCTTGGTTTGCTTCAAGCGCATTAAAAGCCCTTTCGCGCGCTTCCACGTTTTCAATCTGCCAGCCTTGCTTGCTTGCTTGCGATGTCTTGCAGCAGTTGGGAACTCGGGTGTTCAAAATCCGATACAGTGTGTTTTGTCTCTGGTGTTTTGTTTCCGCAGCCGGTCAAACCGATAAT
>Ga0302319_10002273_pt1 | contig 41840 bp, 36 predicted proteins | sample Bog_T0_2_FD_203319 | JGI IMG/M metagenome (GOLD analysis project Ga0302319, IMG submission 203319) | Peat permafrost microbial communities from Stordalen Mire near Abisko, Sweden - Bog_T0_2 | ecosystem: Environmental > Terrestrial > Soil > Wetlands > Peat | place: Sweden: Abisko, Stordalen Mire...
ACACGGCGATCTTCGCGATGTCTTCCGGAAGCCCATCTGAGATGATGTTGAGTTTCAAGCACCGGGCACCCTTGTATTCGGCAAGAAAGTCCCTCACCTGGTTAATTGAAGTATCAGAATGCGTGCCTTGCCATACTTTGTCGCCGCTGAACCTCGCCTCGGCGTAGTTGAATCCCTCGTATGTGTCCAAAAGCCAGCATCTTCGGTGAATTCCGGCTCGGCGCATGTAATTCAACATACAGTGGGCGCTATCACCGCGATAGGCGCCGATCTCAACGTAATCTCCCTCGATATTTCGGGTGACCTCCGCCGCCTGCATCAGATTCTCGAAATCAAGCAAGTCGAACTTGCCGTGCCTTAACGCGTGTTCCTCGCGTAGCGTCTCGTACGCGGCGTCGTTCTGATGAAAATAGTGGGCGGCAGGCAAGTAAACGCGAGGCGTAAGCCAATGGACTCTTCCGCTTGTTAAGCCCCGCAGACGCAAGACTCCCTGGAGGGCCTGGATCATCTGTTGATCCGATTGGAAGGCGACGACAAATACGTTATCGCCGTTGATGAGGCTGGCGGCGGCTGGGCACTCTACTTGAGTCGCTCCGGGGACTGCCGCAGTTCCGTCGGATAAAAGGAATATCCTTCCGGACGGAAAGCGCTGGATAGCCTCGCTGACTACGCTGCGCACGTCCCTAATTCCGAAGCGATGGTGGTTGAGGTAGGCACCGGCGAATACTTCAGCCCTCACCGCCCGGACTACGGCGGGTGAGGTCATCGCCAGAGCGAGGGCGCACTTCACTCGAATCGGTTCAGGGACGGAGCACAACGCTGATCGGATCGCATGTCTGGCATACCGCAACACGAACGCCTTTCTAAGCATTGTCATGCCTCAACTACTTGGTGTACAGCATTTTACGTAGACCGCCCGGAAAGCGGTTGAGGGGCATCTCAGGGGCATCCCCCAATCACCAACTGTGTACATGTTCAACAATTCCGTTAGTCTCTTTTACCGTGGATAAATCTGGCAATACCACTGACTTACCGAAGGGAGTGTAAAACTGTTGGGGGACATAGCCATACACTGCTACCGCTGTGAGCAGATACTCTTGATAGTGTCATGCTCACGCTCCCCCAATTGCGTTTGGCGGACCTTCAGGACGGCGTCATCACCCTTCAACATCGTCAATTGATGGTGCTGATCACGAATCTTGCCCGGGTATGAGCCCTGCACGCCGCCGGGCGTTTCACTCTCGCCTCAGGGGAACCCGAACAGCCCAGAGTGGGGGGTAGGGCGCCAAACATCTCGACACGGCCAGGACCTGGATTTGCCTTACGCGTTAGTCGGCTTATAGTACTTGCTGTAATACTTTCCGTAATATCCGTAGTAGTAATAGCGCTCGCTCATGTCCTGGCGAACTTCGTTGAGGACGAGTCCTACCACGTTGGCTTTCAGGCGTCTCAGCGTAGCCAATGCATTGCGAACAGCGTTTCGGTTCGTCTGTCCGGCGTGCGTAAGCATGACCACGCCGTCGGCGACTGCGGCCATTTGGAGTGGCTCAGCGAATCCGAGCAACGGAGGCGAATCGATGATCACGAGATCGTAAACCGCTACCGCCTCGGCTACGATCTTCTCAATGACTTTGCCGACGCGGTAGGCCGCTTGGAGGGACGATTTCCCGGCCACCAGAATGTCCAGGTCGGGATGATCCTCGTTTTGCTGCAGCAGAGTGTGCCAATCTACGCCCGCGGTGACCGCGTCCCGCAGCCCTTCCTGGTTATGCAAGCCGAAGTACATGTGTACGCCCGGACGGCGCAGATCGGCGTCGATAAGCAGCGTCTTGCGCTTCTGCTGGCTGTTCGCCAGTGCCAGGTAGACTGCGCAGGTCGTCTTGCCCTCCCGGGGCGTTGCGGATGTAATCAGCAGGCTGCGTGGACGATGATCGAGGTCAGAAAGGAGGACCGATTCGCGCAACGTCCGAACTGCTTCCTCGAACGCTGCGCGCTGGCCGTTGTTGGAGCCGGCCTTCGCCAGAGCAGTCCCTGCGCCTTTGCTCCCATTGCCGTTATTGGAAACCGGCAGGACCTTTCCTCGCCAAGACTTCACGATCGGCAGCGAGCCGAGCACTTCGATTTTGAGCTCACGTTGGATCATTTCGGGGTCGCGCACTGTGTTGTCCATCACATCAAGCAGCACAGCGGCTCCGACGCCGATCAGAGTCGCGAACAGGAGCGCTAGCAGCGCATTTAGCCTGATATCCGGGAAGACGGGCTTTAGCTCGGGCCGGGCCACGTCCGCCAGGCGGATTGAGCTGTTCTGGAAGGTCGAGTTGATGCCGGATTCGTGGATCTTACGCATCAATTCCTGGTACAGCCCTTTGTCGCCTTCGGCTTCCTGTTTGAGGGCTTTGTATTCGAACGATCGCGCATTCAAACTGTCGAATTCAGCCTTGGTCTCGGCCACTGCGCTTTTCAGCATTTTCTCGCGGTTCGCAGCTTGCTCGTATGCCGTTGCCGTGCGCTGCGTGATGCTCGCCTTTAACGCGGCGAATTGGTGGCCCAGTTCGTCCAGTTGAGAAGCCGTTCGTTTGTACTCTGGGTGGTTTGAGCCGTATTGGCTCGAAATGACGGCAAATTTCTCGCGGGTTTCATCGATGCGATCCGCGAGCCGGCGCAGCTGATCGGCTTGCTCGGAAGCAAATGCGACGTCGATTGTGCCGTTCTTCAATGCGTTGTAGGCGACCTCCTTGCGCACGCGCTCGGCCTGGGCATTGGTGTATTCAGTATTGAGCTGTAGCAGGCGGGAGGTGAGAATACTGGTCTTCTCTTCCGGATTGATCACGTTCAGCTCTTTCTCGAACTGGGCCAGTGCCGCCGAAGAGCGCTCCATCTTGGCCTTCAGCTCCTCCAGTTGTTTCTCCACGAAGGTAGAAAGACCCGCCGTGGCGCGGAACCGGATGTTGTACGTGTTTTGGATATAGCTTTGCGCGATGGCGTTCGCGGTATCGGCCGCTACCTTCGGGTCTGGCGAGCGGTAGTTGATCAGCAGGAGGTAGGTGTTCGGCGGCCGTTTAACCGTCAGGCGCTTCAGGACAACCGGTGCCTCCGCAGCCAGTAATGCGGGGTCCTTGACGTTTCTGTCGCCCATGTCCGCGGCCGGAATCTTAAACCGCGCCGCTACCGGGCGCAGCACGGCATCCGACTGGATCAACTTGATCTGCGTGGCCATGAACTGGTCGGAATCATTCAATGCAAGCGCGCGGTCAGCTTCACGTCCAATCACGCCCGAGGGTTCCTGCCGGTCGATTTCTATCACAGCCTCAGATTGGTATATGGGCGTCAGCCGTGACGAGACGACTACGGTTGCGACCACAGCAAAGATGATGAACGACAGAATCTCCCAGCGCCGCCGCTTCAGAATATACAAATAGTGTGTGAGCGGAACGCCTTGCTCCTCAGGTTGAGCTTCGGGGTAAGCGTAGGACGGATAGACGGTGATTGTCTCGGGCACGCCCGGACCCGTTCCATTGGTCGCGGGCACCGTCAATGCTCGACTCTCTTTTTCTTCTGACATGATGTTCTTCGGCTCGCTCCTAGCCCGAACGACTAACGAACCCAACCGTAGATCAAAGCAGTAGCGCCGGCGGTCGTGCCGAATAAGAGGATCTTCTCCATTGCCGACGCACTTCTGCGCTTTCCGCTGTTGTCGGGGACGTAGAGAATGTCGTTCGCTACCAGAGGAACATCCGGCGATTTGCGATCAAGGATCTTCTTCAGTTGTATCGGAATTTCGTTCTTGGGCCCTGCGGCTTCGCGACGATAAATGTAGGCCTGATCGCTGGCAAATTTCTCCAGACCTTCGGCCAGCGCCAACATCTGAAGAACTGTCGTTTCGCTCCCCCCCTGAACGGGAAATGCGCCCGGCTTTTTGACGTTTCCAACGACGAAGATCTTGCCGACTTCGGGCACGCGGACCTCCTCGCCGCCGTAAAGCCGAATGTTTAGGCTGGGATCGCCAGCGCCGAACAGATCGCGCGCGATGATGCGCCGGATCAGGAGTTGGGGCTTGCCGTCGGCGTCGGGCTGGGTGTTGCAGACGAGAATCTCTGCCCCGGCATCCTCGCGCAATCCCTGTGCCTTCGCGATGGCCTCCAGCAGCGTAACAGGCCTTCCCTCCGCCTGGAAAACGACTGGCATCCGCACCGCCCCGGTGACGCTGATTGGCCGGCTTTGGTATTCCGCGATGGTGACCGTGACATGCGGATCGACAAGGATGTTCTCCTTCACCAGCGCCTCGGCGATCCCCGTCTCCAACTCGGCGGGTAGGAGTCCGTCTGCCTTCAGTTTTTGCTTCAGCATCGGGATGCGAATATAGCCGTCGGCACCGACGCGGATAGAACGGCTCAGTTCGGGTGCTTCGTACACAGATAGGCCGATTAAGTCGTTGGGGCCCAGCGTCTGAGCCGGAAGATTCGAACCCAGTTCCGTCGCCGGAGTGGGACGGTTCACGGGCAGTTGGGCAGACGCCGAAACAGCCGCCATTGCCACTATCGCCCAAGAGCAGAGAATTAAACGCATATGGGGACCTCAGTCATTCGAGCGGTTCTGCAATGCAATTTGCTGAAGTAAAGCGCTCTCCAGAAAATGAAGGCTCTCCTCCAGTCGACTCAGCTTACGTTCCATTCGACTCAGCCTACGTTCCAACGAGCTAGCCCCGTCATCTGCGTCGGCGGGGCTCTCTCCCGCCTTGAGTGTCCTCAACATGACATCCCGAACATAGTCAGACAGGGACCGGGCCCCGTGTTCATCACAACGCGCCTTTAAGAGATCGAACTCTTCTTCACTGAAGCGAAAATTCACGATCCGGCTTCGTGTGTATAGCATTGTAATTCCTCTACAATGAGCAACTGATGCCCGCTCACCGACGCTGACGGCCATTCAGGATCGCGATTCACACAACGAGCCGTTCAGTCTGGAATCGCGAATCTATTCACTTGATTGAGTGGATGACTGGCTACTGGAAAGGCCAGACCGCTTGGATGCCCTTGGCGCGAAGCGGCAGCCTCGCCGCCTCACAGTACAGAGACAAAGCTAAAGGGAGCGCGTCAGGCTAATAGGATGAAAACCGGCAACGAAATCGCTCATTGATCGAAGGGTGGTGACTGACAATTGCAAATTGGACTCCAGGTATAGCTTACGCATACTGAGTCCCTTCGGTACGTTCCCCTCAAAGGCATACACCACGCCCATCCCGTCGCTCATGGCTACGTCACGACTCGTTGCGCATTGTGCCCGTAAGGGCTGTAGAGACTTATCGACCCGTTTAACGTAACACACTAAATTTACAATTACAAGACAAATCGAAGCATCCGATCATTGAGATCGAATTAGCATGTGGAACGACAAAAAAATATAAATTGATTTGACCAAGTAAGAGTGAACCGTTTGACAATTGTATATTGACGGTTTTACAAATCTTGATCTTATTATACTTACTCAAAGACATCCGTTGTTCACCTTTTGGTATAGCGTGGACCTCCGTCTTGTGCACACGCCGACTCGAACGAGGGAATGCGCCTGAGCCGGCGGAGCCCGGGGAGCGAAAAGGCTTGCTTCACGTGCGAACCACCCGCCTCCGAGCCGCTTGGAACACTCCCCTGCGGCCTTTGGGTCCTGCCTGGACTCAGCAGACACCGGATCGACCTGGACTCCACCGGCTGTTGGTAACGCGCAATCCCGCGGCGAAAAGTGTCATGCCGCGCAGTCCTTCGGCGTGATATAGCCGCTGGCACTCTTCAAGCGAACCTACTCTCGGCGAGCAGAATCTCTACACACGGGCAAAGGAACTGTTCGGTAACCGCGACCCCCGCGAGCATGAGTTCTCCATCCAGATGCGCGCCATGGATGCGGACAAGACCGGCTCCGGGCTTGTCCTACCGGTCCTAGTGGCGCTCTGCGGTTCGCTCCTCGGCAAGAATACCCGTGGCGGCAAGATCATTGTCGGTGCTCTCAATCTCGGTGGCTCCATCGAGATGATCCCGAATGCCGTCAGCATCGCCGAACTCGCCATCGACAAACAGGCGCAGACCCTATTGATGCCGGTCGCCGCGCGCCGGCAGTCGAATGACTTGCCGGACGATCTCTGGACCCGGATCAGCATCGAGTTCTATAAGGATGCGTCCGATGCGGTGTTCAAGGCTTTGGTGGAATAGGATTACCGGCGGGCGTCACTTAGCATGATCGCCTCGGCGCGTCACAGTTCAGTGAATGGCAACACGACGACCTTCGGTGCCAAAGGCAGCCGGACATCTCCTCGGTGGACGACAAGCCCCGGCCCCGACTTCTCGCCGAGGTCTTCCTTGAAGGCCCGAATCCCACTTGCCATGGCCGGGCGCGGCTTCGCGGAGAGCTTTACTTCAATCGGGATCAGTTTGCCGCCGGCTTCGACAATCAGATCGACTTCGACTCCAGCCGACGTGCGCCAGAAGTGGATCTGCGGCTCTTCGCCCCGGTTGACGAAAGCCTTCACGATTTCGAGAAGAACGACGGTTTCGAAAATTGGCCCGCCCAGCGGAGGGAATTGTGGACGCTGTGAAAGTGCATGATCGCCTTGGGCTTGCCAATGGGCTGCTTGGTCGCCGAATTGAGCTGGCGCGCCCAGATGCACTCGAACCCATCCCGGTGAGAGACATAGCAGATCAAGTTCCCTGCGGTGGCCCAGCGCGGTTTATTGATCCAGGGTCCGCTCTCCGTTACGGAGACCCATTGGGAAGGGGGCGCGGCGGCCCAATTGCGCAGCGGCACCAAGCCGCTGTTTATCGAGCCCGGGAGTCCGTGGGAGAACGGCTACTGCGAATCGTTCAACGGAAAACTGAGCGCTGAGTGCCTGAACGGCGAGATCTTCTACTCGTTGCGCGAGGCGCAGGTGGTCATCGAAATGTGGCGGCAGCACTACAACACCGTGCGTCCGCACAGCTCGCTGGGCTATCGACCACCGGCGCCGGTCGCTCGTGCGGAGGCAGGGTAACCCAGGCCGCAACACAGACTCCCCTCGCCTGCCAGATCCTGGATGCGGCCGGACTGCGGCCGGCGTCCAGGCTCTGACGATGAACTCGTTTCGCTCGGCGTGGCCCCGATCCTCGCCGGGCTGCCTGAAGCTCATAGACAGGCGAAGTGAGACACCGAAGCTCGCCCCAACCCGCGCCCCCTGGCCGGAGTTATACTCTCAATCAAACTGGTACAAGAGATTGGTCAGGCCAAGGATTTCGCGGGGGGAACCAACGGCGGCAGTGCCTCCGTATAACACCCATCGCTGCCTTTTCACCAGTGGAAATGAGTTCGCCCTCGATCAGGTGATCGGCCGTGTGGACGCGAGACTGACCGAGGCGTTGAGATTGAACGATGCGTAGACTTTCAACAATCGTGATTGCCGCGTGCGCGCTGGTGGCGTTTCTGCCGGCTCCAGCCGCGTCACAGGGGCCGCTGCCGCAGGTGCGATTGAACGGCAATTACTTCCAGCGCAACGGCCGGCCGTTCATCCCCGCGGGCGTGCATTGGGTGCCCGCCAAAGCCGCCATGCAGTGGCCCATGGAATGGGATGCCGCCAGTGTGGAGGCCGATTTCCGGAAGATGCGCGAACTGGGTGTGAACACGGTGCGCCTGGACCTGGTGTGGGCCTGGTTCGAGCCACGCCCCGGGGACTACAACCCGGCCGCGTTCGCGCAGCTCGACGAGCTGATCAAGCTGGCGCGGCGCTATGAGATCTATCTGCAGCCTAGCCTGTTCATCGGCAACGAAGTCGGCGAGGCAGTCTGGGATGTGCCATGGCGCAATGGGCGCCACCCGCAGGCGGATCCGGAAATGCTGCGCCTCGAAACCAACCTCGCCGCGGAATTTGGGCGCCGCTATGGAAACGAAACGGCGATCCAGAGCTGGGACCTCACCGACGAACCGCCGTTCTGGGATGCGGGCAAGACCACCGACGCGATGGCCATTAATTGGACCAGGCTGATCGCCGGCGCCATCCGGCGTGGCGATTCCATGCACCCGATCGTGGTCGGGACCGATGCGCAGGACATCGGCCATGGCCCGTTTCGCCCGGACAACATATTGGAAGAGGTCGATTTTCTCAGCGTTCATCCCTATCCGGTTTACAACCCGGCGCTGTTTCCCGATCCACTGCTGGCCGAGCGGACCACGTATGCCGCCGCCTTTCAGGTAGCGCTCTCCGGCGGCGCGGGCAAGCCTGTCATGGTGCAGGAGATGGGCGCCTCCTCGGCGCAGCAGACGCCGGAGCGCATCGCGCGCTACCTGCGCGCCAACCTGTACTCGGCGCTCGGAGCCGGCGCCAACGGCTTCCTGCTGTGGTGCTACACGGATGCGGCCCCGGAGACCTACCAGCGGATTCCGTATCGCCGGGCGCCGCATGAGACTCAGTTCGGGCTGACCACCTGGGATGGAACCGACCGACCGGCCGGGACCGAGTTTCGGCGCTTCAGCAAACTGCTCGATCGTCTGGATCTGACCGGCGTCGAACCGGCCCAAGCCGAGGCCGGGATCGTGGTGCCTTTCGAGTGGTCGAAGCCTTACGGGGAACTGCGCGGGCTGGGTCTGCCGCAGTATGGCGGCGTGCCCTATGTTTCGAATCAGGAACCCGGCTCGGTGGCCGGTCAGGAGGCCGCCGACTACGGCGAATTGAGCGCCGAGCTGGCCGCGACCTGGCTCAACAGTTTCGTGCTGGCGCGCCGCGCCGGATTGCGAGCCGGCTTCCCGCGTGAATACAGCGACTGGAGCCGCTTGCCGATGCTTCTGTTGCCGTCGCCTTTGACCCAGTCCAAGCCGAATCTGCTCCACGTGCATACGACCTTCTGGCAGCGGGCCAAGGAGTACGTGCGCGGCGGCGGCGTGCTCTATGTCTCGCTCAACGGCGAGAGCGCCATACCGGAGATGGAGGAATTGTTCGGTGCGCGGATCGCCGACCGTATCCCGACGCACGAACTGCGGATCAAGGTCGTAGAGCCGTTCGGGGATCTGAAGCCCGGCGATGAATTCACTTTTGCGGCCGGGGGCGCCGTCGGCGATTGGGGCGCGCTGCTCGAGCTACGGGGTGGCGAAGTAATTGCCACGGACCAAAGCGGGCGGCCGGCGCTGGTCGCGCACGCATTTGGCAAAGGCAAGGTGTTGACCTGCGCCTACCCGATCGAGAAGTACCTGGCGCGCGTGCCGGCGGCCTTTGAAGAAGGAGACAACACACATCGCCTCTACCGGGCGCTCGCGGAATGGGCGGGCGTGCAGCCGCTGTTCCGCTCGGACCGCGCGGAGGTGGAAGCCGCTGCGCTGGTTGGCTCGGGCCGGGGCTACATCGTGCTCACCAACCACAGCGACGCGCCACAGACCGTGACAATCACGCCGCGCAAGGCGCTCCGCCAAGTGCAATTGGTCAGGATAGAGGGCGCCGCGCCTCTCGACCTCCACGACAACCGCCTTACCGTGCGCGTGGCGCCTTTTGGCGGCGAGATTGTGGAGTATCGGGAGTCGCCACGATGAACATGCCGGTGGCCGGAGCGATCGACGTCGGCGGAACCAAGATCGCCGTGGGCATCGTCGACGCGCAAGGCCACATCCTGACGCGGGGTGAGACCCCGACGGCCCCGGAGTTGGGTTACCCGGCCGGACTCGCGCGCACCAGTGCCGTTCTGCGTCGCCTGCTCGACGAATGCGGGCTGAGCATCGCTGGGATTGGAGTCGGCAGCACCGGGCCGATCGATCCCGAGACCGGCGTCTACGGCGAGGTGGGCACGCTGCCGGGCTGGCTGGGCTCTCCACTGGCCGCCGATCTGGAGCGCCTGTTCGGCGTCCGCGTGGCGGTGGAGAACGACGCCGACGCGGCTGCCCTGGGCGAGGCCGCGTGGGGCGCTGGCCGCGGCAGCCGCAGCCTGATTTACGTCACCATCAGCACCGGCATCGGCGTCGGGATTCTGCTGGACGGCCGAATCTACCGCGGCGCGGGCGGCGCCCACCCCGAGATCGGGCATCACACTCTCGATGCGAGCGGCCCGGCCTGCTACTGCGGCGCGAACGGATGCTGGGAGTCGCTGGCCAGCGGTCCGGCGCTTGAGTTGTGGATGAACGCCCGGCGGGACGATACGCTCAGCGCGAGCGAGATCTGCGAATTGGCCCGTCACGGAGACCCGCTGGCGCTCCAGGCCGTTCACCGCGAGGCGCACTACCTCGGGCTCGGGCTCGCCAACCTGGTGACCATGTTCTGCCCTCAGACGATTGTTCTGGGAGGCGGCATGATGCGCAGCGCCGACTTGCTGCTGGCCCCCGCTTTGGATGTGGTCAAGCGGACCTGCACGCAGGTGCCGGCGGAGAACACGTCGATCGTGCTTGCCGGTTTGGGCGCGCAATGCGGCCTTCTGGGCGCGGCTCGCGTCTGGTTTCACCGGGCAGGCTTGTTGTGAGAAGGAGGCGAGGCCCTGAGCTACTTTAACCGCGCGACGGCCACGCTGCCGATGACGGATCATCGCTTTTTGACGCCTGACCGGATTGTAGAATGGACGCGTTTCGGCGTCGATGTCGAGATTACGGTGAACTATGGCGCGGCCGACTGCGCGGCGGGCGACGCCGTGCTGCCGCAGTTTGGCTTCCTGGTCAATAGCCCATCGCTGATTGCCTTCCGTGCCCGCAAGTACAGCCTTGTCGATTACGAAGATCCGACGCTGTTCGTGCTGCGCGCTCTGGATGGACAGCCGCTCGTAGCCTCCAGGCCGGTGACCGTCCATCACGGCTTTGGCAACCGGCGGCTCGATTTCCAAGGACGCGTTGTCGAGGTCCGCGAAAGCGAGCAGGTGCTTGCGGCCGGAGAAGGCCGGCAGAACCGATCAACAGTCCGTGACCGAAACTGATAGAGGAGATTTGCAAACATGTCGTTCATACAATCGGCGAAAGCGCTCGCAAGCCTGTGCATGTTGGCCGCCTTGACCCAGGCGGCCGGGTCGGAAGCTCCGATCCGCCTGCATCCAGACAATCCGCAGTACTTCCAATGGCCGGCCCCGGCGACGGTCCTGGTCGCCAGCGGCGAGCACTCCGGCTCCCTCATCAACCCCGATTTCGACTTCCACAAGTACCTCGCCACCATGCCGGCCACTGGCCTGAATGACACCCGCCTCTTTCTCGGCGACTACGTGGAGCGCGCGGACTCCTTTGGAACCGGCCTGGCACTGCGCGTCGCCCCCGTGGAGGCGGCGCAGCCGCGAGGCGCGGCCGTTTCTCAGGCTGACAGCGCGGCCTCGGGCCAGCCCGCGGGGCCGGGCTTCGACAAGAGCGCCGATACCGCACTCGCGGCGATGCGCAAGCGCGCCGGCGAACTCGGCATCGGCGGCGTGGCCGTCGTGGCCTGGTTCGAAGGGGACGTAATACAAAGCTGGAGTTCGAAGATGGTGGTCGTCGGCCGGCACAGGGACGAGCCTGCGGGCGACAACAAGGGCACAAACCTCCTCGCGATCGCCTACTCCAAGGCCTCCGAGATGGCCGACACACTGCAGGCCAGCGGCAGCAAGGTGCGGCCGCCGATGACCGGCGAATTCGGCTGGTCCGGCGGCGTCATCGTCCGCGGCAAGACGGGCTACTGGATCGCTGCATTCAGCGGCGGCAAATCGGAAGATGACGTCGCGGTCTCTCAAGCGGGACTGGCCGCGATTCGCCAGGTTGCGGAATGAGGGTTCCGCAAAGCCAAGGATGAACCACTTCGATCATCTCTGAACGCGGAATCGACCTGTGGGTATCCCAACGCCGCCTCTCGCGCGATAATGTTGCATGACTGTGTATCTTGCCTGGGCGCTTGAAGGTCCTCGCTGCCCCGGCCTTCCGGTTGTTCGCGCGCTGAGGTCCGTTCCTGAATGAACAACGAAGAACTCATTTTCGTCACTGGCGCCACCGGCTTTCTCGGCGCGCGGCTGGTGCGCGAACTCCTGGACCGTTATCCGCAAGCCACGCTGGCGTTGCTGATCCGTGACAAACCCGGCCAATCGGGCCGGCAGCGCGCCGACTTGCTCGTACCCCCGGCGGAGCGGCAGCGCGTCCAGGTTTTTTCCGGAGATGTCAGCCAGCCCAACTGCGGCCTGGACGCCGCCGCCCGGCAGCGCCTGGCCGGGGAGACCACCCGCGTGATCCACTGCGCTGCCACGGTGCGTTTCGATCACTCGCTCGACGAAGCCCGGAGCATCAACGTCGAGGGCACCCGCCGCGTCCTTGATTTCGCCGCCGCTGCGCCGCGCCTGCGGAGCCTGGCCTACGTCGGCACGGCCTACGTGGCCGGCGATCGCACGGGCCTCGTGCGCGAAAGCGAACTCGTCGTCGGTCAGAGCTACCGCAATACATACGAAAAGTCCAAAGCCGAAGCCGAGGCCCTGGTCCGCTCGCGTCTCGGTTCCATCCCCGGCGTCATCCTGCGGCCCAGCATCATCGTGGGCGATTCCCGCACCGGCGTCACGTCCAGCTTCAAGATGCTGTATTGGCCGTTGAAGATCTATGCCCGCCGCCTGTGGCGCACCGTGCCCGGCTTTCCCGATGCGGTGTTGGACATCGTCCCGGTCGATTTCGTCGCCGCCTCCGTCGCCCGGCTGCTCTTCGATGACACTGCCCTCGGCACCACGGTCCACCTCTGCGCTGGCCCTCGCGGCAGCGCCACCATTCAACAGATTGCGCGCCGCGCGGCGGAGTACTTCCACGTTCCGGAGCCGCGCTATGTCGACCCCGGGCTCTTCTTCGGCGCTCTGCGGCCGCTGCTGTTTCTGTTTTTGTGGGGACGCAAACGCCGCGTGCTGCGCGACGGCCGCGCCTATCGCGATTACTTCTCCATGCGCATGCAGTTCGACACCGCCAACTCCGAGCGCCTGCTGGAACCCGCCGGCCTGTGCCCGCCGCCGGTGCTCGACTACCTCGACCGCCTGTTCAACTACTGCGTTGCCAGCGATTGGGGCCGCAAGCCCGTTTCCGCCCAATGAGCATCATCGGACGATTTCGGATATCCCGCGACCGCAGCGTGACGGTGGCCAACCTGGTGGACGAGCTTCTGCGGCGCAACGGCGATTGCGAGATCAGCATCGAGGACGAGCGCCCGCGGCGTCTCGCCGAGTTGCACTCCGAGGTCTGCTCCCTCGACGCCTTCCTCCGCCGCACCATCGCGCTCGCGCCCGGCCAACTGGTCGCCATCTATCGCACCAACGATCCGCTGTGTTTCCGCTGGTTCCTGGCCATCATCCGCGCCGGCGGCATCGCCGTTCCGTTGAACCCGTTGCTCTCGCTGGCTGAGGTGCGCCGCATCCTGGCCGACAGCGGCACCGGCATTCTGGTCACCGACAAAGCGGTCTTCGAGCGCAGCATCGGTCAGCGCAGCGCGCTGAACATCCACACGTGGATTCAGGCCGACGGGGAAACCGAGACCATGGACGGCTTCGTCCGCGCAGTCGCGACCGAAACGCAGCTCCCGCCTTCAGCCATCGATCCCGCCGCCACCGTCGCCGTGTTCCATACCTCCGGCACCAGCGGTTTCCCCAAGGGCGCGGCCCTTTCGAGCCGCGCGCTGCTCGGGGCGCGCGCGTTCTCCGTGCTGGTCGGGCCATTGCTGGGCCGCAAGGATCTCGCCCTCATCGCTCTGCCGTGGTCCCACATCATGGCCGTGAGCATTGCGCTCTACGGCCTCATGGCCGGCATCCGCGGCTGTTTCCTGGATCGCTTTGACGTCGCCCGCGCCGTGGAGCTCGTCGAGCGTTTTCGCGTCACTGCTTTCGTCGGCGTGCCCGCCATGTTCGCCCGGCTCGTCAATAGCAATCCCGATCCCGCGCGCCTCGCGTCCATCCGCGTGTGGCTTTCGGCCAGCGATCACCTGCCGCTCGCGGTCCGGCTGCGCCTCCGCCAGTTCGGCGCCCTCGCCCGGTTGCCCGGCGGCGGCCGTGTTCCGCCCGTGCTCCTCAACTGCTACGGCATGGTCGAACTCGGCGGCCTCGCCATGCTGGGCATCGAGACTTCGTTGTTCCCGGGTAGCAGCGACATCTGCTTCCCAGTGCCTCCATTTCACATCCGTGTAGCCGATGAGAACGGCCTGCGCCTGCCCGCGGGCGTTACCGGCGAGTGCCAGATCCGCCGTCGCGGTCTGGCGCCGCAGTATTGGAAGGACGAGGCCCACCGCCAGGCTCTGCTCACGCCCGACGGCTGGATGCGCACCGGCGACCTGGCCCAGCGCAATCGCTTCGGCATGATTCGTCTGGTCGGACGCATGAAGGATGTCATCAAGTCGGGCGGCTACTCGGTTTACGTCCGCGAGTTGGAGGAGACCATGCTGACCCACCCCGCCGTGGCCCGCGCGGCCGCCTTCGGCCTGCCGCACAGCGAGAAGGGCGAGATTCCGGCCGGCGCAGTGGAGCTGCGCGCAGGCTCCGCGGCGAGCGAAGACGAGTTGCTGGAGTGGTGCCGCCACTCGCTTGCTGCTTATAAAACGCCGCGCCGCATCTGGATCCTCGATTCCGGCAGCTTGCCGCTGAATCACACGGGCAAACTGCTCCGGCAGGTCCTGCAGGAGCGATTCTCAGGAGAGACTGCCTGATGCTCGCACTCTTGCTCGCCACCGTCGTGGCCACCACCCCCGCCGATATCGCCTTCGAGCGCCTGTACAACGCCGACTTTGCCGGCGCGCAAAAAGTCATTAACGAGGCGCTGCGCCAGGAGCCCGCGAACGCGTTCTACTACGCCGTTCGCGCCGCCTCCTACAGCTTCGGCGAGATGAATCGCCTGCATATTCTGGAAACGGATTTCTTTCTCGACGACGAAAATCTCTCCTCTAAAGAGAAGCTGAAACCCGATCCGGCCGTGCGCGCCGCGCTTTACGCCGACGTCGCCCAGGCGCGCAAACTGGCCTCCGCCCGGCTGGCCGTCAATCCCGACGATCGCGACGCCCTGTTCACCATGTGCATGGCCGCCAGCGTGATCACAGACTACACCGGCCTGGTCGAGCGGCGCCAATGGCGCAGCGTCAAGCTCGAGTCCGAGGTCAATGTCTATGCCCAGAAACTGCTCGCTCTCCATCCGCCCGTCGTGGATGCCTATCTGAACGTCGGCTCCGTCGAATATATCGTCGGCAGCCTTCCTTTTTTCGTCCGCTGGTTCGTGCACTACGACAACATCCAGGGCCAGAAGGGACGCGGCATCGCGGATCTGAAGCTGGTCGCCGCCACTGGCCGCTACTACGGTCCTTACGCGAAAATCCTGCTGGCCGTCGCCTGCCTGCGCGACAAACGCACGCGCGAGGCGCGCGCCTGGCTCGCCGAGTACGCCCGCGATTATCCCGGCAGCCCCATCGTCCGCCACGAAATCGAAACTCTCGACCGTAAGCTGGCTGCAGGGAAATAAGGTTGGCAGACCACGATCCGGATCGTGCCGTATTCCGCCGTGGTTCAATTACCATCCCGGCTGGTATCAGTTGTTTCCGTTGGCAGTGATATCAGCGATGTGGAAACTACGGTAAACGCACACGCGGTCCAGGCTATGCAGCTCTTGGGCCAGGCTGCGGTTGAAAGAAAGAAGAGCGCGCAAAGGCCGCGTGCCGGAGTCCGCTCGCACTTGGACGTGATCCAGAAAGTCAGCGGTCGCGCTGCCACTTCTAAATATGGCGCGGGCGCCCCGCCGAGCCGTCCTAGCAATCTGCAACCACTCTGCACCGAGTGCTGCCTCGTATTCGGGTCGGCTCATCCAGTCCATGTGATCCAGCAGCACGTACTTGGAAAAAGATCCTTCCGGCTCTGAACCGAGATAATCCGTTATGGTTGCCTCGTGGGTATGCAACCGGTCCAGCAGTCCATGTTTCAGTTCCTCGTAGCGCTGCGGCTGCAGGTAGGAAGGGTGGCACTCGCTCGTGTATCCGCCGGTGAATCCAACCAGCCAGAACGGGTTATGACGGATGAGTGTCCGATGGAATACCGTGTCCAGCGTGTCCAGTGAGAACGTTCCCCATCCACCCGCGTATTCATCGGTAACCTCCGCACGTTGTGCGGGCGGAACGGCAAGCAGCGAAAGTACGGGCTGGCGCGATAGCAGCCATCGGAAGCCCGGCGTGTCCAGGTGGGTTCGGATGCCGCATTCCTGATAAATTTCGCGCTGTGTCTCAAGGTCGGTTGCCGCTAGCAGGCGCTCGAATGCGCTGCGCAGCCCCTTCATCCGGTACAGGCATTCAACCATGCATCGGCAGAACGTCCCGGAGGTGCTCTTATGATAAAAAGTCCTGCGCCATCCGCATCCGGCCAACAAGTGCAGCCTGTTGTCCCAAAACCAACGTGCCTTGTCCGATAGCCCGTCTCGAATCGCATCCCAATACATGCTGCGTACTTCAGCACATCCGCCGAGACCGAAAAGACGGAAGAACGACTGATAGTCCAGCGCCCGGATGGCGGCTGCCTTGAATTCGAGAAGATACCCCTGACAGGGGTTGCAATCGACGGCGTCCACGCGCCCAGCTCCCGCCAGCAGGTAGTCGAGAGCGTTGCAGCCCGCACTGGTGATGACCAGAACACGGTCATCGGCGTTCAAGTCGAGCGCCTGGCGGTCGACATCCGGGTCCTCCCAGCAGCTTGAATAGACCAGCCTGCGGCTCGTTAAATAGCTGAAAAACGCCGCTTGGGGGTGCATCAAAATACCAGTGCAAGGGGCCGGGCATCAGCGCAACTGCCGTGCCTGCCAGCAGGACCCGGTCATCGCGCGGGATCCGCCCACCTTCAACCGCTTGCGCGAGAGCCAGCGGGCAGAAACTCCTATTTTAGACTTTCAGGTCCTAAAAAGTACACCGACGTTTCTGTCCCGCGGCGCGCATGATTTTCTCTATCCAGCTTCTGCGTCCTCCGCTCCAACGCGCCTGCGATTCACCGCCGCCGGCTCGGTTCGTCCGCGCCTGCTTTTTGAAGAACCCTGCGTCTGCCGGCCAGCGCGTACGTCACCACGCCGGCCGCAATCAGCAACCCTCCGAGTTGCAGCGCGCTCAGCGGCCCCACCGCTTCGGCGTCGTTGCGCACCACCGCCAGCACCAGCAGCGCCAGCGGTGGAATGCCGATCGCGATCGCGCCGGTCAGACCGCCGGGCACGCGGTACGGGCGCGCCAAACCCGGCTCGCGAATCCGTAGCGCCGCCAGCGCCGCGAACTCGAGTACGATGCTCAACCCCGTCAGCAGCACGTCGAGCATGATCAGTTTCACGAAGCTCATTTGCAGGCACAGCGCCCAGGCCGTCGCGCACGCCAGAATCGAGACCCACGGCGCGCCGGTCTTCGCACTGCATCGTGCGAAGACGCGCGGCAGCAGGCCGTCTTCCGCCATCGCCGCCGGCACGCGCGACAGCGCCATGGTCAGCGCGTTTTGCGTCCCCACCGCGCTCAGCATGCCGCCGATGGTGATCGCCGCGGCCAGCAGCATCCCGCCGCTGGCGTCCGGCACCACCCGCCGCGCCACCTCCGCCCAACCGCCCGTCGACCACGCCCCCGCCTCCAATCCCGTCGTCGCCACCGCGGCAATCGGCACGACATAACTCAGCGTGACCAGGAACGCGGCCCCGGCCATCGCCAGTGGATAGGTCCGCTGTGGCCGCTCGACTTCGCCCGCGATCGTCGAAGCGTTGTCCCAGCCCATGTAATTCCACATCGCGACCATCACTCCGCCGAGCAAGTCGAAGCGCGCCGCACCGGCCGCGGCCGCACTCGCGCCAGCCCGCGCGAATAGCGCATAGATCGCCAGCACGGCGAACGGCGTGAGCAGCAGCGCGCCCATCACCACTGCGCTGCCGCCTATCGTCCGCGCGCCCAGCAGGTTCCATAGCGCCGCCACGGCGACCAGTCCGACGCCAATCCAAATTCCGCGCTGGCCCGCGGTGGCGGCGGGCGCGAAATGTCCCAGGTAGGCCACGAACAGCGTCGGGTAAATCGCCATGTCGAAGACGCTGCCCATCAGGGATAGCCAGGCCTCCTGAAAGCCCCAGAACCGTCCCATCCCGCGTCTGACCCACACGTAGTAGCCGCCCTCGACCGGCAGTGCGCTCGCCAGTTCGCTCACCATCAACGCCGTCGGCAGCGCCCACACCAGCGGCGTCGCCAGCAGTATCAGAATCGCGCCCCGGTATCCCGAGCGCGCGACGATATCCTCCAGTCCGAACGGTCCCCCGGCGACGATGAAAAACGTGGCCGCAATCAACCGCGCCAACGTGAGTTTGCGCGGACTCTGGTTCGTTGCTGGGACGCTTGCCGCCACGGCTGGCCTTGCCTCTTACTCTTGTCTCACTTTTTCGGCTGCCGCCTCGTGCCGGTCCTGTGCGCGCGCTGCCATGCTGCCGCCGTCTCGCCACAGCCAGGCCCGGGATTAAAATGGAACTAGATGTGCAAGTGATTCGCTGGCGAGTTTTCAATAAGGAGGTTCGTGTGAAAAAGCTGCTCATGCTTTCAGTTATGCTTTGCGTCGCTGCCTTTGCCCAGGAAAGGGGAAAGAGTGAGGCGCCGCGCGGCGGTGGTCATGCCAATGTGGGCGGGGGCCACGTTCCGGCTCACGGCCCGAGTGCCGCGCCGGTTAGCAAGTCTGGCCGTCCGTCAAAAGGGCAGGAGTCCCGATCTGGGACCGAGAACCGTCTTGCCGTAGACAAGAAGGGGCATCCGGAACTTCCGCACGTTCACGCTAATAACGATCAATGGGTCGGACACAATAGCGGCCGCAACGATGCGCATTACCACCTCGATCATCCGTTCGCGCACGGTCCCTTCACCGGTGGCTTTGGACCGGGACATGTATGGAACCTTGCCGGAGGCAACCGCGAGCGCTTCTGGTTTAACAATTGGTATTGGGACGTCGCCCCGTACGACTACAACATCGTCGTCGGCTGGAACTGGGGCGGAGATCAGATCGTGATCTACGAGGACCCCGACCACGACGGGTGGTATCTGGCATACAACCCGCGCTTAGGCACCTACGCGCACGTCGAGTATCTGGGAGGTTGAATCTCCACCGGCCAACGCTAGTGTAATATCTCGCAGGTTCTTTGACAATCGCCGGCCATTCACTGTGGCGCAGGCACGTGGTGCAGGTACGTGGCGCAGGTATGTGGCGCAGGTACGTGGCGCAGGTATGTGGCGCAGGTATGTGGCGCAGGTACGTGGCGCAGGCACTCGTGCCTGCCGCGTCGACACTCGTGTCGACGCTCGGTCGACACGACGCCCGGCCGGCGTTGTCAATCCTCGACTGAGACATTACACCAGGACGTCTTTAGGCGATTAACACCGCGATCCAGGACCAGTGTCCTGTCGCGGAGAAATCGTTACCGGAACGACGTTTCTGAGCCGGCGTTTCTGAGCGGCCACCGTGCGGGAGCGGTGTTGCGTTGCAACCGCGCCGTTGTTTCTGAGCCGCGACTGTTAAGGAGTCGCCATGGCCCTGCGGGCCACCCATAGAGATGAAAGTCGCGGCGGCGCAGGTGGGGCGGGTCTCCAGACCTGCGCCGGACCTCCAGGTCCGGCTCCCGGTTAGGTGCATGGGAGAGGCCGGCGTGGACGCCGGCCGCAGACCTGGAGGTCTGCCCCACCTCCGCGTCCTGCTCTTCAACGTGACTTTCGAGGGAGCGGTCCTGGCGCCGTTCCCCACCCGCTGCTGAGCCGCGCGCATCGGCGAGCTGTTCGGTGCATGGTAAGAACTGCACAGCGACAGGTCATTAGTCGGTAATTGCCGTCCTGGATCGGTTCAGTCATCTATTCATCGCACGACTCCGCGATGAGCCGCCAAGCCGCGCTAACGCACAATTTGCATTTACCGATGCAGATTCCGCTGCTGTGTGCCCCCACGATGAGCCTGCCGAGGCTGGCTCCGGTTCGTGGTTTCAATTACTTCTTGACGAGCTGAGCATCCAGTGCCAGGTAATCGGTATAGCCCTTTTCCGCTCCGCCATAAAACGTCGATTCGTCCGGTGTGTTCAGCGGCGCGTTCAACCGGAAGCGCTCGGGCAGGTCGGGATTGGCAAGAAACAACCGCCCGAACGCAACCGCGTCGGCTGCGCTTTCCGCCACCGCCCGCGTCGCCGTCTCGAGCGTGAAGCCGTTGGCGACAATCAGCGGACCCTGGAACGTCTGCCGCAGCGCCGCCAGCGGCACAACAGCCGCGCCGTGCCGCAGGTCGTCTTCGGTGGATACGATCACGTGCGCGTAGGCCAGGTGGAACCGGTTCAACTCCTGCAGCGCGTAGCTGAACGTTTCCAATGGGTTCGAATCGTGCATATCGTTGAACACGCCGCCTGGCGAGAAGCGGATGCCCACGCGCTCCGCACCCCACACCTTCGTCACCGCTGCGGCCACGGCCAGCGTCAGCCGCGCGCGGTTCTCCACCGGGCCGCCGTACTCGTCCGTGCGGTGGTTCGTGCCATCGCGGAGAAACTGATCCAGCAGATAACCGTTGGCATTGTGAATCTCCACGCCGTCGAAACCGGCGTTCTTGGCGCGTTCGGCCCCGGCGGCATACTGCGACACGATGCCCGGCAACTCTCCGGTCTCCAGGGCCCGCGGCGTGACATACGGTTGCGGGCCGGTCTCCGTGAGTGCCTGGCCGGACCGCGGCGCGATGGCGCTGGGCGCGACCGGAAGTCCGCCACCCGGTTGAAAGCTCGGGTGAGAGACCCGCCCCATGTGCCAGAGTTGAAGAAAAATGCGGCCGCCGGCGCCGTGCACCGCGCCGGTGACCCGCTGCCAGCCGGCCACCTGTTCGTCGGTATAAATACCAGGCGTGTTGGGACAACCCGTGCCCTGCTGGGAAATCGCCGTGGCTTCAGTGACGATCAGGCCCGCAGCCGCTCGCTGCACATAATACTCGGCCATTAGCGCAGTCGGGATCCGCCCCGAACCCGCGCGCATCCGCGTCAGCGGAGCCATCAGAATTCGATTCGGCGCCTCCACCGCGCCCAGGCGAATGGGAGTGAACAAAGTTGGTGTAGTCATGATTCCAGTAGCTGTTTCCTCGTTGTGTTTTGCGACTTTATGAATTGCGATGGAACCGGGCGACCCTGCGGCTCAGGATGGTCGCGGCTGGCAGGATGCGGACGTAGCCCCGCCCCGGCCTCCGATCGATGGTCCGCCACAGTTGACATCAGCCGGTTCGCGTTCCTGCGCATCCGCAGTGCTCCGCCAACCGGCTGATGCCCGCTCAACTGTAGCCTCCTGCCGGACAATTCCCGTGGCTACTCGCCGACCACCTGATGCCAGGATTTGTCGGGATTGAATCGCGTCATCTGCCGTGCTTGCAGGCCCGTGGCGGCGCCTAGATCTTTTTCATAAACCACGCCCTCGTGATTGATGATAAGGGTCTCGATTCCGGACACGCCATACTCCGCCGGCCACGCCACCAGCGCGAAGCCGCCAATCATCTTGCCGTTCACCACGTAGTCGAACGCGCCTCCGGCAGCGTCTGGTCCCTGTGCTTTCAGCACTCGGAAGTAGTAGCCGTGGTACGGGTCGGGCTTGTTTCCCGCTGTTGACACCCGCGCGGCTGCGGCTTCGGCGAAGGCTTTCGAAACCAGGCTATCGGCCACGCCGTCCGTATACAGCCCATCCTGTTTGCCGGGTGTGCTGACGATCCTCTGCGCATATTTCAGCAGACCATCTCCGTCGCGCGTTTCCGCGGCGTATTCCAATTGCGCTTCGGCGTAGCCCCGGCACACTTCCATCGCGTTCAATTCGTTCCGGCCAATCCTGCGCGCCAGAACCTCGATCTTTCCGCTGGCCGAATCGAATTGCCATTTCCCGTCCTTTTGAATCAAGGCAACCGGAAACGGCCATTGTTCCGCTCCCACCGTAAAGGTCACCCGGTCCGGCGTCGAGGAGTCCTCTTCAATTTGCATCTTCTCGCGAGCCGAACTCGCAAACTCGGCGCGGTGCGCCTTGTCCTGCGCCGCGTCGCCGGATTCGACAATTTCCTTGCCCGCGGGTCCAAAAATCTGCAGCAGCGCCGCCGTGTCATTCTGCTCGGCTGCGTCGATGGTTGCCTGAATGGCTTCCTGGGCCGTCGCGAAGGTTCGCTGGCTCGGCGGCGGAGCCGCTCCGAGCAGTGCTGCCACAACCACCAGGCCGGCGGCCACGAAGAGTATCCGCCCCAGCGGGATGTCCTTGAGATAGATGGTTTTCATTCTTGCCATGGTTTCCCTTTCGCTCCTATCGGCGTCCACCACCACCGCGGCTGCCACCGCCGCCACCGCCACCCCTGCTGCCGCCACCGCTGAATCCTCCCCCGCGCGAGGAGCTTCCACCGCTCCGCGCCGCACCCAGGCTCGAATGTCCGTGGTCGCTATGAGACTGTGCCGCTTTCCCGTCCTTCACGCCGCCGAAAGCGCTCTGTCTCCTGCTGGATGAGTTCGGCGCAATCTGCCGATTGCCCATTCGCTGCCCGCCCGACTGCGACGTGGCCCCGCGCGATTGCGACGTAGCCCCGCGCGATTGCGACGTAGCCCCGCGCGACTCGGAACCAGCCCCGCGCGATTGCGACGTGGCTCCTCGCGATTGTGCCACTCCCGCCGCCGCCCGCGATTGCAGGTTCTGCCGCGCAGTGCCTCCGTAACGGTTGGCCAAGGCACGATTAGAATACGGTACGCCCCCGCGATGCGAGGCATCGTGCGACCACGCGCTCCTTCCGCTCAGGTTGCCGCCCCGGCCCGAGTTGAAACCATTGCGGTGAATGAAGCTGTTGTTGACGAACAGGCTGTGGTTGCCCCAGCCGAAACCCCATCCCCAGCCGCCCCAGCCGCCCCAGCCCATTCCAAAGTAGGGCCCCATCCCGATCCCAAATCCAAATCCGAAGTAGTTGCCCCCGATAAACGGCGGGTAGAACCAATTCGCGTACGGATAATACAGCGACGGGCCCCAGAAGTAGGCCGGATCGTAATTCGGCAAGTAAATCATCTGCGGATTGGCCGGCTCGATGTCGACAATCGGCTGTCCGCCGTCATTCGTGGTGGTCACCCTCTGCTGGCTCGTTGACTGCAACTTCCCAGATTGCTGCGCCTTGAGCCGCATGCGTTGTACGGCGTCCATCACGTCGGCTTGCTGTGCCAGAAAAGCGTTTCCAAGATTCGTCGTCCACGTGATGTCCTGGTTCAACCGTTTGACCAGGTCCGGAAAGACGACCATGGCCTGTATGCTCGGGTCCCAGTTCTGCTGCTGTGCGCCCTGCGTCAGGTCAGCCCCTGTAAGCCCCGGGTTTCGCTGCAGCCACTGTGAGGCTTGGACCAGTTCGAGTGGATATGTAGCCGCCACCAGGATCTGGCTGATCAGCGGATCCGGGTACAGCGCCACCGGCGCTACCAGGTCGTCGAGCTGATCCGGCGACAGCGCCTGGCTCGGAGGGGGCGCCTGTGGAGGTTGTGGACTCTCTTGGGCAAACAGGAGTCCGCCCGCCGGCGCCAGCGTCAGCGCCGCACAGAAAACTGCCGCTATCGGGAAGGACGATAAACAAGAGTGATTCATAGATTCCGATCCTCTCGGGCGTGCATTTACTTCTGCAAATCTTCTCTGCGGCCCCGCAACTCCTGCGCCGCATTCAACCAATCCTGATCCGGCGATCCTTCCGGACAGCCTCGGGCTACCCATAGCGCATGCGCCCGCTCTGCGATGTCGGCATGTCCAAAGGTCGCAAACCCGTGTTCGTTCAACGTCTCCCGGTGCGCCTGTTCTGTATGCTGGTAAGCCAGTTGGGAATGCTCCAGAGCCTGCCGGGAAAGCTCTTGCCCGGTTTGGTGATCCTGCTTCTCATGCGCCACCGCGGCCGACCGATGAGCATGCGCGGCAGCGTCGTGCAACTCGGCCGCGCGTTGATGATTTTCGTAATGCGATCCGTTGTTGTAACGAGTGGACATTAAAGACTTCCTATTTTTCCTGACTTGTTGTGCGCTTCCTGCGCCAGCTTGTAAGCCTGGTCCGAGTACTCCAGCGCCCGCTCAGAATGCCAGACTGCCTTTGTGACATCCCCTTTTTCGTTGTGTTCCGCGGCAGTACGATGGGCCGCCGCCGCACGTGCATGCAGCTCGGCCGCTTGGCGGTGTTCTTCGTGCATCCTGTTCCTCTTTCCTCCTGTGGAAGCGTGATCAACGCATACTCTTGTCTGCACGAGGCGGACCACTCTCATCCCGCCCGGCCATTTCTCTCTGAAATAACCCCCGATCGCTGCCCTGGCTCGCGCCGGTATCGGAGAAGCGCGCCACGCCCGCGGCCTGCTTGACTTTCATCCACACCTGGGTCGCGCCGACCGATGCGGACTTTGCACTCGCAATGGCAGATTCTGCATGCGCCTGCATCCCGATCAGGCCCTCGAACCCCCCTGAAATAGGGGCCCGCGCGTCATCTATGCACGCTGCGCGGTTGGTCGTGCGCGTGCAGTAGTTAACGCGCTGCGACTGTATAGGGACCTTCGTAGCTGGATTCGCCAGGATCGCCTAAAGACTAAAGGAGATTGGAAATGCCTGAACTGAACGCGGTAGTTGCTATTTATGACACGCATACCGCAGCGGAAGAAGCGATCAAGAAGCTGCAGCATGCCGGGATCGACATGCACACTTTGTCCATCGTCGGCAAGGACTACCACAGTGACGAACACGTAGTGGGTTACTACAATAGCGGTGACCGGATGAAGTACTGGGGCAAGACCGGTGCTTTCTGGGGTGGCTTTTGGGGGCTGCTGTTCGGGTCGGCTTTCTTTGCCATTCCTGGTATAGGCCCAGTGCTTGTCGCCGGTCCGTTGGTCGGCTGGATTGTGGGCGCGTTAGAAGGCGCCGCGGTAGTTGGCGGTTTGAGCGCCCTCGGCGCAGCGCTGTATGGCCTGGGTATTCCGAAGGATAGTGTTGTCGAGTATGAAACAGCGCTCAAGGCGGACAAATTCCTGTTAATGGTGCATGGCACGGCCCAGGAAGCGGTTGAGGCTAAATCGGTCATCGAAGGCACACAAAAGATTCACATGTCACTGCATACGGCCAAGTTAATCGCTGCGTCGGTAATATAATGCAATGCTGTGCAGGCGGCCGGAACGAACAACGAGGTAAGCAACTGCCCGGGAGGGCAAAGACGAAATGTTAACGAATATTACGCATTTGAAAGGTCTTACGATCCGGGCTACGGACGGTGAGCTTGGAAAAGTTGACCAACTCTATTTCGACGATGAGACATGGGCCATCCGCTATCTCACCGTGGATACCGGCGGCTGGCTGGGCGGGAGGCAGGTGCTGATCTCGCCAATGTCAATCGCCCACGTAGACTGGCCGGAGAGACGGTTGGATGTCGCGCTGACAAAAAGGCAGGTTGAGAATAGCCCCGACATCAATACGCATGAACCCGTCTCCCGGCAGCACGAGGCGGCCTACCTCGGTTATTACGGATATCCCTATTATTGGGGTGGTCCCAATCTGTGGGGCCAGGCTTTCTACCCCGGCGGTCTGGCTTTCCCGCCACCGGCCGCTATGGATTCTATGGACGAACGGATTCGCAGAGAATCTCCGGATTCGCATCTACGAAGTACGGAAGCCGTCACGGGCTATTCCATTGATGCGGCGGATGGAGAGATCGGCCATCTGGACGGCTTTATCGTGGACGACCAGGCGTGGGCTATTCGCTATATCGAGGTGGCAACGCGCAATTGGTGGCCTGGCAAAAAGGTGCTGGTTTCACCGGCGTGGATTAAACAGGTGAGCTGGTTGGAATCTAAAGTTTCCGTAGGCCTCACCCGGGAAGCCATCCAGAACTGCCCCGAGTATAATGAGTATACGCCAATTACTCGAGAGTATGAAAACCAGCTTTACTTTCACTACGGCCGCCCGCCCTATTGGCTACATGAACCCGAATATGCGTCTTCTTTGTTCTAAAGTTGCGGTGAATTGATAACGCGGGCGTCCGGTAATGCGGACGCCCATGCTGTATCAATCCGGCACGTGAGTAACTAAGCTTGTTAATCGCGTAGATTGCACTTTGCTTCGCTCTTTGTGATTGTCGGCCGGCAATGGCCGCCGCACAGCGCAATGGACCTTTGCGCGCTATGCGCCGACCAGCAAAATGTTGGCACTACGCCCCCCAAACACGGTGATTTCAGCGCTCGGCAAGAACGCCCAATGTCTGAATAAGTCCTTTAGAAAACCATAGATGCACGGTGGCGTGCGGTGTTTATTGGGAAAACCGCGGTGCGCGCGCCAAAATGCATGGTTCAAAGCGGCTAAGTCCTTTAGAAAACGCGGAATACGCGGCGACGTATGGTATTTGCTGGGAAGTCCGCGGTTTGAGGTGACTAAGTCCTTTAGAAAACCATAGATACGCGGTGCGCGCGCGCGAGCATTCGCGTTCAGTGCGGCTAAGTCCTTTAGAATAAGATAGATGAGCGGCTGCGCTCGCAGGCGCGCGCGGCTTGGTTCGGCTAAGTCCTTTAGAAAACCATAGATGCACCGTGACGCAGCTTCTAGTTCGGCTAAGTCATTTAGAACGTGTCGGGTACAGGGCACCGCGCGGAGCGTGCGAGAGCGTTTATACGGCATTTTGCGTTGAAATTCGGCTAAGTCCTTTAGAAAACCATAGATACAGGATGACGCAAAAACCTGGCGCAAAACCGTGTTTTTACCGCGCAAGCATGGTGTTTCTTGGAGGCGGACGACGCGACAACCAGGCTGAGATCCTGAATCGCAGGCGCAAGCCGAGCGCGGTCTCAACGCTGCGCGGCGCGCGATGCACCGGTCGGGACCGCGCACGATGAGCACGCGCTGCGCTGAGTTCCGAAAATCAAAAACTGTGAGCGACAGGCGGGGCGGTTGCGTTCCCGCGCGCGGCGATGCTGCTCTGGATTGGATGCCCGCGCAAAGCCGCCGCACCGCGCAGCGGCTGAGGTGCGCGGGCCTAGCCGGTTCAATCGTCTTTGCGAAGGTTGAACTTCTCCATGCGATAGATCAGCATCTTGCGGCTGATATCAAGGCATTCGGCCGCCTTGGTCTGATTCCAATTGAAACGCTGCAACGCTCGCAGAACGAGTTCACGCTCGACCGCCTCAATACTGATCCCTTGCGGCGGCAACTCCAGTTGAATCGCCTCCATCGCTGGCCGCTCGCGCACCAGGAAGTCTGGCAAATCGGCGACGGTCACGTCGTCGCCGGGCGCCAAAACAACGAAGCGTTCCACGACGTTTTCAAGTTCGCGCACATTGCCGGGCCAGCGGTAGGTGGAGAAGTAGGGGAGCAGCGACGGGGGCAGTTTCAAGTTCGGGCGGTTGAGGCGCCGCTTGAACTTATCGAAAAAAATGGCGACTAACTCGGGGATGTCATCGGGGCGTTCCCGCAACGGCGGGAGAGTTAGTGGAATGACAGCGAGACGGTAATAGAGATCCTCCCGGAACGTGCCGTCTTCCACCATCGCCTGGAGATTCCGGTGGGTCGCGGCGATGATCCGTACATCGACCTTCGTGGGCGCCGCGGCGCCGATCTTTTCAATCTCACGCTCCTGAATCAGGCGGAGAAGCTTGACCTGCAACTCTACCGGCATTTCGCCGATCTCATCCAGGAAGAGCGACCCCTGATCGGCCATCTCAATCTTGCCCTGCTTGTTGGCCAACGCGCCGGTGAATGATCCTCTGGTGTGTCCGAAAAGCTCGGATTCCAGCAACTCCTTCGGGATCGCGCCGCAGTTGATTACGACGAAGGGCCTGTCGCGACGCGGGCTATTGAAATGAATCGCTTTGGCCAGAAGTTCTTTGCCGGTGCCGGTCTCTCCGCGAATGAGCACGGTGGAATCGCTCTGCGCGGCGCGCGAGGCATTGTCGAGAGTGGACAACAGGTTCTTGGCCTTGCCGACAATGTTCTCAAACCCAAACTTTCTGTCGATGGCAGTGCGAAGGTTTCTGACCTCTTCCTGCAGGCGATGATGCTCCAGCGCGCGCGAAACGATCAGATTCAGGGCATCGGAGCTAACCGGCTTGATGATGTAGTCATGCGCCCCCATGCGCATCGCTTCCACCGCGGACTCAATTGTGCCGTACGCCGTGACCACGACGACAATGACCTCTGGGTACTCCTGCTTGATCCGCTGCAGCAGGTCGATACCCGACATGCCAGGCATCTTGAGGTCTGTGAGGACGAGGTCTTGTGCGTGCTTCGACAGGATCTCGAGAGCCTGGTGACCGTCGCTCGCCGTCAGCGCCTCGAAGCCGGCCTGTTGCAGCTTGAGTTGAGTGACGCGGCGGAGATTCTCCTCGTCGTCGACGACCAGAATCCGCTTACCAATCATGCAAGGTCACCTCGTGAGCGCGGGAAAAACAGATTGAAGGTTGTGCCCTGGTCCTGGTTCCTGGTGACCGTCACGGTCCCGCCGTGCTGCGTGACGATCTGATGGACAACCGCCAGGCCAAGCCCAGTCCCAGTATCTTTTGTAGTGAAGAACGGGTCGAAGATTCTGTCCATGTCCGCTTCAGGAATGCCTGGGCCTTGATCGCGAATCTGAATCACAAGGCCATCATCCTCCGGCCGGGCGGTAAGCCAAACATCGCCGCCCTCCGGCATGGCTTGCGCGGCGTTCAAGGTCAGGTTCAATATGACCTGGGTCAGTTGCTCCTCATCTCCCAGAAGCGTTGGAACAGTGGGCGTGTTCTCCTTGTGGAATTGGATGCCTTTTCCGGCGGAGTGACCCACCAGGTCGATCACTGAGTCGAGCACCTTGGAGAGATCCACAGCGCGCCACTCGGGGCGGCGGGGCCGCGCGAAGTCGAGCAGACTGGTCAGCAGGCGGTTCAAACGCGCACACTCCTTGCGAATGATGCTCACCGTTTCCTTCCGCAACTCAGGCTGATCGCCGGCAATATCCAGTACCTCGGCTGCGCCATCGATGCTGGCCAACGGGTTCCTGATTTCGTGGGCCAGGCCGGCAGCTAATTGACCGATCGCCGAAAGGCGGTCGGCCCGTTTCACCTGCTCAAAACTAAACTGCAGCTCGCGATAGACGGCGCTGAGCCGCTGCGCGGTGTGCTGCAACTCGATCCGGCGCTTGCGCTCGCGGTCCGCCAGGATGCCGGTCACCACTCCAACCGCCAGGAACATGAAAATCTCGGCGTACTGCTCCATCGCGTAGTGATGCATCCCGGACCAGGTAATCATGATGTGCGGAATATACACGGCACCCACGGCCAAAGCAGCCGCCAATCCGCCGGCCCAACCGAATGTGATCGCGGCGAAAACGACCGGCAGATAGTACAACCGCTGAAAGATGCCGTGCCAGATCAGCAGGCTACTGGGCGTCAGGTAATGACCGGCGCTCGTCAGAGCGATGCCTGCCACCACGAGCGCAATCGCCTTCCAGTTGATATTTGTCCGGTCCGGTCCCAGCCTGAGCGCCGCTTCCTCCGGCGAAGACCCGTCAGCGCGAGAGAGAGAACGGGGCAAGTTCGACTTTGGCCGCGGGTCTGGTTGCGTCGTCATATGAGTTCGATCCCTCTTCTAATGTCCTGCCTGCACCAAGAAACTGCACTGCCAGCACCGCGGGGACGTACGCTTGGGTTTCACGAGGCAGCATTCCGGATGTGGAGAGGCGCCAAAAATCCCGGTCCTGAGCCTGTTCAATCGCGCTTTGAACACGCCCTTCGCCCGCATTGTAAGCGGCCAAGGCCAGGGTCCAGTCTCCAAACCTAGCATAGAGAAACTTCAGATAGCGCGCCGCGGCGCGGGTGGACTTCTCCGGGTCTGCGCGCTCGTCCTGCTGGTCCATCTTCAACCCATACGTCGTGGCCGTCTGGGGAATCAACTGCCAGATTCCCAGGGCGTTCCTGGGCGACCTGGCTGCCGGATCGTACCCGCTTTCGACGAGTCCGATCCATATCAACTCAGGCGGAAGTTCTTCTTCGCGCAGAATGCGCTGGATCATCGGCCGATATGTCCGGAGCCTGCTGATTGACGATTGGTAGCTCTTCCATCCCGGGCCCTGGAAGTAGCGTACGTAGTCCGCGATGATAGGCCGGAGAGGCATGATATCAGATGACGCCAAGGTTGCGGCGCGGCCGGGTGGAGCGTATATCATCGTGGGGACCGAATCCTCGGCGCTGCGCTCCTGCTCAGCATGATCCAAGACTTCATTCAACACTTGTTCCCAACGAGGAATGTTCTGCACCGCGAACAAGCGCGGGGCAGTGGAGAGCGCGATGAACAATAGGACGGAAGCCGAACGAGCGAGCGCCTTCGTCTTCAATTTCATACGCACTGCCACGATATTGCCGATGCACTTCGGACGCCAATCAGGACCGGTCGGACTAAGCGACAGAGCTTCATGCCGTTACACATAATTCGCACGGGCCAGAGACCGGGCCAGATTGGCGGGACTGCCGAATATTGTCCAACCGGTGTCCGATAATCTCCAATTCAAGCTACGCCCTGGACGATGACGACCGCGCGCGCCAGAGCGATAGATCTTTGGAAGTTAATGAGTTAGCCGGTAGATTAGGCAGTTGGCCCGCGACATGCGTTGTCACGGATGAGTGGTGACCAGAAAGAGCAGCACGGTGCGATCCCCTGTGAAGGGGCGGGCGCTTGTGCTCTTGACAATCCTGGCATCCGGGCTCTGGGCGCAGACGGATCTGACGGAGCTCAAGGACTTGTTGGCCGAAGCCTTGAGCAACAGCCCCGAGATCGCCGCGGCGCAGAAACGCTATGAAGCGTCCCGCCAGCGGCCTTCACAGGTCAGCACTCTACCGGACCCGATGTTCTCGCCCGGATATAACAGCAGCGGCAGGCCGTGGCCGGGAGCAGGACTGGGCACAGACGTCACAAGCAATATCGGCGTGATGGTCTCACAGGAGATCCCATTCCCCGGGAAGCGCAAGCTGGCCGGCGACATGGCCGTCAAAGAAGCCGAAGCGGAATGGCAACAGTACCAGCAGACGAAACTGGGTGTGGTCTCCCGGCTCGAGCAGGCCTACTTTCGACGGGCATATGCGTTTGCCGCTGTAAGCGTTCTAGATCGCAACCTCGATCTGCTTCATAGGTTCTTAAAGATCACTGAGGATCGCTACTCGGTGGGCAAGGCGGGCCAGCAGGACGTCTTCAAGGCGCAAACGCAGATCGCCATCCTGGAGACCAAACGCTTGCAGCTCGAACGCGAAAAGCGTGCCAGAGCGGCCGAGATCAACAGCCTGGTAAACCGCGCTCCGGGCTCGCCGCTTGGCCGGCCGGCCGAGCTTCGAGCGATGGATCTGCCAGTTGGACTTCAGGATCTCTATGTTTCGGCTGGTGCGAATTCACCTATGTTGCACCGTGACGAAAAGATGATTCAGCGCGCTGAAGTCGCGGTCAACATGGCGCGCAAAGAATACTATCCGGACTTCACGTTGAATGGTGGCTACTACAACATGGGCGGTATGCCGCCCATGTACATGTTTCGAGCCGACTTCAAGATTCCGCTTTACTATTTTCGAAAACAGCGCGCCGCAGTGACGGAGCAGTCACAGAACCTGGCACAGTCACGGAAGACATACGAAGCTACCAATCAGGACCTGCACTTTCGTATTCAGGATGAGTATCTTATGGCGGAAACAGCTTCACAGCTGGTGAAGCTCTACGACAAAGCGGTGATCCCGCAGGCCAGCCTGGCTCTTGAGTCTTCTCTATCCTCTTATGAGACAGGCTCCGTTGATTTCCTGAGTGTGTTGATGAACTACACCACGGTCGTTGACTACCAAATGAATTACTACGAGGAGCTGCAGAACTTCTACCTCGCGCTCGTCCGCCTTGAAGAGATGACGGGACGGCCGTTGGTGCAGTGAGGCACGATCCCATGAAAGCGCTTCGAATTGTTCTCTTGTTTGTGCTGATCGCGATCGGCTTTGTTGGTGGTTTCGGGTATGGACGCTGGTATGGCAAGGACTCGAGTCCTAGTGCAGGTCAAAAGGGAGGGCGCCGAATCCTTTATTACGTGGACCCGATGCACCCCGGTTACAAGTCGGATAAACCGGGTATTGCTCCCGACTGCGGTATGAAGCTTGTACCGGTCTACGAGGGAGGGGACGTCGATGCACAAGCGCAAAAGCCGACTGGCAAGATCTTGTATTACAGGGATCCGAAGGCGCCCGGCTTCAAATCGGACAAGTCGGGCATCAATCCGGAAACTGGAAGCAACCTCGAGCCGGTCTACGAGAATGATCCGGCCTCGATGCCAATGGGCACTATCCGGGTTAGCCCTGAAAAGCAGCAGCTCGTCGGAGTGAAGTTCGGCGAGGTGACGCCTAACGCCGGGGTACACTCCTTTCGAGCGGTTGGTGCGGTCGCGATGGATGAAACTCGATTCACTAAAGTCCAGACCAGGATCGACGGCTGGATTGAGAAAGTATACGTCGATTTCACCGGCAAGTATGTCGACAAGGGTCAGCCGCTGCTGACCATGTACAGTCCGGAGATGCTGGCCAGCCAACGCGAATACTTACTTGCACTCCGCAGCCAGGAAATTATGAAAGGAAGTCCGCTGCCGGACTCGCAGCAACAGAGCGATTCGCTGATCGCCGCGTCCCGCAAACGGTTGGAACTGTTCTCGCTGAGCGAGGCCCAGATCGAGGAGATCACACGAACCCAGCAACCTCTTACCAACATCACCATCTATTCACCCATCAGCGGATATGTAGTGGTGCGCAACGCATTTTCTAAACAGCACATCACGCCAGAGACCGAACTCTATACCATTGTCGACTTAAGCAGGGTGTGGATCATGGCCGACATCTTCGAGAAAGATGCGTCAATGATCCGGGTCGGAATGCCGGCACAGATCAATCTCTCTTACGCTGGCGGGCGCAAGATCAACGGTCACGTGAACTACATTCAGCCTCAGGTCGATCCGATGACTCGCACATTGAAGGTTCGCATCGAGGCCGACAACCCGAACATGGCACTGAAGCCGGACATGTTCGTGGACGTCGATTTCACTGTCTCGACGCCGGCGCGCATGACTGTACCCACGGAAGCAGTGCTCGACACCGGGCTGAAGAAGACGGTCTTCGTCGACCGCGGCAATGGTTACCTGGAGCTCCGGCAAGTCGAGATTGGGGAACGGATCGGAGATCGCGTCGAGATCACGAAGGGGCTGACGCCTGGAGAACGTATCGTTATCTCGGGCAATTTCCTGATCGACTCGGAGAGCCGCTTGAAATCCTCTGCCGCGGGCATGCCGGGCCACCAACATGGCTCAGCGGACAGCCCTAGCAAGAGCTCCACGCCATCGAAACCGGCGGCGATCGGAGCGATGCCGGGGATGGATATGCCGCCTGCCGGAGAGCAGAAACATGATTAACCGCATCATCGAATTCTCCGGCAACAACAAGTTTCTGGTTTTCGTTCTCATCGGATTTGCGGTTGCCGCCGGCATCTATTCGATGCGGACAATCACGCTCGACGCGATCCCGGATCTAAGCGACACGCAGGTGATCGTCTATTCGCGGTGGGATCGCAGCCCGGACATCATGGAGGATCAGGTCACGTACCCGATCGTCACCAGCATGTTGGGGGCGCCGAAAGTAAAGGATGTCCGGGGCTTCTCGGATTTCGGTTATTCGTATGTCTACATCATCTTCGAGGAAGGGACCGATATCTATTGGGCGCGCTCGCGGACCCTCGAGTACCTTTCCGGCGTCCTGCAACGACTCCCGCAAGGAGTCAAGACAGAGTTAGGTCCGGACGCGACTGGAGTAGGTTGGGTCTTTCAATACGCCTTGATCGACCAGAGCGGGCAACATTCGCTTGCCGAACTCCGGTCCTTGCAGGATTGGTTTCTGCGTTATCAGTTGAAGGCAGTCCCGGGTGTCGCCGAAGTTGCGCCCCTCGGTGGCTTTGTCAGGCAATACCAGGTGAATATCGATCCTGACCGGCTCCAGTCATACAAAGTACCGATCATGAAAGTCATTGAGGCGGTTCGTAATGGCAATAGCGATGTCGGCGGCCGGCTTGTCGAGTTCAGCGGTACGGAGTACATGGTTCGGGGCCACGGCTATGTTAAGAGCGTTGACGATATCGGTAACATTGTCCTGCTGAACACACAGGGTGGCGTGGCCGTTCGTGTAAAGGATGTTGGCACGGTCGTCCTGGGTCCCGACATCCGGCGAGGCATCGCCGATTGGAATGGCGAGGGTGACGTTGTCTCGGGCATCATCGTGATGCGGCAGGGCGAGAACGCGCTCGATACGATCGAGAGAGTCAAGGCGAAGATCAAGGATCTGGAACCCGGGCTGCCGCCGGGCGTAAAGATCGTCACCGCGTACGACCGTTCCGACCTGATTCTCCGTTCCATCGCAAACCTGAAAGGGACGCTCACCGAGGAAATGGTGATTGTGGCACTCGTGATCTTCATCTTCCTGTGGCACATTCCCAGTTCGATCATCCCGGTATTCACAATTCCCATCGCTATTATCATCGCCTTCATTCCGATGAAGATGATGGGCGTCAGCGCCAATATCATGTCGCTCGGCGGCATTGCGATTGCCATCGGCGCCATGGTGGATGCGGCCATCGTGGTGGTGGAGCAAACCCACAAGCACCTCGAAGAATGGCAGCGGACCGGACGAAAGAAAGACTACCACCGGGTGGTCATCGATGCCGTGAAGGAAGTCGGCGGACCGAGCTTCTTTGCACTGCTGGTGATCGCCGTTGCATTCTTGCCCGTGCTGACCCTGGAGGCTCAGGAAGGTCGCCTTTTCAAGCCTCTGGCCTACACCAAAAACTTCTCCATGATCATTGCCGCGGTGTTGGCTATCACGTTGGACCCGGCGATGCGACTGCTGTTCACGCATATGGACAACTTCCAATTCCGGCCTCTGTGGCTGGCCCGTGTTGTGAATGCGGTCCTGGTCGGCAAGATCCATTCGGAAGAGAATCACCCCATCAGCCGGGTCCTGATGCGGCTCTACGACCCCGTCTGCCGCTGGTCGCTGCGCTGGAAATACTTTGTGATTGCCGGGGCGATTGCGATAGTCGTGATCACGATTCCGATCTACGAGAAGCTCGGGTCCGAATTCATGCCGCCGCTCGATGAGGGCACTCTGCTTTACATGCCGTCGACGATGCCCGGGATCTCTGTCGCCGAGGCACAGAAGCTGATGCAGGTGCAGGACCGTATCATCAAGCAGTTCCCGGAAGTACTCACCGTCATGGGTAAGTCGGGACGCGCGGAGACCTCGACCGATCCGGCGCCATTCTCCATGATGGAGACGATCATCGTCCTGAAGCCGCAGGATCAATGGCGCAAGGTAGGCACCTGGTATTCAGGCTGGACTTGGGCTCCCCGCTGGCTCAAGGCAATCTTCGGGCACATCACGCCCGAACACGTCTCCAGCGAACAACTCGTTGACGAGATGAACGCAGCACTGGCGATGCCCGGCGTGTCTAATGCCTGGACCATGCCGATCAAAGCCCGCATCGACATGCTGACGACAGGCGTCCGCACGCCCGTGGGCATCAAGGTGTATGGCTCCGATCTGAATCAGATCGAACAGATAGGCACTGTGATTGAGGGCATCCTGCCGAAGGTGCGGGGAACGCGGAACGTATTTGCCGAGAGAACGGGTGGAGGCTACTTCCTGGACTTCGATTGGAAGCGCGATGAAATGGCCCGTTACGGTCTCAGCATGGAGGATGTGCAAGGGGTGCTGATGAGCGCCGTGGGTGGGGAAAATGTGACCACTACGATTGAAGGGCGTGAACGCTATTCCGTTAATGTGCGCTATTTTCGGGACTTCCGCAGCGACATAAACCAGCTCAGCCGCGTCCTGGTGCCGGTGATGGACGGCAAGACGCAGATTCCAGTTTCACAACTCGCGGACATCAAGATCTCCAGCGGGCCGGCCATGCTGCGCGATGAGAACGGGATGCTGAATGGCTATGTGTATGTCGACGTGGCCGGGCGCGATGTAGGTAGCTACGTGGATGAAGCGAAACAACTGGTCCGCGAAAAGGTGAAGCTTCCGGCAGGGTACACCCTCGTCTGGAGCGGACAGTATGAAGCCATGCAGCGGGTCAGGGAAAGGCTGAAGATGATCCTTCCTCTGACGCTGTTCCTGATCATGATGCTGCTTTACATGAATACGAAGTCGATCACGGAGACCATGCTGATCGTTCTGGCTGTCCCATTCTCGGCGGTGGGTGCGATCTGGTTTCTGTACTTCCTCGGCTACAACATGAGCATTGGTGTATGGGTCGGCCTGATCGCATTGCTCGGCGTCGATGCCGAGACGGCCATCTTTATGCTGCTGTATCTGAACATCGCCTATGAAGGCGCTCGGAAGGAGGGTAAGATGACGAGCCTGGCCGATCTACAGAATGCCATCCACAACGGCGCCGTGAAGCGCATCCGGCCGAAGTTCATGACCGTAGCTGTCATGTTCATGGGCCTCGTCCCGATCATGTGGTCCACTGGCGCCGGCGCCGATGTGATGCGGCGCATCGCCGCTCCCATGATCGGTGGGATCTTCACCTCCTTCATTCTGGAGCTGGTCGTCTACCCCGCGGTTTATGAGGTTTGGAAATGGAATACAGAAGTCAGAAAGCTAGTCGCATCGTAAGTTTGCTCGTTGCTCTCCTGGCGATCGCTCCGGCGGGGGCAGCGGAGCTCATCTATGAAGTGCGGCATCATCGAGCGTTGAAGAATCACGCCGGCGTGCTCACGATCAGCGAGAAGGGGGTGGGCTACCAGCAGGTGCTCTCCGATGGAAAGGGGAAGAAGCATCCAAAGCTGGAGAGCGTTCAGTTCGACTATCAGGACATCCAGGAACTCTGGGTGTCTCCCGACAAACTAGTACTCGTGACTTACAAGGACCGTAAGTGGCTCCTCGGCGTCGACAAGGAATTCGAGTTCTTCCTCACGAAAGGCAAGTCATTCGACGCCGCCTACTCGATGTTGAAAGACAAACTGGATCGCCGATTCGTCGCCGCGGTGGCGGACTCACAGCCGAGCATGCTCTGGGCGCTCCCGGTCAAGCTGCTGGGCACGATTCAGGGATCCGAAGGGATCCTTGAGGTTGGCTCGGATCGCATCGTCTACAGGACGGAACGGCAGCGCCAGTCGCGCACCTGGCGCTATCAGGACATCGAGAACGTCAGCACCTCCGACCGATACCAACTCACCGTCACGACCTACGAGCGTGCCAAGTCGCAGTACGGCAGCAGGAAGGGTTTCAACTTCCAGCTCAAACAGCCTCTGGATGAAAAGCGGTTCGAGGCGCTTTGGAAGCGACTCAACCAAGACAAAGGACTTCAGTTTTTGACCACGATCGAAGAAAGGAATCCAACACCAGAATGAAGAAGTTAATCATCACTCTGATATTCGGCACGGCCTTACTCGCCGCCGCCGACAAATCGCAATCGTTTACCGGCGTCATCACCGACACCATGTGCGGCGCCAGACACAGCATGGGCATCACGCCGGATGCCAAGTGCGTCCGCGAGTGCGTGAAAATGGATCCAAAGAACACGAAGTACGCGCTACTGGTCGGCAATGACATATACGTGCTCAGCGATCAGCAAAGCCCCGAGAAGTTCGCCGCGCAAAAGGTTACCGTGACCGGAACCTTGTTCCAAAACACGAAGGTTCTCAAAGTCGACAAGATCGAAGCCGCGAACGCAGCCGGTGGGCACGCTGGCCACTCTCACTAGAGCGGCCCAAACACGACCATGAATAGTCAGGTCGAATCGGTAAGACAGGCAATTGCGCTTATCGTCCAAACTCCGCGGCGAAGTCGGTGAATCTCAGGACCTGGCCGCCGTGGTCGGTCGCAAATCCCTGCGCCTCGAAGTGATTTGCAAACGCGAGCACGCTCGGAGTACAGCGGTCGAAATGAGATTCGAGCGGCTGATTGTTTTCACCGACAGCGGGATGATGCTGAAGACAAGGGTTTACATCGCTATTACGCACGACAAAGCTGCTCTCAGGCTGCAGCGGGGTATTGCTGAGATAGTCCGTCAATTCGACCACTTGCACTGTCTGACCGGACTGCTGATGCTCTGACAGCGCACACGCCGGGCAGCAGTAAATGGCGCGCTTGCCGTCTACAATCGCCACGGTCTTCATGTGAGAGTGGACGGGTCGCATGCAGGCTTTGCAGGATTGCGCACTCCGTTCCTTGACGAAATGCCAGGCTGAGCATCCAAGTCCGACGAGGACGAGAATGGCGACAACGCCGAGTAAAATGCTCTTTCGTTGCATTGCGGCCCTCCTTGCGTTATCGTACACCCGCGAGTTGAAGTGACATTGAGGTCCCAATAGCGCCAGTTCAAGACAGCCCCACGAACCACAGGATGGTGGATTCACGCTAAGTGGAGATTTGTAGGGTCATAGTGCCGCTATTCTGGGGCGACCGTAATTGCCGGGCTGAACGCCGCGGTTTCTAGCCCCGATGCCCTATCTCGCGATGGCAGGAGAATCATCCAACGCGGCGCGGCCGGCAACTCGCGGCGCGTGACGCCCTCGCGCAGGGCCTCATTCGACATGGCCCAGTTATGGGAACCAGCGCTCCAACGCGCTACAATGCGAGCGGATTCATGCCGCCAACGCCGCCGTTCGTCGAGATTGGGACGCCCTGCTTCGGCGGACAGGTCAGCACGATCTACGCCTTCTCGCTGTTGCGGCTGCAACAGTCCTGCGTCCGCCGCGGCGTGAACCTGGGCTATCTGATGAAGTCCGGCGACTCGCTGATCACACGCGCGCGCCAGAGCATCCTCACGCACTTCCTCTCCGAAACCAAAGCGACTCATTTGCTGTTCGTCGATTCCGACATCGGCTTCGAGCCGGAGCAGGTGTTCCGGCTGCTGGATTTTGACGCTGATGTCACAGCGGCCGCCTATCCGGTGAAGGCCATCGATTGGTCGATGATGCCCGCCGCGGTCGCGGCCGGCCGCACGCCGCTCGAATCGGCCACGCTGTCTTATGTCGTGGAAGGCGAACATTCGCACGGGCTCGTCACGCGCCAGGGATTCGTGAAGGCGCGCTACGCCGGGACCGGCTTTATGATGATCCGGCGCGCGGTGCTGGAGGCGATGGTGGAACGCTACGCCGAACTCCGGTACCGCTCCGAGCACAAGGCCCACGATCCGTTCGAGGGCAACCCATGGCGCGCGGCGCTGTTCAACTGCATGATCGACTCGCAGACATCCACGTACCTGAGCGAGGACTATAGCTTCTGCAAACGCTGGACCGACATGGGCGGGGAGATCTGGGTGGATCTTACAGCCAAGCTGGATCACGTCGGGATGATGACGTTTCACGGCGATCTGGCGGCGCGAGTCGATCTTCCGTCCGATGTGAGCGGCCGTGTCGAACCGGAACCGGCGCCCGACGCGAGCCAAACCTAGCGGGGTGGCGCCGCGAATTGCCAGAAACGGCGTGATATGCTTGGCGCCGAAACGGAGGCGCGCGAACGCCTGGTCCCAACGGAGCCGGCGGCACTGGTGGAGCGCCCGTTCCGATCGGAGTTGGCCATGGTCGATCGATATTTGCTAGCGGCGGCGATCGCGTTGTCGTCCGCGATGGTCTATTCTCAGGAACCGGTCAAGACTCCAGACAATCTGCGGGCCATGATTCAGAAGACCCAGTCCTTTGGATTGGGCCGGTATCCGATCAGCTTCTGGAACTACACGAATCTCGCCGAGCACGGCACGCACATGGATGAGGCGGCGGTGGCGGAGTGGGCGGACGCGGGCTTCACGGTGCCGCAGAGTCCGGAGTTCGACCCGGCCGATGCGGAGCAGCGAGCCCACATCGTGAGACTGTTGGACTGGGCGCAAAGGCGCGGCATGAAGCTGATCGTGTGCGATCGCCGGGGCTACGCGAAGAGTGATGCGGCCGATGTGGCGCCGGGCTACGCCGACGGCGTGCGGGCCGCGGTGAAAGATTTCGGGAGCCATCCGGCGCTGTTCGGCTTCCATGTCGGCGACGAGCCGGACAAAGCGTTGAAGGCCGCATTTTTCGAGAGCTACCGGATTCAAAAGGAAGTCGCTCCGGGGCTGCACCCATTCGCGAACCTGCTGCCGTACTGGCCGGGGGCGGAGCGGGCGGTGGGCGCGCGGAGTTGGGCCGAGTACCTCGACGACTACGTCAAACGGAGCCATGCCGATCTGCTCAGCTACGACTGCTATGCGCAGATGAATCCGGGAACCGAGGGCCAGCAGATGTACTACCGGAATCTACGGCTATACCGCGAGGCGGCGGTGCGCAACGGCGTGCCGTTCTGGAATACGATCCTGTCGGTCGGCCACTTCCGCTACCGCGTGCCGAGCCTGGATGACATCCGCTGGCAGTTCAACACGACGCTAGCCAGCGGGGCGCACGGCATCCTGTGGTTCTTCTATTACATGCGGGCGCCGGAAGAGAACTATCGCGGCGCGCCGGTGGACGAGCACTGGCACCACAATCCGACGTGGGATTACCTGCGGCTGGTGCAGACGAGCTTTCACCGGCATTACGGCGACCTGTTTGCGCGCCTGGCATCGACGCGGGTGAGCTTCTATCCGGAAGCATTCGGCGAGGGACAGGTGTTTACGCCGGACGGGATCGTCGCGCGGATTCTGCCTGACAAAGCGAACCATCCGCTGCTCATCGGCGAATTCGCGGACCTGGCGGGGCAACGCTACGTGATGATCGTCAACAACAGCGTCAGCGATGTGGTCAACGTGGGCGTGACGTTTCCCGGCAACGATGTAAAGGTGTATTCGTGGAACTGGTCGGGCCAGGAGGTGGAGGGCAAAGCGTATTCCGCGACCTCCGAGAATCCGAAGCGCGATGAGCATGGGCTGACGATTCGCCACTGGCTGGCGCCGGGGCAGGAGGCGGTGTACCAGGTTGTATCCGCGGCGGCGGCGAAGGAGCCGATTTCAGGTCGCTGAGGAAGGCGCGGGACCCGACGAGCGCACGCGCGGCGGCACGAGCGGCCGCATCAGTGGTCCACGCCGCCGAGGCGGCCGGCGTCGAAGAGGCGGCGATCCATTTGAGGGAGGCGGCGGATCTGGGCGGGAGTCAACAGGCGCGTGTGCGCGACCTCACAAAGATACTCGGGGATGTACCAGACCGGCTCTTCGCTGGTCATCCAAGCCTGACGGTCGAAGCGCGCCAGGTTGACGGGGCGGGTGGAGAAGGCGCGGAGGGTTTTCTCGCCCTGCAGGTTGTAGTAGTGCGGGAAGTAGCTCATGACGAGTTCGCGGAGCGTGCGGTAGACGGGGTCGCGGTAGCGCAGGCCGGAGTAATTCGACTTGGCGATAGCGCCCCAGGCGGCGCCGCTTTTGAAGACGGCCAGGACGTGATCGTCGTCGCGCACGGACTCGAGGTCAAGCAGCAGCGCAGGGTGAGCGTGCACGCGCAGGGCGGCGGCGGCCAGGAGCGCGCCTTCCATGCAATGCGCCGTCATGCGCCGCAATGCCAGTCGCGGTGAAAAGCAGGTGGGCCCGTCGAGTTCGAGGTTATAGGCCACTTCGTCATCGAGGAAGCGCTGAATTTCATCGGGCCGCTTCAACGCCTTAAACACCTTCCATTCCGCCGGGGCGAGGCCGTAGTGAGACATTCTCTCCAGACTACGGCAACGCGTGCGGAGCGTGGCGGCGGCGCATCCGCGCGGCGAAGCGGCATCAGAATCTTGAGCTGGAGAGTGGTGCGCCAGAACAGAGAAGTCCGCCGCGCGTCTTCGGGGTCTCAAACGGGATGCGGCTCATGCCTGTCCGGTTGAGCCCCTTTCTAATCGACGCAAGCACTCACTAATCAACCAGTCAAATTCGTTCCGACCCGTAGTCGATTTCAATGCCGGCGGCGCGATTGCGGACCATCCAACGGCCCCGGCGACGGC
>Ga0302319_10002275_pt1 | contig 41834 bp, 35 predicted proteins | sample Bog_T0_2_FD_203319 | JGI IMG/M metagenome (GOLD analysis project Ga0302319, IMG submission 203319) | Peat permafrost microbial communities from Stordalen Mire near Abisko, Sweden - Bog_T0_2 | ecosystem: Environmental > Terrestrial > Soil > Wetlands > Peat | place: Sweden: Abisko, Stordalen Mire...
CGGTTCAGTTCCATGACCGGACTCCAACCTACTCATTCGCAGCCCTGGAAGAAGGTCTGGTTTGGAGGTTCCAACGACCATGGAGGCACCATTCCGGGCAGAGGCTTCACGGAAACGCCACCTGCGCGGACCCCCGAAGAGTTTCTGCAACACCTGAGGGAGGGGCGCTGTGAGCCGCATGGTGCTTCTGGCACGCCACTCTATTCTGCCCTCGATACCTATCAAGTGGCTTTTTCCTATGCGAAGGAACGGCTCTCAGGTCATGCAGCTTCGCCAACCCTGCGATTGGTGGAAAAGGCGTTTGGGCGCTTCATGGAGGGGCGTGATCCCACGGTCTTCACCGCCGGTGAAAAATTCGCCTTTCTCGCGCAGGGGATCGCTAGCGGTAAGATTTTTGAACTGGCTAATCCCGGTCCCCGTTCACTTTGGAAGGAGCTTTCAAGCGCTCTGAATGAACCGGAAATGCGTGCGGAGCTGAACCGTGAGTTGGAAGGTGTCGAGGATCCGAGTAGGAGGGCGTTTTTGATGGCCAACATGATGGCGAGTCGCCTCTCGTATCGGCTGACCATGCAGTTTCTGCAGCAGCTTCTGGAAGGGCGTTTTCTGGAGAGTATCCAGATGATCGGTCCCGTGGTTCCGCTCATCGCGCTCCTGAGTCCCTATCTTTACGCATTCCGGGCTCCGTCACGGATTCGCCTAAGAGAAGCTTCACTAGCGCTGACTGGCTCCATTCCATCAATGCTCAGCAATTCCCGCAGGGCTTGGTTTACAGACACATTGGATGATGTCAACGGTGTCTCCACGACGATCCAGCGCATGAGCGGAGCCTTGATGTCCCTCGGAAAGGAGATCGAGGTGATGGTCTCACGCAAGGAGGTTGCTCTCCTAGGAATCCCGCTGAAAAATTTTCCCCCGATCGGTGAGTTTGAACTGCCAGAATACGAGCTGCAAAAACTCAGTTTCCCCCCGCTTCTTCAGATTATTGACTATCTCCAGCGTGGTAATTTTACCGAAGTCATCATCAGTACTCCCGGGCCGGTGGGTTTGGCTGCCCTCTGTGCCGCCCGCGTTTTGGGGCTTCCGACAGCTGGCATCTATCACACGGACTTTCCCGAGTATGTCCGCATCCTGACGGAAGATTCCCTCATGGAATCCCTTACTTGGAACTACATGCATTGGTTCTACGCGCAGATGGACATCATTTACGTTAATTCCGACCATTACCGTCAGTGCTGGGTTGAGCGGGGAATTGCCCCCGAGAAGCTTCGTATCCTTCCCCGAGGGTTGGATACGGAGCTTTTCCATCCGAGTAAAAAGAAGGCTGATTTCTGGAAAAACCGTGGTTTGCGTGAAGGTGAAGTCGGAGTGCTCTATGTCGGGCGTGTCTCGCGGGAAAAAAATCTCGATCTTCTTGCCGCGGCTTTCCGTCGGTTGTATGCGTCCGGAGTCCCAGTGCGTCCTCTCATTGTTGGTGACGGTCCCTATAGTGCCATGATGAAGGAATTACTTCCCGAGGGAATTTACACAGGAAGCCTCCACAAGGAAGAGTTGGCAAGTGCCTATGCGTCGGCTGATTTCTTTGTTTTCCCAAGCACAACGGATACCTTTGGTAATGTCGTCATCGAGGCGCAGGCAAGTGCTCTGCCTGTCATTGTGTCGGATGTTGGCGGTCCAAAGGATCTTGTGGAGGATGGAGTCGACGGGATGATCACCAAGGGACAGGATCTCGATGCCCTGACTGCAGCCGTCAAACATCTCGCCGGAGATGCCCTCCTTCGCAAGAAGATGGGGGAAGCCTCCAGGGCCCGTGTCGCGGAACGTGATTGGTCGCGAGCCGCCAGGCTATTCTGGGAGGGGTCGCCTGAGTAAGGGCGGAAAAAAGCTGAAAAGCTGAAACTTGAAAGATGAAGGGCTGAGTCAGAGGAGAGTAAAAAGCATGAACCGGAGAGCGGGTTAAGTTGGGTTATAGCCACAAGGTTCATAAGAAGAATAACAGCAGCTTCACGCGGAAAACCGAGCGATGGTAATCGCGGCTTGGCCTGCTGCTAGCAGCCTGCAAGGCGAGGCCATCGGGAGATGGCGAGGCAAACATGGAGCGACGCGGAGGAAAAAACAGAGAGATCTTTTATCTTTTTTCTCTCCGTGTTCTCTGCGAGCCCCGAGTGAGAATCTCAGAAAATGAGCCAAAGTCGATTCTTGCGGCGACAGCTTTCCTTGAAATGCGTTAATCCCGACTCTTGACTTCTGAATCCTCCGCAATTTTCAGCAATTTTTCCACCAGTTCACTGGAGCGTTGTGACGCTCCCTGATGATTGGCCAGGATCGCAGTGGCCGAAGAAATCATTGATTTGCGTTGTGAAGGATTACTGAGCAGTTGTTCCAGAGATGCTGCAATCCCTGCCGCATCACTCACCCGAATCGCTGCCCCGGCGTTGCAGAGCCGTGTGGCAAGAGGCTCAAAATTGCCGGTGTGCGGGCCGATCAGCACCGAAGTACCTCCCTGTAGTGGCTCAATCATATTTTGGCCGCCGCGATTGACAGAGCAGGGGAGACTTTTTCCCACGAAGACGATGGTGGCAACGGGGTACCACCGGGAGAGTTCCCCCGTGGTGTCGAGCAGAAGCAATCCGTCAGGTGATGCAGTGCCTTCGGAGCGGAGCATGATGGAGAGGCCAAGAGTCCCTAAACTCTCAACAATAGCGCTGCGTCGTTCAACATGGCGGGGAGCGATCACAAGGCGCAGGGATGGAGTTCTCTGGCGTGCCAGTTGGTAGGCCCGGGCAATCTCAAGCTCCTCACCCTCATGAGTACTGGCAGCAAGAAAGAGAGGATCTTCACGAGACCATCCCAGTTCCTCCGGCAGGATCAGTGGATTCGATGAAGCTGGAACTGAGGTATCGTATTTGATGTTTCCCGTGAGGTGAAGGAGTTCGGGACGAACTCCAAGTGCCACCCAGCGTTCCCGATCCTCCTCTTCGGTAAGCTGAATCATGCTGAGACTGTTAAAGAAAGGGGCGGTGAATGCCCTCGCTCTGCGAAATCTTCTGGCCGATCTGGCGGAGAGCCGGGCATTGATTAGAATCACCGGAATACCAAGGTTGCAGGCGGCCTCCACGCGGTTTGGCCAGAGGTCGGCTTCTACGAAAAGGAGGGCGGATGGGTGAAGTCGCTTCACCAATTTTCCGGTTAGTAGGGGAAAGTCGATGGGGTTTGCGATGACTTCTAAAGCATCAGATGACTGTTGTTCGGCGATGGCGAGTCCCGTAGAAGTGGTAACACTCAACAGGAAACGGGCCTCTGGATTCTGGAGTTGGTATTCGGAAATGAACTTCAAGGCGATGCCGACCTCACCGACACTTGCTGCATGGATCCAGATGCGTCCGATACCGATTCGGACAAGTGCGTCGTGATCAAAGCGGCCGAAGCGTTGGGCGGCCTTTGCACGGTACCCCCCACGCCTCGCCATGCGCAGAAGATACCCGGGGAGCAGGATCAAGAGCAGGGGAATGAAAAGCAGCTTGTAAATGAAAAGGACGATCCTGTTCACGATGCTTTATTCAGCGCTTCCTTGCGAGGGATTGGCAAGGATGAGAATGCGCGATTCGCCGTAGTTGCGGTCCGATCGGATTTCCCAGCGTGCTAGCGAGGGGAGGGGCTGACGTCGTTCGCATTCCAAAATCAGGAATCCCGATTCGGAGAGTGCTCCGGGAAGTTTTGGATGAGACAGAAATTGATCAGCCAGATTGGTGACTTCGTTTCCCGGCTTGGTCCGCTTCAAGTAAGGGGGGTCGGCAAAGACAAGGTCGAAGTTTTTTTCCTCGGCATACAGATCAAGGAAACGGAAGACATCCATTTGCTGCACACTCCCCGAGAGTCGGGTGAGATGCAGATTTTGACGAATGACGGCGGTGGTCGGGCCGTGCTGTTCGACAAAGGTGACTGAGGAGGCTCCCCGACTCAGGGCCTCGATGCCAAGCGCACCGCTTCCGGCAAAAAGGTCAAGGACGCGTGATTCAGGAATCAGTTCGCCGAGTGAGGAGAAGATCGCCCCTTTGACACGATCCATTGTGGGGCGGGTCTCCTTACCCGGTGCACGAAGGTTCAAACCTCCTGCGGAACCTGCAATGACACGCATCAAACCTCAATGATTGGAAGGACGGCCAAAGAGCCCTTGCAGCAAGCCGCCAAGATCACCATTGATGCGGATGCCGGTGAGGCGTTCCAGTAGATCTGTCTTGGGACTCTTTGCCGGACCGGATACATGGAATGCAACTTGGCTGTATCCTGCTTCCGGAGCCTGGGTCAGCTGAGGACCGAGAAAACCATGGAGGCGGCCGCTTAGTTTTTCATTAAAGAGAAGGCGAGCCTGCAGGTCGAGATCGCCATTGGAATGTACCGGTCCCTGAGCCGTCAGGATGAGATTTTCGGAGCGCAGAGCAAGTTGATCAATCTGAACATCTCCATGCTGGATCCTGAAAACTGTCTTTCCTTCCGCCAGACGCAAAAGCTGCAACTCCTGGATCTGGAGAATCTGTCCAATCTGCTTCAGGAAATCAGCTGGTTGGATCACGGCATCCGTGCAGAGGAGAGTTCCCTGGCCCTCCATACTCTGAGGAATTCCTGCGATGCCGGAGAGTTGCAAATTGCCTGTCACCACCCCCTCCGTGGCGGCATTTCCAAGCGATGCATCAAGGAAGAACTGGTTGAGGGTCGCACCCGAGAGTGTTAGTTGCGTCTTGAACTCGGGCGTAGAGGGAGGCAGATCAACGGAGAGGTTACCCGCAAGTTTCCCTCCTCCAAGTGTTGCCGTAAGATCGTTCAGGGAAATGCTGGCGGCATCGGAAGATACAATGATTGGCGAAGAAAGATCATGGATGATCAAACTGCTTCCGAGGGTGATCTGTTTGGCCGTCAGTGACCCCCTCCAGCCTCCAGCTGAAAGCTCAGTGTCCGTAAGGTTGATTCCCTGCGCCGAGACCAACGGTATATTTCTCTCATCGAGTAAGAGAAATTCTCCATCGATGATCTTCAAGCGAGGCAATTCCCGAAGTCCTGGGAAGAGTGGTGATTGAATCGAAGGTATATTGTTAAGCGGAGGTGCCGAGGGGAGTGAGGTGCTTGTGATGATCTGCGCAGCGGTTTGCTGAATCGAATCACTGACTGGGTGATTCGATGTTTGAGAAAATGAGCTACTCGCATCACTGTTAGCGATCGAATAGCGTAGAACTGGATGATGGATCGAGATGCAGTGAATGACGACTTCCCCCTGCAGGAGCTTGAGGAAGAAGGGATGAATGACGAGGGATTCGAGGGCGAAGCTGGGTGAGCCTTCGCCCCTGGAGGATACTCCTTGCGCTTTGATGTCTCCACAGGAAGTTACCGAGATACCGCCAATCGAGATGGGCATCCCAACGGATTTTTCAATGCTGGATTGGATGCGGTTCTGAACAGAGGGAAGTTGTAGAATGAGATTGAAGCCAAGCAGCGCCAATACCGGCATCGCAAGAAGAATGATGATCAGCAGGATGAGAGGCTTGGCATTGAATCGCACCTGAATAAGCTACTGTGCCGATTCAAAAATCGGTAGATATTTGTTGCGATGTGAATCGTCTTGAGTGAAAGGCGTTTTCTTCATTTTCTAATCCGCCATTGTGACACCTCCCCTGATTATTTTTAACCCTGCGGCTCAGAGTGACAGGGCTGTCCGGTTATCTGATCGGCTTAAACGAGTCTGCGTGGGAGCGGAGATCCGCCTCAGTGAGAGACCGGGAGATGGGGAACGGATAGCCCGTGCCGCTGTTGAGGAGGGCTATACCACGATTGTCGCCGCCGGAGGTGATGGCACCATCAACGAAGTGGTGAACGGAATTGCCGGTGGTGCGTCTCCTGGAAAATCCAAGCCAACCTTGGGAATTCTACCCGTGGGAACAATGAATGTCTTTGCCCTGGAGTTGGGGATTCCACTCAATTCGATCGAAAAAGCTTGGGATGTCATCAGAAAGGGAACGATACGGCAGCTGGATCTTCCCAAGGCTGGTGACCGGTATTTTGTTCAATTGGGAGGAGCAGGACTTGATGCAGAAGTCGTCCGTCGTACAACAAGGGAATCGAAAAAGGCGCTTGGCCCCATGAGTTATCTTGTGTCGCTCGCCCAGGTGGCAGGGGAGAAACCGCCTCCGATCACCATAACCTGCGACCGTGGGCTAGGGCATACCGGATCATTCGTCCTGTTTGGGAACGGCCGATATTACGGTGGGCCATTCAGAATGTTTCGTCAGGGATCGCAGACAGACGGATTGCTGGATGTCCTCGTGTTTAAGAATCAAAGTATTTGGGATCTTTTCCGTTACATGCAGGCGATCCTAATGGGACAGCATCCAAATCTGAGTGATGTGGAATATTTTCAGACGGGCACGCTTTCCTTATCCGCCGAGGAGCCTGTCCCGTACGAACTTGATGGAGAAATGCTGGGGTACCTTCCTCTCTGCGTCACGATTGATCGGGGCGCCCTCTCCGTGCTTGCTCCTGCTTAAAACCGCTGATGGAACGTCTGCGCCGCTCTCCGGTCACCCTGATTCTGATTGGGATAAATGTGGCGTTTTTTCTGGCTGAAGAACTATATATCCACTTTTTTGCCTCATCGCTTTTCCCTTATCTGGCTTTGAGCAGGGAGGGTTTGGCAGGAGGTGACTGGTGGCAGGTTCTTACATATGCGTTTCTTCATGGCAGCCCCTTGCATCTGTTGGTGAATATGCTGGGGCTTTGGTTTACCGGCCCGCTGCTTGAAGAATTGTTGGGCGCGATTTGTTATCTCGGCCTCTATGCGGGAGGCGCGATTGTTGGTGGAATTCTTCAGACATTTTTGGCGCACGGGAGCGTCCTTGTGGGAGCATCGGGATCTGTCTGTGCCCTGTTGGTGGGATTTGCCACACTCCTCCCACGCTTGGAAATAACAGCGCTTATCTTCTTTGTGATTCCCGTGAAAATGAGGGCTGCCACTCTGGGATGGCTGGTGATTGTAGGATCGTTTCTCTTCTGGCTCCTTGGAATCGAGAAGGAAATAGGCCACATGGCTCATCTAGGCGGTGGAATTGCGGGATATGTGATCTGCAGGATTTATCTGGCCTGCGGGCTGGTTCGTTTTTTCTCCCTAGAACCACCACCTCTGCCGGGGGATCACTGAGGGTATTTCAAATTCCCTTCAAACCTTTCAGCAGCAGTTCTGCATTGGTTTGGGTGGTTTGCAGGTTAAGGGTAAGAATTTCCATGGCTTCCACGGCTGGAAGTTCAGAAAGCTGTTTGCGCAGGAGGACGACCCTCTCGTACTCATCAGGGTGATAGAGAAGCTCCTCCCTGCGGGTTCCAGATTTGGTGATATGGATGGCTGGGAAAACGCGCTGTTCCATGATGGAGCGATCAAGGTGGATCTCCATATTGCCGGTGCCTTTGTATTCCTCAAAAATCAGGTCATCCATGCGACTGTGGGTTTCCACGAGAGCCGTGGCTAGAATGGTGAGACTGCCCCCCTCCTCGACATTGCGCGCCGAGCCAAAAAATTTCTTGGGCCGAGCGAGCGCACCGGAATCAACACCACCACTCATGGTGCGGCCCTTGCCAGGCATGTTGTTGTTATATCCCCGGGAGAGACGGGTGATGCTGTCGACAAGGATGACGACATCTCTTCCAAGTTCCACAAGCCGTTTAGCCCGTTCCGAGACCATCTCAGAAACCTGCACATGGCGTGATGTCGGTTCATCGAAGGTTGAACTGAAGATGTCGCAGTCAAGCGCGCGGCGGAGATCGGTGACTTCCTCGGGACGTTCGTCCACAAGCAGCAGCATAAGATCAATTTTCGGATGATTCGCCCTGATAGCCAGGGCAAGACTTTTGAGCATCATTGTCTTGCCGACCCGGGGCGGAGCTACGATCAGGCCACGTTGACCCATCCCGAGAGGAGCAATGAGATCAACAGCTCGGGCTGTCGGATTTGTTTTACCTGGTTGTTCGAGATAGATCCGCCGGTTCGGAAACATCGCGGTGAGTTTGTCGAATTCAACGGGGCTCTTCCATTCGCTTACAGGTATCCCCTCAATGGTCGCCAAGGTGTCGAGTGAAAGCTTGCGGTTATTGAGGAGTCGGACAGTGCCTTCAAGGCGCAGACCGGGCCGGAGTTCATACTCGCGCAGCAAGGATACAGGGAGTGTCAGATCGCATGGTGTCGGTTGAAAGTTGACGATTGGAGATCGTAGGACGGGGGCTTCCGGTGCAAATTCAAGAATGCCACCGGCTCGCAAGAGCCCCCCCCGCTTGAGGTGATCCCGTGCAATATCGAGGATGAGATAATGCCGTGAAGAGTCCGTGAAGACGGAGAGATTTTTCTCCTGAGCCATGGCCAATAGCGCTGCATGGCTGAGATGTTGAAGCGTAGCCAGTTCCAATGGAGCTGGTGGTTCCGCTATTTCAAGTGATGGCCCGGCCGCCACTTCTGGAGGAATCGATGAAACTGAAGACGAGGGAAGGGGATGCTCCGGTTCTGGAAGCTGATTCATGCGTTAAGAAAGTGTGAGGCCAAAAGTTGGGTTTGCACGAGAAGCTGGGATTCTGTGCCATCGTTCCAGAGCAGATAGTGAGCCTGTGTGACTTTAATGTCCTGAGGAACCTGCATCTTTAACCAGGCGTCAGACTCTGTCATCGAGAGGGAGCGTAATCCCTGAAGTCTTTTCCTGCGAACGGAATCAGAACATCCCACCACAATCGTCTTGTCAAAGAAGACTTCCAGTTTTTTTTCGTAAAGAAGCGGAATCTCGGCAAGAAAATAGAAATCGGAGTTGCCATGGAATGTTTCGGCCAGTGGTTTCCATACCGCTTGAATGCGGGGATGGAGGATGGATTCCAACACTTGGCGAGCACCCGGATCACGGCGGATCAACTCAAAGAGAGCCTTCCTGTTTGCCGTTCCATCGTTGAGATATGAAATCTCTCCGAAGTGTGAGAGGATCAGTTCCTTGACTTCACGGTCATGATCAAGAAGCAGTCGGTTCTCTTCATCCGCAGAGAAAGTCTTTGCCCCTAACAGAGTCCCAAGTTTGTGGAGAAGAAGAGATTTTCCGCTGCCAATTGTTCCGGTGATTGCGAGAGACGGCATTTGAGGCGTTTCTCCAGAAGAACATTTCACCGGCATCCCGAAAGATGCCAGCAATGTTTTGTTTCTTACTTTGTTCTGACTGCAGGAGAGTTGACGGTTGGCTGAGGCAGATCCTGAGGTAGGCCGAGCGGGGTGACGATTTCCGGTTCTTCGCTATCTCCACGACGGGGTTGTCCCTCGGCATCCAGAATCCTTGGGGTCACAAAGATGACAAGGTTCTGCTTCACTTTCTGATCCACATCCGAACGGAAGAGGCGTCCCGCCAACGGGATATCTCCCAAGATAGGAACCTTGTCCTGAACTTTCTGAACATTCTCCGTGATCAAGCCGCCAAGGGCAACTGTCTGACCATCCCAGACTGTGACAGAGGTATTCACTTCACGAACGGTGAACACTGGCTGATTGATGGTGTTGGTGGTGAGGACCTCTGCAATGGGGCTGAGAATAATACCAAGGGTTCCTGTTGTGCGTGCATAACCGACAGAACTAATGGGAGAGCCATAGTTGATGAATCCATCGAAGTCTGTCACCTTAGGGTCAAGCTCTAGATCAATAGTATAGCCATCGGCTCCAATTCGAGGTGTGGCTTCCAAGACGACACCAAGATCCTCCTTTGTGAAATTACGAGGGAAGGAAGGGGTGATGGTGGGAGGTGTACTATTATTGCCCGATGATGAAGTTAATCCCGTGGGGCTGATCGTAGTGATGTTATTATTATTGTTCGCCGTGGTCTGGGGGATAGTTGGCGGGTCATACGCTTGTGGATAGATGAATTCATCGACGATTTTCACCGTCGCCTTCTGACCACTCTTCGTGGTGACCTTGGGAGCGGACATCAAGTCGATGCCTTTCTTTTGATTCAGCGCCCGGATAACAAGTTGGAACTGAGGATCATTGAAAATCCCGGCAATGCTAAAGATTCCGGGAGCAGGAGACGTGCTGGTACCGTTTTGACCAGCGATCAGTGAATCAATGGAGTTTCCCGAGATCGCCTGATCGCCGGATCGAAGTGCACCGACCGAGTTCATTGTGGCTCCTCCGCCCATGGGATTTCCAAAAGGATAATTGGCACCTGTGGTGGATGCGTCACCACCACCAGACCCATAAACACCACTTCCTATGCTGAAAGGGCCCAACAACCAGTCGAAACCAAGCTCGTTGAGATTGTTTTGAGTAATCTCGAGGAATTTTGTGGAGATATCCACCTGAGAGGGGGCTGCTCCGGTGGCTGCATCCACCAAGGCATCAATCTGGTCGATGTTGTCGCGAGTGTTGCGCACCACTAGCTTGCTTCCAGTTGGCAGGTAGTTGGCACTCGCACCAGTTGGGAAATCAACACCTTGAGACTCAAGGAACTCCTGAGCATTAAAACGCTGGGCAACGCGAGGAAGGTTGGCATCGCTTGTCGTTCCTCCCACTGAGGGGAGGGTTGATCCCGTGTCCACTGGTTTCGAAGGAATAAAGGAGGGCGGAACTTGGTATTCTCGGGTAACCAGAATATCGGTCGGCTCTGAGAGTGGGACAATGGATACCGCGAAGGGGTCAATCTTGAGTTTTAGATTAGCCAACTTACTCAGATAATCCAAGGCGACATAAAGTGGTACTTGGGTAAGGGCCAGGGTGACATGAGGTTCGGAGGTGTCTCCGGCGGCCACGGTAGTTGCTGCAGGAATTGGAATTGTTCCCCCAAGACTTGGTTGTGGGGCGCTGGGGGCTGCTGGTGCAGTCGAGGCGCTTTGATCGCCAAGCTTCAAGAAGATATTAACCCCCTTTTTTAAGGGATCCTGCTCAACGCTCTTTTGTTTGAGATACTCCACCGCCTCGCTGATAGGTGAATCAGTCAGGTCGATCTTGGGAATGATGATGGAGTTGAGCTTGGCAATGATCTGATCCGTCCCCTTGAGATCCTGTTGGCGACCAACTGTTTCCGTAGAACGACCCTGTTTGCTCTTGTGGGGTGGACGCTCCCAGGCCTTCTCGACCTGCCAGAGCATCCGGCTGCGGGTTTCATTGTAGGCCTCGTCAGAATATTTGTCGGTGGCAAGGTGGATAGCTTCCATTCCTTTTCGGGCTGCGATATTATAAGGGTCAATAAGAAGCACGGCATCATACTGTTTCATCGCCATTTCATTACGACCGGCCTGGGCATAACCCTCGGCATCTCGAAGCAGCTTGACAACCTCATCCCGCTTTTCGGCGAATTTCGGCGTGACTGTTTTGTTGAAAACATCCGGTTGTTCCAAATCAGAGAGAAGCTGAACTGCCTCCTTGTTGTTGGGATTCACTGAGGGATCCAATACGGACTTTGCTGTTGTCTCAGCCTCCTGATAACGGCCATTTTGAATGAGTTCCTTGGCATAATCAAGACTGATGCGGGTGTACTCGTTGATGAGCGTCTGGCGGGTTTTCCCCGTCCCTTCCCCGGATGGAGTCAAGGCAAGTGCATCGACTGCATCCTGGTAAGCTGCATCCAAGTGATGCTGGGAACGCTCATCCATCGCAGACTTCATCAAGGATTGCGCCTGAATCAGATTTGCCTGAGTCCGCGCCAGCGCCCGTTCATCAGCCGCCGCAAGCGAAGGAGCGACAGGAGAGGAGGCATCCTGTGCATGAAGTAAGCTTGTTTGCGGAAGGAGAAGGGAAAGTATCAGTAATCCGCCCGTATGATAAATCCGTGAACGGAGCAAATCCCTGGAGATCTGGATGGCAGTATCGACTGGTGATGGTGAAAGCTGATCGTGCACGAGTTTGGGGGTGGCTCTGGAAAGCGGTGAAAGGATCTTGTTCATCGGACGGATGCGGTGGAAGGATCTCCCGGCACAGCTTCGGAGGTGACTGCCTTGGCATCGGGCGTCGGTATTTGCTGGTTATCGTCATCCTCTTTAATCAAGGGCTGACCGGCGGGATCAAGAAGTCCTGCCGTGACAAAAATCAGAAGGTTTCTCTTAATACGTTGGTTGGCGGAACTGCGGAAGAGTCCCCCGACAACGGGCAAGTCGCCCATGATCGGTGTCTTATCCTGAACTTTTTGAACATCCTCGCGCATCAGTCCTCCGAGAACCACAGTCTGTCCATCATAAAGTGAGACCTGGGTGTCCACTTCACGGACGCTAAAAACCGGCTGGTTAATAGAGTTGGGCGTTAGCTGAACCTGTTTTGTTCCCAAGATCAATCCTCCGACAGTCGTTACATTGGCAAAGGTGTTGATGGGGGTTCCGTAATTGACAAATCCTTCGAATTCCGTGATCTGAGGTGAGAGATTGAGATCAATCGTGTAACCGTCTGGTCCCACCGTTGGAGTCACTTCCAGTTGAACACCCACATTGCGGGTTTCAAAAGAGGTTGGAGTGGCTGGGGTGGCCGGATTGATTCCGGTCGTTGACTGTGTCTGAGGAACTGTCGGGGGTGAGAAATCCTTGGGGTAAGGAAATTTCTGAGTGATCGTTATGGTGGCATTATGCCCGCTGGTCACCGTTACCTTCGGGGCAGATACTAAATCCACGCCTTTTTGCTGATTGATAGCCCTGATGACAACCTGAAACTGAGGATTTGTAAAAACACCTGCCAAGGCCAGGACACCTGCCGCAGGACCGACTGGAGAACCATACAGAAGCCCATCAAGAGCATTGGCGGTAATGGCAGCAGACCCCGTTCGGTTGCCGGCAGTCACATTGCCAGTCCCTGCACCCGTTATGGAGCCAACAGGAGATCCATCAGCATTGCTAAATGGATAGGTTCCGGCGTTTTGTGTCTGGTTTCCAATTGTTCCTCCTCCCCCATTGACACCAGTTCCTCCGGCAAGGTTGAAGGCACCAACGAGCCAGTCAAAACCAAGTTCCTGAAGGTTATTCTGGGTAACTTCGAGGAAGCGCGATTCGATTTCCACCTGACTGGGGGGCGTTGCAAGTGAAACCTCAACCAGCGAGTCAACGAGATCTAGGTTGGCCTGGGTATTTTTGACAAGCAGCTTGCTGCTGGAGGCCAGATAGGTGGCCGTAGCGCCGGGAGGAAAGGTCACCCCTTGGGATTCGAGATAGTCTTTGGCGTTTGATTTTCCAACAGTACCAGTTGTTCCAGGAAGTCCGCCGGGTAGAGGCGCTGCGCTTGACGTGGAACTGGGGGTCGTCGAGATAAAGCCGGGAGGAACATTGTATTCCTTTGAAATCAGCGTTTCGATTGGTTCCGAGAGTGGGACAATAGCCACCGCGTAGGGTTCGATCTTGACCTTTAAATTGGCTGCTGAAGCGATGTATTTCAACGCCTCTCCAAGTGGGATGGCGTTCAGGGAAAGATTGATTTTCGTTCCTCCATCTGATGCTTCCTTCGTTGGGTCTAGTTTGAGGACGATGTTGACGCCTTTCTTGGAAGGATCGCTTTCCATGGTGTCGAGGAGGCGGGATTTTTTCTGCAATTTGTCAACGGCATCACGGACAGTTTCATCCTGCAAGGAAAGCTGGGGAATGACGATCTCGTCCAATTTGCGACTGATGCTGGACGTTCCCTTCATGTCGATCGGATTTTGCTCAACGATCGTTGAAGCACCGGTATCAAATTTAGGCACCGGGAGTTCCCATGCTTTGGCAACATCACCAAGCATCTGCCCTCGGCGCTCATTATAGGCCTCAGAGGCATAATCACTACGCTGTTTGTTGACCTGTTCCATGCCAAGTCTGGCAGCGTTATTCTCGGGATCCAGATTGAGAACCTTCTGATAATCCTTGAAGGCCGCATCGAAACGCCCCGAAGCATAGAGACCCTGCGCTTCATTGAGCAACTGCTTGACTTCTTCAACCTTGGCGATGAAGCCCGGGGTCATCGTTCTGTTGAACTGGTTGGGATCGCGGAGTTGGGCCTGAAGGGTCAGAAGCGGTTTATAGGTGGAATCGTAAGGTTTGTCTGTAGCGGCTGCTGCGACAGATTCTGCATCCTCGTAACGCCCCTCGGAGATACGCTGTTTAGCAAGCGCCAGAGAGGCTTTGGAAAACGTTTCCATGGCCAGAGAACGGAGTCCCTCGGAACTGGCGCCACCCGAAGGAAGGGCATCGACGGCACTCTTAGAGAGAGCAAAGGCAGATTCAAAATCATTGTTGGCCAGTGCGGCAGAGGCCTTTGCAGTCTGATTCTGGGCCCATGCTGTACGTTCCTCCAAGATGCGGATCTCACGCTCGGATTGACCGACAACTCCATTCTGTTGTGCATGAAGCATGGTCGAATTTGACAGCAACACCAGTAGCGCTGCTAGCAATCCCCCTGCTAAAAATGAACCCTGTCCTCGTGGCATCATGATCATGGCAGGATTTTCTTGGTTGAAATGAGTGAAATTCTTTGTCACTGGAGGAGTTTTTAGAGGGGGGGAATTAAAAAAAGAGGCTGAAATTACGGGGTAGGCACTGGAGATACTGCCGTGGCTTCCTTCACAAGGAAAGTTTTTCCATTTTTCCCAAGAAGTATTCCTCCCGTTGAAAAATTGTTAAGGGTGTATGTTTCCGTTAATTTATTGTCAAGGCTGCTGAGCGTGAACTCCTTACCCCGTTGCACGGAGACAATTTGTTCGGGGGCACCGGTGAGTTGGTAGTGGAAGTTGACACTCTCAATGATCTCAATAGGAAGTGCTTTGTATTCCCGTGAGCCGAATTTTTTTGTGAGGGCAAGCTTTTCACCGGTAAGGGTATTTTCTAAAATCAATTGGCTGACATCGTATTCCGTATCGTTGATTGTTTTCGTCATTGGTTGATAGTCGACAACCTTGAGGAAAGGCGCACCAGGGACTGTATCCCCTTTTGCGACAGATCTTGGCGAAGTATCAGGGCGATTGCCTTTGGCGGGATTGGGAATGGGTTGCAGGGGGCGGAGTTCAAACTTCATCACTCCTTCATCATCTTCTCCATCAATAAAATCCATGGTGTAGGTGCCTTTGGAGATATCGCCAGTGGAATAAGTCAATTTGGTGGCAAGCGGGGGAAACACATTTGGATTATTGGGATCGGTACCTGCTTTGAACTCCTCCAACACAGTGAACCCCTTATGCTTTGGATCCCGATCCAGAATATTGACATCTGTGTAATCGAGCTGGTGATCAATGAGCCACTTATTTGGTACGGGCGGAAAAAGAGGTTCATTTCCTTCCATGGGATCGATCAAGGTTCCGTTTCTGAGCAAATAGGGGCGCGATACCAACATCGAAGCCCCGTCATCGCGCTGAGCCCACACGATGGGTTTTTTTATCCCCGCTAATGCATTCACTGCATCAGTTGAGGGTTGGGGAGCTGGGAGCTTGGTTGCTTTGGTTGCTGTAGCGAGTGCTGTCAGGGAGTCCTGAAGGCCAAGTTGCTGTGGAATGAGCATCCCTGCGCTGACAAGAGCAATAAGCACGGCAACACCGAGAACGATCCAGTGATAATAATTCTTTAAAAATTGATTCATAAGCCGATTAATGCGTGGGCTTTGCTGGACTTGGAGTTGAGGGAAAATCAATCATTCTGATTTTCAGATACACATTGATCGTCTCCCGACCGACAATGATTGGGAGGCGTTGAGCAGGTTGTGAGCCGTCTGCGGAGGGTTGGCTTGGTGCCGTAGGAGCAGCATCCCTCAGGGGCGGCTCCCCAGAACTATTTTGAATTTTAATATCCTCGATGACGAGAAAATAGGGAGCAGCCGAGAGCGCGTTGATCAGATCGCGGAACTCACCCTGATCGCAACGTAGCGTGATGCGCATGTTCCCAAGAGACTCGTAAGGTAATCCTGCTGCCGGAAGGGTTGATGACGGGGCATTGAGCCCCCTTCTTTGAGATCCGGGAGCAGCGCCTTGTTTTCCTTTATCGGTTGGAATCAGGGAAAAGTCGGCAATGATGGCCCCTTTTAAGCCGCTGATGCTTTTCCCAAGCCAATCAAGAACAGTGAGTTGTCTGGAGAGCAATGGCAATTGCTCGGGTTGCGGCAAATGGTTTTCATAATCATCCAGTCCCAGATAAAAATCTGGGGGTAGTGTGGCTCCAGAGGTTGTTGCAAGTGTCCTGATGGCCGTTACTTCAGACCTTAGGGTATCTTGAAAATATTGAGGCTGATCCTGAGGTTTGATTTTATCAAATTCCCCAAACGTGGCGACATGGAAGGCTTCAAGCGCCTTGCGTAGTTTGTCGAGATTGGCCTGATTATCACTCAGGGTCTGCGAGATTTTTCTCAGGTTTGAATCACTTGGGAAAACCTCCTTGTGAGACAACTGATCCAGTGTTGAGGCCTTGGATGAGTAATCGTCTGTTGCGCTGCCGTAGTTATCCCATGCGCTCCAGGTCAGGTATCCCAAAGCAGCTGTCCCAAGAACAAATGTCAGGGCAAGAGACGATGCCGCCTTATTTTCCAAAAAAATTGCTTTAATATTCATCCTGTTCAGGGGAGCGGTGAAATTGGGTTTTGCAGAGGGATGGTAAGGGCAAAAGGATAAGCCCAGTATTGACCGTTCGGGCTGCCTCGCTGGATGATGATTTTTGATTTTTCCTTCTCATCCACTTTGAAGATGGTTGAGCTTTGGAGTGCGGTGACAAAATCATCAATGACAGCCGCCTGACGGGGATTGTCCAGATAGAGACCTTTGACAGAGATATTCTTGATAACATTGGGGGAGAAGGAGCCTTTTGGTGCCCCTCTCTCAGGGATGGGGAGGATCGGTTGTATTTCAGTGATCCACAGGAATCGACTCGGTATCTTCGCGCACAAATCCGTGAGAATGGCTGGATAGCTAGCACGGAGCTGAACCAGGGAAAGCAACTGTGAAGACGTTTCATTTACCTCTCGAAGGGAGGCGCTACGTTTGTCAATTTGGGTTGCGATGCTGGATTCTTCGCTAATGGCATCGCTGATCTTGGCTGTCTCGGTTGCAGTGACGGTCGTGGCATGCAGTGCATATCCATACCAGTAGATCAAGGCGATGAAGAAGACGGCAACCGCCCCTGCCAGCCAGGGAAGGCGTTTATTGAGTTCCCTCCTGTTGACTAGAAATGGAGGGAGAAGGTTAACCGTCGTGTGTGAAATATCGGTTCCTATCAGAGCGCCCCCCACCAATTCTCCGAGATTGTTGGGATTCGATTCAACGAAGGGGAATGCCTTTTCGGAGAGACTGACTCCCCTGAGCGGTTCAAAGAAGGAAATTTCCTTCAGGAATTTTTCTGAAAGGAACTCGGCGAGATAGGGCATTGAGCCCATGCCTCCCGTCAGAAAAACAAGCGAGGGATCCGATCCGCTCAGATTGGAGCGATAGTAGCTGAGAGATCGGCTGATATCGGCCTGCGTTTTCAGGAGTGACTGACGGGCAAGACGTGCCAAATTGGCCTCGACGGGATCTTCTGGGAGGGCGTATCCCGCTCCGAGTGCGACTTTTCCGTGGGCGACTTTCAAAGCTTCAGCTTCCTCCAACTCGATGTGCATGTCCTTGGCGATCGCATTCGTCACGGCGAGTCCTCCGGAGGGAATGCTTCTTGAGAAGAAGGAACCAGGTGTCGAGATCACCAGGTTTGAGGTCCGTGATCCGATGTCGATCAGGAGCGAGGTCTGGGAGAGGCTCTCTTCCGGGTAAGCATGCTGAAAGGCGTCATAGAGGGCGAGAGGGGCAGCCGAGATGGATGTGATCTGTAAGCCGGTAGCAGAGATGGATCTGCATAGTTCTTCCAAGAGGTCCAGTTTAACGGCGATGTAGACGACATTGACGGCGCCCGCGGGCGTCTGACCCATCACGACATAGTCCCATACCACATCATCAAGAGGAAAGGGAATGTTGTGCTGCGCCTCAAAGTCAACCAATGCCTTGATCTGGACACTGTTCCCTCCGGGAACTTCGAGTGGGGCAACTTTGGTGAAAACGGTGTGTGCCGGGAGAACAAGGGTGACGGATCCCCCCTTGAGTTTCCATTCCTTGAGGATGTCCTCCAGGCCTAATTGAATCTGATGGGCGCGCGTGGCTTCAAGCGATGGATCAAGGCGGAGATCCCTGCGGGCACCCCGCAGCAACTTGAGTTTTCCTCCGGATGTGGACGAGAATTCCGCCAGGCGGAGAGACTGCATTCCGAGATCAAGAACAAGAATTTTTTTAGCGGAAGCCATGAATCAAATTGAAATTGCGGGTGATCGGGGAGGGACTCAACGAAGCGGACGTAGTTACTGTTTCTTAATTGCTTCGTAGTAATCCCAATAGAGCGGCGCAAACGGAGTTTCACTCTTGTTTAGTAAAGCTCCGGTGGTTTGCTGGAACTGTGGCCACCATTCTCCGGAGCCTTTTAAACTCTTCATGGCGACAACCTGCCCTTTGTATGAAATCGTTACGCCAATGTCCACGACTGCGGAGGAGGCAGAGCTTGGAATTTTACCATCAAAGTAACGCTCTAGTGTTCTCGGACTGACATACATGACCGACTTCAGATCGTTCTGACCGGCCGGAACGGCGGTATGGGTTACCTGTCCGCTCAGGAGCGTGCCCTGCGGGAAGGCCATGCTGCGATTCGCAAGCAGGACATAGTAGTTGAATGTCAGCTCGTCGGCGTATTTATCAGTCGTTGTGCGGGGATTCCAGGAGAACGATACCTCGACTTCCAGCCATTTCTTTGGGCTGCCGGTGGCCTTTTGGGTTCCACTGAAGCTCGGTGCAGGGGTGGTTGGCAGGGAAGGGTCAATTTTTGTTATCTGAAACTCCGTCCCTGCCTGTGCGCGGAGTGACACTGTTGTGCTTAGGAAGCAAACCGTGGCGGCTGCAAGCAGGATTAGTTGGGGGCGGAGGAGAAGGGGAGAACTCACTTGAAATGTAATTGTTGAGGAAGGAGAAGTGCTGAATTGTGCGTGAAGTTTCCAAAAAAATCCAGAGAGATGTTTGCTTTAATGAGCACCCCTTCGGAATAATACAGCAGGGATTGTCTGGATGATGATCCAGAGATCGAGAATCAGCGAGGCATTGTCGATGTATTCAATATCGAGCTGAACCCATTCCTCAAAACTTGAGATCGAATTCCTACCCCTGACCTGCCAGAGACAGGTGAGTCCCGGTTGAACGCTCAGACGTCTGCGGTGTGTGCTTTTCTCGATCTGCTCCGTTTCATAATCCGGCAGCGGGCGTGGTCCGACGATACTCATTTCACCGCGCAGGACATTGATGAGTTGAGGTAATTCGTCGAGGCTTGTTCTGCGGATGAATTCTCCGATGGGCGTCACCCTGGGATCGCTCTTGATCTTGAAAGTAGGGCCGTTCATTTCATTTTGATGGGCGAGATCGGAGTGCAATTCCGGCGCGTTGACCACCATGGACCTAAATTTAAAGATAGTGAAACGGCGCCCCCGTTTGCCATTGCGCACCTGCTGGAAGATAACGGGACCCGGCGAGGTTAACTTGACGGCGATAGCAATGACCAGAAATGCTGGAGAGAAAATCAACAAGCCCAAGAGAGCCCCTGCAATATCCAGGATTCGCTTCGCGAATTGATACCAAAAATTGCCCGCGTTGTTTCCAAAAACAAGCACCCGATGGTGGCCAGCGGTTGAAAGCGTGGGGAGACCGATCAGTCTATTAATGTTACGGGCTAGAATCCAGATTTCGACCCCCTCACTTTCAAAATCAAACGGAAGGTCTTCGTTTTCCGGAGCATCAGGGGAGACAAAGATTACCCTGTCCGGGCCATGATAGCGGATGCTTTTTTTAATGGTGCTGGCATCCAACTGGTTCAGATCAAACCAGTGTGAGATCTGAAACTGTAGTTTGTCCGAGGCGGAGAGTCCTTTCAGGAAGAGCGAAATATCGTGGGAAAAGCCGACAATCACGCTCCGGTTGTTGAAGTTTCCAGTGCTATAACGATGAATGAGATATTTTTTGGTTGCCCAAAAACGCCCCAGAAGTGCGAGTGGGGCGATTAAAAGAAAGAGCAGGAGGACGGAGCGACTCGGGATTTCCAGTTTCCAAAAAATGGAAATCAGACTGATGATCAGGACAAGCCAGAATCCCGCGCGGCTCATTTTGAGGAGGACATCCTCATAGTGCTGGGTCAGGGGATTGGCATAAAAACCATACAGATCAAGAAGCAAGGGGGTTCCTGGGATGATTACCGCCAGCATCCAGTAGGAGTGCGAAAAAGGGGGAATATCTGTCAGTCCATCAAGGCGAATCAAACCGGAAATGCGCAGCAGGTAACAGAGCCACAGGCATAAGCCGAGCAGCAGGCCGTCGAAGATAAGACTGAAGTCTTTGGAGATTTCCTGCTTGCGATTCACGATAGAGAGGGAAAAAACAGAACACTCCTACTAGATTGTTCACAACACTTCGTCAACTTTGAGCCTTCAATCACTACTTTCCCTCGGTCGTCCTCTCCTGGTCGGCACGCTTCACGAATTAACCGGCCTAAAGATTCTAGAGAGTGCCATCTTTGCAAAACACCGCAGATTCCTGCGGAAAACTGATAATGCCATTTCCCTCCCTCTCGATATCTTGGAGGCTCGGCTCGATTGTCTCCCTTCACGAAGCCTGCCCGATTCCTGGCCACTGCCGACGATCGCCACGGCGCGACATCCAGATGAGGGGGGGAAGGGCAAACTTTCAAAAACCCGGAGACAGGCATTACTTGAGGCAGCGCTTCCGTGGGCATCGGCTCTCGATATCGAGCTCCGTTCCTCCAAGGAACTTGCCCAGGTGATTGCATCTGCCCATCAGCTTGGCCGGACTGTCATCCTTTCCCATCATGACTTTGAGTCCACTCCGTCATTGCCCGTCCTCAAGAAACTTGCATCCCGTGCCGCGGATCAGGGGGCGGATCTCTTCAAAGTGGCGACCTTCCTTGAATCCCAAGGTGATCTTCGTCGACTAATCGATTTTCAATTGGATGAACTTCCGATCCCTGTCACCACCATGGGAATGGGGCCGGCCGGTCGGTTCTCGCGTCTTGTCCTCTCCGGATTTGGCGCTCCGCTCTGTTATGGTTGGTTGGGCAAGCCGCAGGTGCCTGGTCAATGGCCTGCCCTGGAATTGGCGGGACTGCTCGCGGGGATGCTCCCGTCGTGAGTCAGGAACTGAGTTTCGGTGCTTTGGTGCTTCCGCTGGTGGCTGCGTTGGGTTATGCCTGCGGAGCCATCGCCGTGAAGCGTGCCCTTTGGGCTGGACTCTCCGGAAGTTGGGTTAACTTTGTTTGCAACAGTTCAATGGCAGTGTTGTTTCAGATCTTCTGGTTCTTTCCCGGGGGCGTGTCGCTATCAACCGGGCTTGTGGCTCCGGCTGTCTGTGGGCTGCTTTTTTTTCTCGGGCAGTTTTTTACATTTCGTGCAATCGCGACCGGCGATGTCTCCATCGCGACTCCACTGCTGGGCGCGAAAGTGCTGCTGGTGACCCTCTTTTCACTTTTTTTGATCGGCCATCGACTTCCCCCCTCCTGGTGGTTTGCCTCCTTACTTGCCAGCCTTGGGATCGCGCTGATTTCTTATTCTCCGGGAGGTTTGCATAAACGGCTGTTCGCTACCATCGCTTGGTCGCTCGGGGCTGCCGCCCTATTTGCCCTGACGGATGTCTTGGTGCAACGGTGGGTGCCTTCCATTGGTTACTGCCGTTTCGCCCCGATCATGTTTGGGGTAACGGGACTTTGCTCCTTTCTCTATTTGCCGACGCTGCTGAAAGAATCACGACATGGGAGGGATGGTGTCGGGATGAAGGCACTCCCTGCTTCCGGAGTGATCTGGCTTGCCGTGGGAGGGCTCCTATTGGCACTCCAGGCGCTTGGAATGTATTCCGCAATCGGCCTCTACGGAAGCGCGACCCTCACCAATATCCTTTACGGTTCCCGCTGTCTTTGGAGTGTGCTGATAGTTTGGATCTTTGGCTCGCTGGCTGCTGAAGTCCCTTTCGTCGGGAATCGATCCGTGGTTATGGGTTGGCGTTTTGCCGGAGCGATCCTTCTCATTTTTGCAATGGCGCTCGTGCTTCACTAAGACTCTTGTTAAAGAGCCACCGTGATGAGTTTCGAATTTCCCAATCCAACCTCCACTAAATCCCTGTCTTCCGAGGAGATCGTGCAGGCAGTTTCGCTTTTGTGCGATGCCCGAGAGGATGAACAGTCAAAAGCAGACTTTCTATCCGCACTGAATCAACGTGGAGAAACTGCCGGAGAGTTGGCGGGATTTTCCAGTGAGTTGTTAAAGCGGGCTGTTAGCCCCATGATTGGGAGGGAGGAGGATCGTCCTCTGGTCGAACTTTGCGGGACTGGCGGTGACAAAACCGGACTGCTGAACATCTCCACGGCGGCAATGTTTGTCGCGGCTGGTGCGGGTGCATGGGTTGTGAAGCATGGGAACCGGGCTGTGAGTTCCCGTTGTGGTAGCGCCGATGTCTTGGAAGCTCTTGGAGTGACCCTTCATCTTGAGACTGGGAGGATAGAAGCAATTTTGGAGCACTCAGGCTGTGTCTTTCTTCTGGCCACTGATTTTCATCCCGCTGTCGCGCTTATGGCTCCTGTCCGCCGGGCTCTAGCTGCTCGTGGGCAGATGACAATTTTCAACCTTCTTGGCCCCTTGTTGAATCCGGCAGAGCCTGAATATCAGCTTACTGGAGTTTACAGACTCGACATGCTTTCCCGTTATGCGAAGGCCATGGGCATACTCGGGCGTAGGAAGGCGTGGGCAGTCCATGGCGAACCTCCATCAGGGTTCCAAGAGGTGGGAGGAGGGATTGATGAACTCACGGTGACTGGCCGTTCCATGGTCGTGGAAACAAGTGCTGGGGGAATGAAACAATTTGAAATTACCCCCCAGGAGCTGGGTTTTGCCCTTATTGACTCCTATGTAGAACTTCAGGGTGGTGATGCCGGGGAGAATGCGCGCCGAATTGTTGCGATACTATCGGGTGAGGAGCGAAGCGCGGCGCGTGACATGATTGTGCTCAATGCAGCAGCCGCAGTGCACCTTTCAGGGGTTGCCGGATCGCTGCCTGAAGCTGTGGCCCGGGCAAACGAGAGCATCGACTCAGGCAGGGCACTCCTTGCACTCGAAAAACTCAGGTTAGCTTCTGCGGTTCCCTAGACACCCAGAAATGCAGGAAGTTCCTCCGCTCCGAAATCCGACAGGACGCGTCCCTCTTCCGTCACAAGTACGGGAGCTCTGGTTTGTCCAGAGAGCTTTCTCATGAGCGTAAAAGCGCCGGTATCAGACAGCACATCAACCACTTTGCAGGCAATCCCGCGCTGACTCAGCCAATCTTCCGCATCGTCACACCACGGACAGCCTTTTTTGATGAATAGAGTCATTGTTGACTTATAGATTGCAATCTCTCTGCTTGCCAGTTCCTCTTTGATGGAGCAAAGTATCCGGCTCTCATGGCGCGTTCGTCTAGTCGGTTAGGACACAGCCCTCTCAAGGCTGGCGCACGGGTTCGAATCCCGTACGCGCTACCAAGCTTCTTTTTTACTCTGTAAAGCCTGTGGATTGGCTTAAATAAAGGCTCTAAAGCCTACTCAGAGACAAAAGCTCTTGTGCAAAGCCGTGCATTGCTATGCGCCAAAAAGCAAAAAAAAGAGCAACAAAACAGCAACAGGATTTTTAAAGTCTCCCATCTTTAACTGTGCCGCACGGCGGGGAGTTGACTTCAAATGCGTGAAGGATAGCGAGTTCACGGCAAACAGCTTCCCTCTCGTGCAGGAGGTGCGAACATTTGCGAACAAAGGACGATTGACTGGTGATCAGCCAATGCAATACCTCTTCCAACTCAATTCAATGGAACCATTACCGCTCCCAATGGACAAATGACAACATATCAGGGCACAAGTTACTAATTCCACCTTCTCCGCAATCTCCTTGACCGCTCATCCCGTTAGGTTGAATTAACTGAGAAGTCCAACCCCATGAAAACCTCACCCCGTCTTTTCACGCTCTGCTTCTTTACTATCGGAGCTATCTCGATTGCTTCAGCCCAAGAGGTTAAACCTCTTGCCGTAGCATCCGTAACTCCAACTCCAACAATCAAGCCTCTGTGGACTTGCACTCTGACAAATGCCATCGCTTTTCAGGATAGTGCGACTACTAATTGGTTCGCTGGAAGCACACAGGGTGCCTCCTACATGGTGGACGCTTTGGGAAATGCTGCTGTGCCAATCTATGATAACGCTGGTTTTTGGGACATCTTGTGGATATCAGCCAAGGGACAACTTTTAGGTGTCATTAAAACAGCATATACAGGCAATCCTATTGTACCAGGTCTGCTTAATGTAAGTTATTCGTCTGTATATACTTATGATTATGATGGAGACGCTGATACAAATGGCGCTCCTTATCAGTATGTAAAATACACATTGAAGGGAAAATCTATCTCAAGAACACCCTTTTTCACGGGACAGGATATGACATCTGGCACTTACGACCCGCTTCCCAATTCAGGAATCATTGGCATCTCTGAGACAAATTCTTCAGGAACACCAACTGCATTTTCGTACTATAAATACTGATGCTGAAATAATGAGCTTGAAGTGGATTGCTGGCACTGTTGCAAAATGAATAATAGGCAAAAATGGGTGTGCTGGGGAGCATTGACGTTTTTCTGTTTAACTCTTTTGACGGTGCCAGTGTCGTTTCCTGCTGTTAACGAATGGGGGGTGAAAGACATCGGCTTTCTACGTATCCCTTTATGGAAGGTTGGAGCCTTTCCCAAAATACGGATGGATATTCTTACTGTTGAATGGATAGGTATAGGAGTAATTGCAGCCTTTCTTTTTTTTCTAATTAAGGGGGTGGCTAAAACCGCAAAGGCTGATGCATATACTCCCCTACAAGCTCAGAAAGTATCCGAGATTAGAACGAATAGTCCCAAGACAAAAAGACCTGCTAGGATATGGAAGTTTTGGCTCATCTTTACAGTCATTTTACTGATTGGAGTAGGAGTCGTTATATGGCCAATTTTATCCTCCCCATCTTCCAAGGAATCCCAGCAACAAGATCAATCAAGAGGGGTTACTTTGAACGTGAACCAATCTCCGCAAACTGATGAAGCTTATGCTTTAATTTCCAATCAGAAGAGCAATGTAACTGTCCGAAAAGCCATACCTGTTGGAAATAACGCTTCCGCTCAGCAGACAAACGGCAACATCTTCGATCAGTTTGATACGCCTAATCAAAGCGCAATCCCAACGAAAGGATATGGAAGTTTTGCTCAATTTGTTCCTGCACAAGATCAACCCGCAGCAACCGCTGCTCCTACTCCAAATGTGAACCCTTTTACAATTGGATCATCAATGAAAGATGTCTCTGATGTCATGGGCTTACCAGATAGTCTTGAAAAGAGTGACCTCCAAGTTCAAATGGTGAATTTTAAAATTGTAAGACGATACGCTCATGCAATTTGGCATTATGGAAACTCAACCGTAACTTTTGAAAACGGAAAAGTAACAAAATACGATAACGCTTCAGGGAATTTAAGAGTGAGATCGAATCACTAAATAAAAGCGAACAATTCCCCTTTTCTATTGTGACGAGCGTGCTATCAAGAAAGAGTGTCACTCAATGCAAGACAATTACTTTTTGCCAATTCTATAGCGCGTGGTGATACCGCTGTAAGCGCCTACGCTCTTGCCTTTCCAAAGGCCAATAGGGAATCTGCCCGAAGTGCCTCGGCTAGATTGGCGAAACATTGCGGTGTGAAGGAAGAAATCTCCCGACTGCGTGATGCTGCCCAAAAGGAAAGCATCCTATCATATCAACAGAAACGGGAATTTTTGGCAGAAATCATTCAGAAAACTCCAATCGCTGCTCCAAGAATTGCCGATCAACTCGTTGCCCTTCAAATCGACAACAAAATGAGTGGTGATAATTATTCTGATCGTGATACCAGCTCATCGAACCCGTTTCAACTGGTCGTAAATTTTTCGAAAAACTACAAAACTCTTGATGACTCAGCCATTGAGCTTGAATCAGGCCCTTTGGGATAGAGCTGCCGTCATTTTCAGAAGCTCACGGCAACGCCAGAATGCCCACCGTTCAATGAGTGCGGCGGCGTTAGCTGGTGATGAAGAAAAGACCACTGGCACGCCTCTTGCCTCGATAGCGGCCAAGCTGTGCAAGATGCTCTTGGGATTAACTCCACGATGACGTGAGGCTCCTTGCTCAACCTCATGTTCTGATCCAATAATGAGAAGCCGGGCGAACGGGTAAGCCTTCATCCGGTGGAGTTCTCTCATGAACCTATTTCTGCCACTGGTGAGAGAGCTATATAAGTCAGGCAATGTCTTACGTTCAATACAAAAATCATATTCAAGTCCGGCAACGGAATAATCCCCGGTTGTGAGTCCTGCTGTGACAGTCGGGAATGTAAAGGTAAGAGGTGTCTGTTCCCGGCTATCAATGATGATAATGGGGGAGGTGAAATCAGACTGCATCGTTCCCCCGAAGTGATTTTAGGTATGACTGCTGTGCAAACTTGTTCCATCTGTTAAATGGCTCCCTGTATTCAGAAACCGGAGTGCCTTCTATTTGCGTTCCTGCGTATTCTTCCTTTAACCATGCCAACGCTGCTTGTTCGTTAATGTGAAGTGAGAGATTGCTTTTGGCTGATGCCTTTCCCGGCAATCTCACAGGCGGGGATTCTCTGGTGATCCAATCTTCAGCGAATTTACGGGTAATCCCTCGTGCATCACCTTTCTTGTGGAGCCATGCCTTCATAGCATCGATCTGACGTGGAATGGAAAGGTCAGGCCTTTGGTCTGACATGCGCTGCCAGAAAGCATCATCGGGTTCTTCTGTTCCATCAGGCACAATATCAGGTGCCGCCGCTTTCTCCTCTGCATCTATGTCTTTCTCTTTTTCTTTTTCTACATCTTCCTCTTCCTCTGTGTCACGATTCGTGACTGCTTCCGTGACTTTCTCGTGACTCGTTGGTGATTTTCTTTCTCGTACACGCTGAAGAGCCTTTCGTTCAGCATCTGATCTTGGGCGCTGCTCTTCAATGAAGTTTGGGATTTCTAATTCCCCTACGCTTCGAAGAACAAGACCCCTCTTTTCGAGTTCGTTAATCTCCTCCGCAAGAGTGTTTGTTGAAATGCGAAGTCGGAATGCAATCTCCTCGATCTTGGGAAGCTTCCCTGTCGTGGCGTCTCGCTCAATTAGGAGCATCATTTCAAGGAATCTCCTCCAAAGGTTGTCTGGAAGGAGCGCATATTCCATTCGCTCCAGCAATTCCGTGTAGAGCTTAATCCAGAAGCCCCGCATCTGCTTGATCCCGCCCCTGTGCTGTGATATTTTTTTCATCTGATTTAGTTTCTTTCCCGGTGTCTCCTGCAAGAGCGCCGGGAATTTACTTCCTCGGCAACCGGATGGATGGATTAGGAAATGGCTTTCAGGGTGTATTTTTCTATCGCCCTTTCGACATCGGTAATTTTGAATCTTACTAATCTCCCCACTCGAACAAATGGTAATACCTTGTTCTTCATTAGAGTCTGCGTTTTCCGACGTGACCATTGGAAGTGTCTCGCAATTTGATCAGTGGTTTTCCACTGTGATTCGATAGCCACATTCGCGGCTCCCGATTTCTCCTGCTGCGTATTTGTGTTCATAGGTGCTGATAGACGGCTGGTTGTAGCCGTTCGCACCCTTTTTACGCTCAGATATGCAGCTTCGTTACGTGGTCTAAAAAGAAATGATAAGAATAATTAGGGATTCTCTGGAAAGAGCATCTTGATACCCTTGATTACCTTCTCTTCTGCGGTGTTCCACCCTCCATCTTGATTAAAAATTGACTCCTTATCTGAGGACTTGTCGTACGAGTGGCGCTTTGCATCAGTAACGCTCATTGATTCAAGAAGCCTTGCGGCTCCCAAACTCTTCAGGAGCGAGCGAGCACGGTCAGACTTAAGTGAATTTCCGCGTTGTGAATCCTGAGCCTTCCTGTTGGCAACCTTACTTTTTTTATTTTCTGGTCTCTTTTTGCTTTGGTAATCTACCCAAGATGAAAAAGCCCTCTTAATCTTTAAATCTGGTAAGTTCCAATCAATACAGAAAAACCCGAAACATAGATCTTGCTCTTCGGGATTATTCAAAGATTGATTGATCATTTCTATTGGTGCAACACCTTTGAAAAAGAACAATCCATAGGGATTATGTTCAGCATACTCTCCTTCTTCCTTAAAAAGAGCAGGCAGATTTATCCCCTTTGGATGCAGCCCAAATTCTTTTTTTGTATCTGAATCATAAGTCGCTGCTCGGCTTTTCAGCCATGGAACTTTTTCTAGATCTGAAGCAATAACAGCGCACCCAGATGGCCCTGAAAAGTATTCCTGGAACTTAACTAGCTCTGAATAAGTGGCACCTTGTTTGGAATACTCTGCAAGAAGTTTTTTTAAAGTAGAAGAGCGCTTTAATTTTTCACGAGCGTATTCGTGAATAAGGCAATTTCCTAGATTTTCATAAGAAACGCTTCGCTCACAAAAATCCCACTCCTCTCTTGATAGGGTTTTGCTTGGCTCTATGGATTTGCTCAACGCCTTGGAAGGAGTTTTTGCAAGGGAAGTGTTTAACCAAAACAGCTTTTTGTTACTCTTCAGCAAAACCTCCAGTTCTTTGTCAGTAGCAAGGCGCTGTGGCACCTTGGGTTTCTGAACATTCCATTTTTTGGAAATCGGTTTTTTTTCAGGGCGGCTCATATAAGCTTATGGCGGGGGTCGAATTTAGCCCATACCACCCCTCCCACCACCGGGGCCTTCCACTTGGGAGATTTCTTTTTCAGTGCCTTTGAAGCCGCTGATTTCTTGGGGTGACTCATCTCATGAGGGCTTACCATGCCACTGCGTGAACCTTCCGGCTTCCTTTGGCAAAGTAGGTGATTCCATCAGGGTGAATGTGAATCACTTTGCCAAGCCGTTTGGCACTCGTATTGAAAAAGGGATGGCGGAGGAATCGACGGATATATTCGGCTGCCTCCCGTGCTGGAACATCAAGGTATGCCAAGCAATATCCATCATGACGGAGGCTTGATTTCCAGAAATCCTTATCATGAGTGAAGAAGGTTGGACTCTTTTGCTTCAGCAAAAGGGGGATGATGTCTGCATCACCTGTTCCCTTAACCGCTAAATCCTTTCCGATCTTCCGTGTAGGTACCCTTGCGTTGCTCAGGGACTCCGCCTGTTCCGCACGGATATTTTCATCAAGGAGAACCATTCCGGCTCTCTATGCCGCCACTGCTTCGCCAGCGTGTAAGAGAAACGCCTCTCCAGAAAGCCGTATGGCCTCAGAAATAGCATCACGAGAGACACAACCGGGCCATGCCGCTATGATTTCCTCATAGGTTTCACCATGTTCCAAGGCTTCCAAAACCTGCCACACCATGACACGGGAGCCTTTGAAAGTCGGCTTGCCATGGCAGATACGGGAATCGGCCACAATGTATTTGCCAAGCTGGATCACGGGTTTCATGGAAGTCGTCTGTTGCACACTGTTGCACACTGATGAAAAAACCACAACGGGATTTCAAGCGGCTTTCGGCTTCCCGATGGACTCGATATTTTCCGCCTCTTCGGGAATGATGCTCCAATACAGCTTTGCCGCTTGGGGCTTCACAAGTTCCCGATAGTGAGCAAAGAGGATTGTCTGGTCGTGTCCCGATTCCAGAGCGGTCTTTCCCGCATCCTGTGTCTCTGCAAGGCGATAGGAAACAAAGCTGTGACGCATCACATTAACCGGCCATTTTGCCAGTCCTGCGGCCTTGATGACGGTGGCATGGCGGCGGCGGAATGTTCCCGGCTCGCCAGTCTTTCCAAAGGTTCCCCCTGATGATCGTGGACGCGCTGTCTTTGGATTTACCGTTCCGCTGATGATCGGCCCTGTTGTCTTGGCTAGGGGAAGAAGCCAATTTTTTAAATTATCTTGGATCGGCACAAGGCGGCGTGTTCGGGTCTTGGAGTTGGCCGCTGAGACATGAATGAATCCCCCCGTTAGATCGACATCATCCCATGATAAACGGTTAATCTCTGAAACCCTGAGTCCTGCAAAGAGTCCTATTGCATGAAAGGCAAGAATGTCGTCGTCCTGATCGGTAGAGAGCAAGGCCGCTACCTGATGAGGGGTGAAGATGTCGGGCTTCTTCTGTGTGGCCTTGGCTGCTTCTGTGTTGGCGGCTACCTCCATCCGTGCCCAATTCCGCTTTGAGGCATACCCCCAGAGAGTGCGAATATCACGGCGAAAGGTGTTGCGAGTGACGGCACCGACTCCCAGACCATCAAGAAAGCCTTGAATGTCATCGGTAGAAATCTCGGCAAGCCTCCTGTCTGGGAATGCCTGAGAGAGTCGGCCAAGCCTCCATTTCAAATCCCGAAGGTAAAGCTCGCTCATGCCTGCCCCTTCTTTGGATTTGAGTACGGCGGCAACTGCATCGGCTACGGAAACGGAGTTAATGCTTGCCGCTAGGTGATCTAGGTAGAAATCCGTTGCCTGTGACAAGGTTGCTCCCTGTGCCTTGAGCCTTTCCGCGCACGCTACAGCCTCTACACGGAGTTTGTCGGAGATACTGAGGGAGGCAGTCCCAAAGTTGGCAAGCTGGATAGACTGCTGCTCAATAAAAGTGTCTGCGTCTGATTCTTCTTTGAAGAACCTCCGCTTCCTACCTCCTCCATGTTCGGGAACGGTCACTTTCCACCAAACCTCCTTTTGTTTTTTTCCCGGCCTTTTGATCGTGGCCTTTAGTTTGCTTATTTTGCTGGTGATCTCGGTTTTCATGCGGCGTGGTGAATCTATACGCAAAGACTCGCAAAACAGCAACAAAACAGCAACAAGAATATATCTATACTGTTAATCACAGCCCTCTCAAGGCTGGCGCACGGGTTCGAATCCCGTACGCGCTACCAAGCTTTGATAATCATCGGGCAAAATGACGAGCAATGAGCGTGGAGTCATGGCATCTTCCTCCCTGTGCAGGGCACTAGCTATTCACTTTATCGATCGATCGTGCCGGCGATCCTTTTCTTGATTGCAGGCATTTCCTGGAGCGGCGGCAACACGATAGAGACGCTCGACCTCTCACGTCCGCCGGATTACAGGCAACTCGGGACGATAAACGACAGGGAGAAGCTCTCCTCACTGCGCGATACGCTTGGGGACGCTTTGACCTCCCATTGGAAAGACTCCAGATCAGGGCGTTCCGGTTCCAGCTTCGATGCGGCATTTGCCAAATGGGTTGATCTCTATCAGTGGCTTGATCTGCTGGAGTCTAATGAAAATGAAGTGATGAAGCGCTGGCTGAGTCGTCATCTGAACATCACAGCACAGCAATCAGGGCTGGATCGTTCCATGCATATCACCATCATCCAGCCTGGCATTGCGCCAGGTCATGGTTCCGGATCTCCTGAGTTACTTGATAAAATCGTTTCTGACGATGCCGTGATGCAGAAGCTCGTTGCAAAGTTGGTTGCACAGCCCTTCACTCCCGCAGCAGGTTTGCTGGCCGATCGTCTTGATCCGAATTTCATCTCTGCCACGCTTACCGACCCAGATTTTCTCCGACGCTGGTCAGAATCATACAGTCAGGATGATGTAGCTCCAAAAGTCCTTTTGAATCTCCAATCAATCTGGAAGTCGCATTCAGCCGACTGGCATGAATTCCAGTCACTCGCCCTGGCGCTGGCCGTCGTCAAGGATCAGCCTGCGCCCGATTTTTGGCCTCACAATCAGGTTGCCCAGGTTGATGTTCCTCGGGAGGAGGAGCAACCTGACGAATTATTTTCCCAATGGGTGGAGGCATGTCGTGACGGAAAACTTCGGATGGATCCCAGATTGCTCGAAGTGGGGGATTTAAAATTTGTCGTCGATGCGCCGCTCAAGGAATCTGAATTTGATTTGATCCGCGAAAATCCCCAATTGGCCCACCTGGATCCGCAGAAAGCCTTTGAATCGATCCCCTATGATCAGGGACGCGCCATTAAAAATGTCTATGACTGGCCATGGGGAGCCTATCTGCTGGCCGATATCAGGATGCATGGGGGGATCTGCGTCGATCAGGCCTACTATGCCGCCATTGTTGGCAAGGCACTCGGTATCCCAACAATTTTCTTTTCCGGACAGGGTAAGGATGGCGGGCATGCCTGGGTCGGTTACCTCAAGGGACCGGGCCATTGGGAACTCAGTGTCGCCCGTTATGCCTCACAGAACTACGCCACAGGTGAAGGGTTGAATCCGCAAGATTGGAGCCCCATCACCGATCACGATCTGGAGCTGATTACACGCCATCTTGGGAACCGTGATTTTCAAAATGCTGCGCGTCGGGATCTGATCATTGCTTCAGTCTTCCGAAGGAAGGGAGATCTTGCCGGTGAAGGGCGGGCCTTGCAGAGCGCCCTTCAGGTCTCCCCCGAAAATCCCTCCCTCTGGGATGCCCGCGAGGAATGGCTAATACGGACCGGTGCATCCGCTGCCGCTCTCAAGGCACATCATCAAGCCGCCATCGCCCAGTTCTCGGGCTTCAGCGATTTAAAGGCACAGCATCAGGAGGCGCTTATCTCGCTTGCAGTCCGCTCCGGTGACAAAAAAAATGCGGAGGAACTTTCCGATCAGATCGTTCATGAGAACCGGGGAGGTTGGAACGCCCGCGTCGACCTGAGCTCCCAAGCGGCCTGGTCATTGATCTCGGATCGTCTGCAGTCAAAGGACTTTGCTGCTGCTGTGGAGGAGTTTGAACGGCAGTTGCATCTTTTCGGGGAGACTGGTGGCGGCAATTTTTACTACAAAGTGGTTGCTCCGCTAGCTTCCGGATTGATCTCCGCTGGTCGACAGGATATCGCACTCCGGGTGCTCAAAGAGGCTTACCAGACGATCAGGCCAACCTACGATTCCATCCTGGATCGTGATCTCCGTAAACTCTGGGCCATAGCAGGTGGGGCTCCTTCCAAGCCTGCGTCCTTACCGCGGTAGAGGAAATTTTTTGCAGGATTTCGGATTGCACCACATGCCGAGGCTGAGAAGAGTCATCCCATGTCATTAATACGGTTGCTGAGTACGGATTTCGACGGAACGTTGATCGGTGGTGAATGGGAGGATCGGTGTGCACCTCTCCTCGCATCCGAACTCATTGCGACCGTTGGGGAGGGGGCCATCTGGGCGGTGAATACGGGGCGGTCGCTGGAAAGCGCCGTAGAAGGGCTTCTTAAATTCGGAGCACCTGTCTCACCCGAGTATATTCTCACCAGTGAACGGCATATCTATCATCCTGACGGAAACGGGGGGTGGCATGACTACGGTGATTGGAATCGAATTTGTCGCGAACATCACGACCAGCTCTTTGAAAACTCAGGTGATTTTTTCGAACAAATCCGGAATTTGGTCGAAAAATCTCCAGGAGTCATCTTGCAGCGAAATGGTGATGGCGTTCCCGAGGGACTCATTGCCGAGAGCGAGGAAATCCTGGATGAGGTCACTGCCCGACTTAATGCGCTGCCGGGAAGACAGGATGATTTTCATTACCAGCGCAGTAATATCTATCTCCGATTTTGCCATCGCCTCTACGATAAGGGAAGCACCCTTGCCGAACTCGGCAGGTTGCTTGATATGCCGACGACGGATATTCTTGCTGTGGGTGACCATCAGAATGACCTCGCCATGCTCTACGGTCGAGTGGCGGGTATGGTGGCCTGTCCGGCCAACGCCCATGAGAGCGTGAAAACGGCGGTCCTCAAAGCCGGAGGCCATGTCTCCCGACTGGAGGCGGGTGAAGGAACAGCGGAGGCGATCCGTTTTTACCGGGAGAGGGAAAATGAATCCTGAGAAACCTACTCCCTCCTTTAATTTTTGTCTGCCGATCCTCCCGGATCAGGCATCCGAGCTAACGCTCGGACTGCTTCGCATGACTAAGCCTCATTCCCACGAGCCTTTTCCTGAAGTTTGAAATGTCCTTTTCCAATCCGCTTAATCTCGGGGAGTTTCTTTCCTGTGCTGCTCAACCAGACATGGACATTCTGACTCTTCACACCTATTTTTTTGGAAAGGGCGGGAACCTTCAATCCCTCGTCGCCGGCAGCGCGAAGGGCAGCATAGATTTTTGTTTTAAGGGTGCCTCGCTTGGCTCTTTTGACCGATTTTACCGTAGCAGCGGCTTTCGCGGGGCGACCGCGACGTTTTCCTGCAGGGAGCGCTTTTCCCAGAATCAGCGAAGAGAGTTGAGCTTCGATTTTTTTAATTTCAAGCACCAAGGCTTCCTTGCGTTCAGTAAGTTTAATCAGACTACGCAAAGAAGCGCTATTCAGATTGGATAATGTCATAACAAGGGAGTTATTTATCAGGAAGCTTAGCATGACAAGTCATTATTTTAAAAACAGATACAAGGTTTTTCAACCTTCTTTGCTTTCGGAAGCCTCTCCAATCAAAGAAGAAGCCGTGATTGTTTTCGGAACTATATCGAATATTAAAGCCGTGACTTTGCCTGAGAATGAACTCAATCGGGCAGCTGCAATTTCCCATCCTTCCTCACGGGATCGCTACCTTGCCGGGCGCTATTTAGTGAGGGGAATTCTTTCACAATGGCTGGAGATGAAACCTGAGGAAATTACAATATCCTTGAGCGACCTGGGAAAACCATTTCTCCCTCATCATCACTTTCAGTTCAGCATCTCTCATACGGAGCAGGCCGTGGCGGCAGTTTTTTCAATTCAGCCTTCAGGTATCGATCTTGAGCAGGAGCGAACGCTGGATGCCCATGCGTTGGCGTTGCGGTTTTTTTCATCCGAGGAGGCGGATTTTTTGTCTCAAACTCGATCGCTACCGGAGTTCTTCAGACTCTGGTGTTGCCGTGAAGCAGCAATCAAAGGGGATGGAAGAGGACTTGGAGACCTTTTAAACGCAACGCGAGTGATACTTCCTCCATCGGATGACTGCGTGCAGGTGCTCGTTGGGGGGGTGGAATGGAATGTGTTTTCCTGGTTGATGAACGGTGGAACCCACGGGGCAGCTGCCTTCCTGACGCTGCCGAGTGTAATTCGCTGGTGTGATCTCGATGATCCGCTAGGGTGAACTTTCATGTCATTTCAGGATCTCGGATTATTTGAAGCCGTCGTGCACGGTGCGCAGAGGATGGGTTATGTTGAGCCATCGCCCATTCAGGAACAGGCTATTCCAGTTGTGATGCGGGGCGGCGACCTGATTGCTTCCGCTCAAACAGGCACCGGAAAGACGGCGGCTTTTGGTCTTCCCATCCTGAGCCGTCTCAAGGAAGCGCAGGGGAAAGTTCGGTGCCTGATTCTCGAGCCGACGCGGGAACTGGCGCTTCAAGTGGAGGCTGCGTTCAAGGATTTCTCCGCCTTCACCGATCTCGAAACACTTGTTCTCTTCGGAGGCGTTGGCTATGGAACTCAGCGCGAAGCCTTGCAGCGGGGGGTTGATATTATTGTTGCCACCCCCGGGCGACTACTTGATTTTCTGCAACAGGGAGAAATCAGCCTGGCTGACGTCTCAATTCTTGTCCTTGATGAAGTCGATCGCATGCTCGACATGGGATTTCTGCCCGATGTTCGGCGTATTGTGGAGCGATGTCCGAAAGAGCGGCAGACTCTTCTCTTCTCGGCTACTGTTCCCGAGGAGATTGAGAGGCTCTCCTCGTGGTGTCTCCGTAATCCGGAGAAGATATCCATCGGAGCCCGCCGCTCCGCCGCGGAAACCGTGAAGCATGCCTTCTATCCGGTTGCCGCCGCTCAAAAATTTGACCTGCTCAAGTCGATGCTCGATCTGACCGATTACCATAGCGTGCTGATCTTTTGCCGTACCAAGGATGGTGCCGACCGGATCGCCCGCCAGCTTGAGAGTGAGAATCACAAGGTGGCCGTCATGCATTCCAACCGTTCCCAGCAGGAGCGCATGGATGCACTCGAGGGATTCAAGAGCGGGCGTTATGAAGTCATGGTGGCGACGGATATCGCCGCACGCGGTATTGATATCGCCGGTGTCAGTCATGTCATCAACTTCGATGTGCCGCAGCATCCCGAGGATTATGTCCATCGGATTGGCCGTACGGGTCGTGCCCAGACGGAGGGAGATGCCTTCACCATCATGACGGCGGAGGAACTGCCTCATGTGAAGGCCATCGAGACATTCATTGCCCAAAAAGTACCGCGCGAGAAATTGGAGAACTTTCCCTATCTCTTCACAATGCTTTTCCAGGAAGAGGAGGCCGCGAGAGTCCTCAAAAACATCCGTGGAGCCCGCACACTCAAGGGGTACAGCTACGGAGCGCGTAAAAAACGCTGAGCATTCCTCTGAGTGTAGAAATTCTTCTTCCTGCTCATTGGATGGGGTGGCTTACAGAGTTAAAAAGCAGGTTAACGGACTTGCATTTTGATCAGCTTGCGATAACTTTTTCTACTTACCATCGCTGGCTTGTTATCAGTTTAAGCGCTGGTAATCGAACTGGTTTTAAGAATGCTAAAACTTAAATTATCTTTATTATTAATTATCCTGACTCAAGCGGGGGTGATGGCTCAGGATCTGGATATCGAAGGTGGAATCTCCACGAATATTACTTCTGGAACGAATGCCTATTCGAATACCGCGATCGGTGTGTCCAGCGATGGCAATACACTGACCGTTCAGGGAGCGGGTACCGTTTTGACGAATGCATCGATTGTGGTCATCGGGAACGGGTTTTCCGGAAACAGTCTTGTGGTGACCAACGGTGCCAGTTTGCCGGTCGGCAACCAACTTATCATTGGCTATAGCGGAGGGAGCAATAACGCACTCACGATTGCCTCCTCCACTGCAACCGTGAGCCAGAGTTTATGGGTTGGCTATCAGGGCTCCAAAAATAGTTCTCTTCTGGTCACGGGGGCGGGGGCGTCACTCCATGTTGGTAACGGTTTTTATATCGGTGATGGATCAAGCGGCAATCAGCTTACGGTCGCTGCTGGTGCTTCTCTGATCACCTCTGGCGGGGCTGCACTTGGCGTTGACTCTGTGGGCAATTCTCCCGCATCCAATAACAGCGCGCTGATCACGGGGATTGGATCGACGTGGAGTAACTCCGGCGGACTGATTGTCGGGAGCAAGGGCGGGGGAACGCTCACGCTGGGGAGTGGCGCTACCGTTAGCTCCGACACCATCACCATTGCCGCCCACTCTTCCAATGGGGTTGTCTCCTCTGGAACCTTGAATGTTGGGGTGGCTGGGGGAGGCAACACAAACATTTCCCTGAATGCCACGACCATCAATTTTGGCAACGGCACAGGAACGCTGAATTTCAATCAGTCGGATAGCGCCCTGGTCACTGCGGATATTGTCAGCGGGACAGGAAAGGCCACAATCAACGTGGCTGGGAGTGGAACGGCAATCCTGAGTGGTAATAATATTACCTATAACGGGGATGTAAATATCTCCGGTGGAGCCCTTATGGTTGGGACGAACGGAACGAATGGTGTGTTTGGCCCTGGAGGAACCGTGACGCTGACAAATAATGGCTCTTTACTCCTCAATATCGATCACGATTACCAGTACACGATGGGTAATAATATCAGCGGCCAGGGTCAGCTTAAGAATATTGGGGGAGGCCATCTGATCCTGACCGGCAACAACGACTATAGCGGCATCACGGTGATTCAGGCGGCGAACTGTCAATGCTCGAGCATCCAGATTGGAAATGGAGGAACCAATGGGACGCTTGGAACTGGGACGCTCATCCTCCAAGCCAACACCGTTAGCGGAACCAATTACTTTCCCACCCTTGGCTTCGATCTCAGTACGAATTACACGGTCACGAATACACTTGTGGTAGGACTGGGATACCTGAGAAACGAGGGCTCTGGAACAACAACACTGGGAGGAACCGTATTGCTTTTTGATCCCGCGCTGACGAATGGCGGTATTGTCTCCGTCGATCATGGGGGGATGGTTGTTACGGGAACGCTTAATGGCGGTACTAACGGTTACATCAACGTTGGGACAACAAATGCCTCGGTGACGATGACGTTTGCCGGCAGCAGCACGACGACGATGAACAGCATGATTATTGGCAATGGGACCCTCTCTGGCAGCAATGTGGTGACCGCCGATCATGCGGTGATCAATCTTGGGGGAGTTTTGACCGTTGGTGGTGTGGATAATCCTGGAGGAAATCTCATGGTCATCAGTAATGGGTCACAGGTGACGAGCACGAACCTCTGGGTAGGTGCTGATAGTGACAGTAACCAATTGGTGATTACCGGCACCAACACAAAGCTTACCGTGGTCGGGACACCTGTTGGAATTTACATTGGTGACTCGGGGGATAGTAACAGCATGGTCATCTCCAACGGAGCATCAGTAACGACAATAGGTCGGGCCTACATCGGGACTGCCACGGCATTTGGAGGGGAAACCAATCCCGGTCTTAATGATGTTGTCGTGGTGACGGGAACCAACTCCAAATGGACTAACACTGGCACACTCGTCGTTGGAGACTCAGGAACAGGAACTCTGACGGTGGATAATGGAGGAACGGTGAGTGCCGCCCAGGGGATCGTTCTCGCCAATTCAAATAATTCGGCCGGTACCCTCATCATGGGCAACGGTACCCTGACGGCTCCATCGGTGACCTTTGGAAGTGGTAGCGGCACGATCAACTTTACCCCAACGACACAGACAACGCTGACCAGTTCGATCACGGGACTCGGTTCCGTGAACTTTTTGCGTACGGGAAGCACAATAATTTCGGGACATAATACCTATACCGGGACGACAACGATCAGCAGTGGGACAGTGGTTGTAGCCAGCACGAATGCCCTTGGAAACAGTTCTGTACTTCTCAATGGCGGCTCACTTTCGCTTAATAAGAATCTCACCCTTACATCGGAATTTACTTGGAACTCATCCGCTCAAGTGACCATTAAACCGGGAAGCGGTTTTGAGCTCATCGCCACCGGAGGGGTGATTCTCTCCGGGTCGGGGCTGCATATTTTCAATCTCACGGGTGACAGGATCGGCGCTACGCCAGTGCCGCTCTTCAACTATGGAACCAATGGGTTTACAGCGAGCCAGTTCGGACAGGTTGGTCAGCCCACCAACGTCACGTTCTACACGAATAAAGATACTGTCTATGTCGAAAATACGAATGCGCCGACTCCCACCCCGACTCCCAAGCCTAAGCCAACTCCCACGCCAAAACCGACTCCGACTCCGACTCCGACTCCGACTCCCGGCTACACCCAGCATGCCCAGAATAGCAATCAATACCAGGTGGCCAAGGCGCTCGACGGGTTTATTGGCGTAGGTGGTGACCAGGCGGTGATTTTAGCAGCGCTCGATCATCTCACTCCCTCCCAGTTTGCCCAGGCGTATGCAGCCATCATGCCAACGCTCTATCAATCGCTGAGTACGATGGCCTTCAGTATGGCCAACAGCCAGAACAACGATTTCATCGAACGGATGTCAGGCATCAGAACCAGTGAGAATGGTAATCCTGTCACCGGCGTTCCCGAAAATGCGCCGACCATCCAGAACGATGGCAAAAACGTCGTAGAACCGATGGATGACAAAAACCCAGTAGAAGATAAAAATCCCGTCGAATCAAAGAATCCGGTTGGATTCAGCGCACCATTCTCTTCTGGGAAACAAAACACACCGTTGGTCTCCGGATTGAACAGTCACTGGGGGATGTTTGCAGATCTTAACGGCATTTACTCGCAACAGAACAGTGGCAACGTGATGCCAAACTACAATGTCATGAGCGGTGGTGGTCTTGCAGGTCCTGTTTACCATTGGAACGACAACTTTTCGACCGGGATCTATGCCGGGTATGAAGGGAGTTATGTCAATTATGGCGGTGGTAGCAATCTTAAGGACAATAGCGTCCGCTTCGGTCTCTTTGGGACTTATGCGCAGGGAGGAGGAAAAGGTTTCTATGTTGATGGGTTGGCCGGTGGCGGATATCACAACTATCAGGTGACCAGGGCTATTAATTTCCCTGGAGTCAGCAGAACGGCAACCAGTTCTCCGGGGGCTGCTGAACTCGATGCCATGCTTGCAGGGGGCTACGATTTCCGTAAAGGGAAATGGACATTTGGACCCCTGGCAAGTGCCCAATACACCTATTTTGCAGCTAATGCTGTCAATGAGACCGGGGCTCAGAGCCTTGACTTTAATTCAAGCGGTTGGCAGACCAGCAGTTTCATCGGGAGCCTTGGCGGTCATGTGAATTACTTTTGGCAGGCTTCAAGGAACATCATCGTGGTTCCTCAGATTAATCTGAGCTGGCAGCATGAGTTTCTTCAGAATCCTTACAATATCAACGGCTCCTTGGGAGGAGGTTCCCAGTTCTCAAATACCACCCAGGCACCACTGAGGGATACTCTCTACACAGGGATTGGTTTCACTATGAACCTCTACCAGAAATGGAATACATCACTGTTCTACAATGCCTCGCTCGGTAACAGCGACCTGATCAGCCAGAGCCTCTTCTGGAGTGTGGGAATGCGCTTCTAGGGGACAGCAACTGCGCTCCGCGCAGCATTTGAAACTAGGGTTGCAAAGATAACGCATCCGGAGTTGCGTTGGCTTCGCGCTTACAGCCCGTAAGGGGATGTAAGCGCGAAGCCGTCTGGCCTGCGGCATTCTTTCCGCAACGGCCTCAATGCGATTAAATCAGCGTTTTGCGATTAAATCAGCGTTTCACTAAGCGCTAAATGGGGTTAATCGAGATGTTGCCGGAGTTGGATTTCCCGGCGGGCAAGTCTGCTGAATTAGTGTATTTGGAGGAGTCGGGGTGGGTGTAGGCGTAGGCGTGGGGAATGGGGTCGGAATTGGAGTCGGGATCTTCGGTTTGACCGTGGCCTGAGGCTTAGGAGTCGGGATCTTCGGCTTGACCGTGGGCTTAGGAGTCGCGGTTGCCTTCGGTTTTGCCGTAGCCTTGGGCTTAGGAGTCGGCGTGGGCGTGGGCGTCGCCGTTACTTTAGGTTTGGGAGAAGGCGTCGGAGTTGCAGCCATGCTATTGGCCGACGCAGCCAGAGTCATGGCGAGAGCAATCACTGGAGTAGTAATGCCGTACAGGGAAATTTTCATGACGGGAATATGTGTGGCAATTGATTTGCTGGCGACAAACATGGGAAAAAAGTGTTTCAGTGATTGTAGTCACCACTCACGCACTTTCTTTTAAAAATCTAGTTTAATGATCCCTCCATCTTAGATAGGGGTCAATGGATTATTTTCCAGATGGATAAAAAAAGGAGAATTTGAGCCGATGAATTAACGCCAATTCCTGTCTTTTCTGCAATCCGTATGGCTGAATCTCCCAAACATATCCTTCCAAAAGGGAATCAAACTCTTGCCTCATCAGGAGTTGACGCTTTCCGTGCCCAATATGCACTCATCTTCGCTTCCCTTGCCGCTGTTTTTTTGGCGGGAGGCCCCATGGAGGGGGGGATGGGAATTTTTCTGACCATCTCGGGAGTTGTGATGCTGGTGATTCGCCCCACCCAGCATACTCCGTGGTTGCTTTGGGGGGTAGGGGCTTTACTGATGCTGGCGGCATGCTCGTCTCTGATCCCCCAGGAATGGCTGGGACATCTGGGAGTCAGGGCATCCATCAGGCCAGTATCCATCCTCTCTCTGCCAACGAGTATCTCTTTGGAACCTCGGACGACCATTTTTTGGATTCTCCTGATGGGACTGAGCCTGCTGATATTTTTTTATTCTCTGAGTTCGCCGCCTGCTTTGCGAGGAATTGGAAGTCTGGCCTTGTTCGCAGTCCTCGGATGCTCCTTTTACG
>Ga0302319_10002277_pt1 | contig 41830 bp, 31 predicted proteins | sample Bog_T0_2_FD_203319 | JGI IMG/M metagenome (GOLD analysis project Ga0302319, IMG submission 203319) | Peat permafrost microbial communities from Stordalen Mire near Abisko, Sweden - Bog_T0_2 | ecosystem: Environmental > Terrestrial > Soil > Wetlands > Peat | place: Sweden: Abisko, Stordalen Mire...
ACAGGATTAGAGCAAATCAAAATATCGTGCACACAGCCTCTCGCTCCCAAACTCTATTTGGGAGCGTCCTTTTGTTCCGCGAAATTCCATTTCGCGCTGATTCTCCCTCGATAAAAACGGGGGCAGCAATGGAATTGCGCTGACAATTGCGTTCCCAAATGGAGTTTGGGAACGAGGACAAAAGGACTTGGTTGGAGGGAATCATCAAAATTACGGAATTACCAAATTTTCCAAATTAACGGAATTATTGAGGATGGGAAAGGCAGGGGATTTTTTTAGACAGGATTAGAGCAAATCAAAATATCGTGCACACAGCCTCTCGCTCTCAAACTCTATTTGGGAGCGTCCTCTTGTTCCCCGCGAAATTCCATTTCGCGCTGATTTTCCCTCGATAAAAACGGGGGCAGCAATGGAATTGCGCTGACAATTGCGTTCAAAAATGGAGTTTGGGAACGAGGACAAAAGGACTTGGTTGGAGGGAATCATCAAAATTACGGAATTACCAAATTTTCCAAATTAACGGAATTATTGAGGATGGGAAAGGCAGGGGATTTTTTGGATAGAGTAATAAGTTAGCATGATTTTTCTTCTCATTCCCAAGTTGCTCTTAGGAACGAGGATAAAAATGATCTTGCAGCGCAGTCCTTCACAAGCCAGCGACGATAATGGATGCTGCAAGGATCGTAACAAACCTTCCAAAAAATTCCGTTAATTTGGAAAATTTGGTAATTCCGTTAATGGCTTTGCAGTTCGCTCACCACAATTCATGCGCGTTGGCGAACTTGCGGATCATGGGATCGTAGCGGGTCGGTTCCAGGTAGGGCACGACGAAGCGGACTAGCGGGTTGATCCAGTCCCATGAGGCGCGCACGTAAAGATCGAGCGGCACGAGGTCGTGGCGCAGGTGATATTTCGGTTCGTAATTGAGCGGAGCGCTGTAGTAGGTGTGATACTTGTTTTCGATGGCCCAGGTGACGATGTCGCGGAAGGTGACGAAATAGAGGTGGTTTTCGAGCGCCACTTTGTAGTCGAGGCCGATGTAATGGTCGCGCAGGACGCCTTCGTGCCCGGCACAGGAACTGAAGGCGACTGCCTTGCCGTTTTGCCGCCAGATGAAGAAGAGCGCCCGCTCGCCCATTCGGCGGCTGACGTTGACGAAATAGGATTTCGTGAGTTCCTCGAATTTGTATTGCGACCGTTCGAGCACCTGGCGGTAAAGCGGATAAAGCTCGTCGATGTGCGGCGCGATGTCGGAGACGACCTCCATTGTCACGAGCGGCCCTGTGGAGGCCTTGCGGAATTTGCTGCGGAGATTCTTACGCGTTTTGTGGCTGAGCCGGGTCTGGAGATAGTCGTCGAAGCTCTTGAAATTGAGGTCGAGGCGCGAGCCGGGCATGCTGGGCACCCGCGCGTAACCGGCACGGCGCATGGGGCGAAGGGGCTTGCGGTAGGTCTTGGGGAAATCCTTGAGGACGATCATGGCGGCCTGAAAGCTGCGGGCGACGGGTTGCAGGGCTTCGCTCAGCGCGTGGGCCACCCACTCGACGCCGCCGGTGGATCGGTCGCGCACAAGATGTCCTTCGCCGGCGGAACAGCCGACCATGAGCATGCGCATGACGAGGGCGGAGGGGAGGCGCTGCCGGATTTTGTCCATGACGCGGCGGACCGCTGCGGGCATGCCGGTGACGAGGTCCTGGTTGACGATGAGGAAGGGCTGGATGGCGCGGGTTTTTCCGGCGTGGTCCTGAAGCAAAAGATAATAATGCGCGAATTGATGTCCTAGCGCGTCGTGGGTCAGCTCGTAATAGCGATGGTCGTTGGCCTGGTGACTCAGGCCGGCGGCCCAAATTTCGGCGTCGATTTTCGGCACGCGATCTGCCACGACGGCGCGGCCAAAGGACGTCGCCACGGAAATAAGGGGGGAAACTGATTCGCTTGCCTTGCGGGAGCTGGCCCCGACCTGAAGGCTGATGCCGCTGTAATCTGCTGAAGAGGTGAGGCAGGCTTCCTTGTGCATGGGCGGAGAAAACGAAATATTTCGGATCAACAGGATTAAGCTGTTCGAGACAACAAAAGTTTCGGTGAAGACACCAGCAAGATGAGGTTGACTTCCAAAGACTACCGATCATCCGGCCTAATGCAAGTCTCCAGCCGAAAGGAGCATATTGAGGCCCGTCTTACCTTTCCAACGCCCGCATTTCGTCGCGCACGGCGCCCGGCAGCGCGCGCGGGCCGGTGCCGCCGAGCCGTACATCAGCGGCTTCGAGCCGCCGGATGAGATCGAGCACCTCGGCCCGGGCATAAGGGCCGCCCGCCGCGGCGCAGAAATGGGTGCGGCAACCAAAGGGGCGGTCCTGATAAATCATGCAGGCGCCGTTTTCGCGCAGCATCGGGCATGCGCCGTCGTCGCGCTCGGGCATCGTCTTTCTTCCCGAGGCGCGCAACGCCCGCGCGGCCAGCACGGCTTCGCCCCGCGTGAGTTGCGGCGTGCGTCCGGTGAGCTTGAACTGGCAGCACTCGGTGCGGCGGATGCAGGCGCGCTCGACGGGACGGCTTTCGAGCTCGCGGTACACGGCGCGGACTTCATCGAGCGCTTCGCGGCGCAGGGTTTCGGCTTTGTCGGGAATCCGGCAAAGCTTTTTAGGCTTCATCCAGAAAGGTTCTCATTCTGAGCGCGTCGAGGCAACCTCAACTGGTTCCGTCAGACGGCAACCTTGTGCGGGACGATTTTACACCGTCACGTTCAAGATATTGCCGCTGGTTGAACCTGTCGTGGAATCTGTTGTGGTGCTGTCGGTTGAAGTCGTGGGTGGCGGCGCTCCGCCACCGTGATGATGATGACCGCCATGGCCGCGTCCTGTTTTGAGGGCGGTCTGCAAATTTGCAAGGGCCGTCTTCGCGCCGGAAACATTGCCGGATTGGACGTCGCTGACCAGGGTTTGGTAATCGGTATTCGCCTGGGTGTTGTTGCCAAACGGTTGAGTGCTCGAGGTGGACGAAGTGCTCGATGTCGAACTGCCCGGCAGGTTTTGCTGGAGTGTTGACAGGGCGCTCTGGGCGCTTGAAACACTGCCCGATTGGAGGGCGGTGCTGAGCGCATTGAGGTCCTGGAGGGTTTGCGCGAAACCGCCCTGGCTGGTGGTCTGCAACGTCAGGTAGGGGTTGGTTGTTGAGGAAATGCCGGCGACGGTGCTCATAAATTTTTTGGGCTTTAATCCCGTTATCGGGTGGGATGAGCCGGACTTTAGGCAAATTTGTGCCGGGCAAATTTATACCGCGTGGCCGCAGGCGTGGCCGGAAGCCCAGGCCCACTGGAAATTGTAGCCGCCGAGCCAGCCCGTGACGTCGACCGCTTCGCCGATAAAATAAAGGCCGGGCGCTTTGCGCGCTTCCATTGTCTTGGAGTTGAGGTCGCGCGTGTCGATCCCGCCGACGGTCACTTCCGCCGTCGCGTAGCCTTCCGTTCCGGCGGGCCGCAGCGTCCAGTTTTCCAGCCGCCGCGCGATGTCGTCGAGTTCCTGCGAGGAATAATGGCGGACGGGGCGCAGGGGCGCGAGTCCCGCCAGCGACGCGGCCCACGCGCTGGCGAAACGTTCGGGCAGGCGCTTGGCCAGGAGGGTGTCGAGGCGCAGGCCGGACTGGCGGTTTTCCTCCAGCCACGCGCGTGCGCCGCCTTCGGGAAAGAGGTTGATGCGCACTTCCGCCGGGGCCTGCCAGTAGGAGGAGGCCTGCAGGATTGCGGGTCCGCTCAAGCCGCGATGGGTGAATAAGAAGTGCTCGGTGAATTCGATGTTGCGCGATTTTCCGGAGCGGCCTTCCACGCGCGCCACGCACGCCGCCGAGATGCCGCTGAGCGCGCGGCAAAACTCAAGCGCCTCGCCGCTGAACGTGAAGGGGACAAGTCCCGGGCGACCGGGAATGACGTTGAGGCCGAACTGCCGCGCGATGCGATAGGCGAAATCAGTTGCGCCGAGTTTCGGTAGCGAGAGGCCGCCGGTGGCGATGACGAGGCGCTGCGCGGAAAAAATTTCGCCTGGCGTGATGATCTCGAAGCTGCCGTCGGATTCAACGCGCCGGATTTCGGTCACGTCCACGCTCGTTTTGATTTCGACGCTCGCGTCATCGCATTCGCGCTTGAGCATCTCGACGATTTCGCGCGAGCTGCCGTCGCAAAATAACTGGCCCAGTTTTTTCTCGTGCCATGCGATGCCGTGGCGCTCGACCATTGCGAGGAAATCGTCGGGCGTATAACGGGCCAGTGCCGATTTGCAGAAGTCGGGATTGGACGAGAGATAATTGTCCGGCCCGGCGTGGAGATTGGTGAAATTGCAGCGCCCGCCGCCGGAGATGAGAATTTTCGCGCCGATCCGTTCGCCGCGTTCGAGAACCACGACGGATTTTTCGTGCTGTCCCGCGACGATGGCGCACATCAGGCCCGCCGCGCCCGCGCCGATGACGATGACGTCGGTCATTTTCCTGGAGGGACAACCTCCGGCTTGTCCCTATCTAAATCAGAATGGGTCAGGACGGAGTCTGACCCTCCAGAGAGAAGATGCCTGTCACAAATGGCGAACAGCTCGCGTAACGTGAGCACAATTTTCAGTTCGTTCCAAAACGCGTCACTCTCGCCGATGCCGGGTGCGATGTAGCCGAGATATTTCTTCATCTTGCCGACATGCCCCGCATCGCGCATTCCGGGCAGACGCGTCGCCTGGTCGAGCCGGTCGATGTATTCACGCAAATCGACGAGCGTGGGCCGGGTGCGGATTTCGCCGGTTGTCCACGCCTCGCGGATTTGCTCGAAAAGCCACGGGTTGCGGATCGCGCCGCGTCCGATCATCAGGCCGCGCGCGCCGGTGGTTTCCACCATTTTCCTCGCTGATTCGACGCAGCGCACGTTGCCGTTGGCGAAGACCGGGCACGGCATCAGCCGCGCGGCGCGCTCGATGGCGTCGTCGTGGAGGACCGGCTTGTACATCTCGCGCACGGTGCGGCCATGGACGGTGAGGGCGTCGATGGGATGGCGGCGAAAAAGGTCGAGCAGCGCGGGGAATTCGTCCGGCGAATCGAAGCCGATGCGTGTTTTGACGGTGAAGCGCAGATGCACCGCCGCGCGGACTTCGCGCAGGATGGCGTCGATTTTTTCGGGATGCCGGAGCAGGCCGCCGCCCGCGTCCTTCTTGCAAACGATGGGCGCGGGACAGCCGAAGTTGATGTCGATGCCTGCGATGTTGCGCTTCTGCAAATCGAGCGCGGTGCGCCGGAGCGCCGCGATGTCCTGCCCGATCATCTGCGCGATGACGGGCTTGCCGGTGGGGTTTTCCTCGATGGAGCGGAGGATGTGTTTCTCGGGCCGCGAATCGCGATGCACGCGGAAGTATTCGGTGTAGCAGACGTCGGGACCGCCGTAGTGCGCCATCACGCGCCAAAACGGCAGGTCGGTGATGTCCTGCATCGGGGCAAGAATCAGCAACGGCCGGCTTTCGGGAAGGAGATCGCGCATGAGGGAAGGGGCACTCTAGCCGATCCGGGCGCGGGCGTCGACTGCGGGAGGAGCTAGGGACTTGCCGGCGTTCCTAGGGAAAATCCCCTCAAAACTCTGCGCAATTAAAAACGATCCGGTAAACGCAACGCGGACTGCGGCACACCACCTTGCACTTTTCCTGAAGCAGTGTTGCGCCGCAAACGGGGCAATGCTGGTCCGGGGACGTCTCCGTCTCGGATTTGCGCGGCGCTTCCTGCGCTTGGGATGGATCGGAATCCATGGACAGTCTCTAGAGATTTTCCAGCTTGTACTGCACCGGCACGTTTACGAGTTGTCCCGCGTAGGCCGGGCTGTGCCAATGCGCGCGGATGAACGAGCGCGTCGTGGTGTCGAGGATCGGCACGCCGCTCGATTGCGCAACCTCGGCGTCGGCGACGTTACCTTTGATATCGAATTGCACGTTCATGAGGACTGTTCCGGTTTGCCCGCGATTCTGAGCTTCAGCCGGATAGGGCGGATGCGGCAGCACGCTCGGGCCGGACGCGTAGCTGGATGCAGTCGCTGCGGCTGAAAGTTTGGGAGAACTGCTTTGCGCTGTTGCGACAGTCGTGTGCGAAATCGCAGGATGGTTTGCCGCTGGAGTTTGGGTCGCTTTGGACTGGACGACCTGCATCGGCTTGGCTGGTTGGATGGCGAGGACGGGCACGGTTCCCTCGGCGGGAGCGGGCTTGGCTTCGGGCTGCTGCGGCGTGGCGGCGGCCATGGTCGGAGCGGGAGTTACGGGCGCGGGAATAACATCACTTACCGCCGGCGTGGGCTTGGGCAGTTGCGGGGCGGGGGGCTGCGTTGGTGGCGGCACGATGACCATGGTTTCGAGAGAGACCGACGGAGCGCTGTATGCGGAGCCGCTTTTTGGCGGTGGCGGGTGGGAGCGATAAACGAGTGTCAACGCCACCAGCGAGCCGAGCAGCAGGCCATGAAAAGCGCACGACGCGAGAAATGCGCGAACGCGATGAGGTTGTGCCATGCGCGGATTGGAAAGGAGATCGAGCTGGTGCATGGCGGAGCGATCTTGCCATAGGATTCTTACTTTCCAATTTCCAAATCAAAATGCGGGATCAAAAATAAATGGGTGTTCGGCCGCAACGGGAACGATTGCCGCTTGCAGAGAAACCTGTTCGATGACGTTTAAAATTTTCGACAAAGACGGCGAGGTCCTTCGACTCAGGCTCGATGGGACATGATGTTGGAAGACATATTTTCCACTCGCCTTCCCCCTTCGACAAGCTCAGGGCGCGGCTTGCTGCTGCGGCTACCGAAGGATGACGGAGCTTTTATCAACCCTCCACGGGCATGCGTTTCTCCTCGGGATAACGAATCGTTTTTTGAGCACGTTGAGGGTTGTGTTCAAAGCTGCAGATGCGGCGCGGCGCCGCACCCGCGCTGAGCCAGCGCGGGCTACCACTGCACCGCAAGCACGCCTGTTGTTGCCGGGCGACCAGAAGGAGGGCACCGTCGCACGGAGTGCGACGGCTACCTTCGGAGGAAGGCGCCTGCGCTTTTCTCTCTTCGCCTGCGCGGGCTACTACTGAGGTGCGGCGGCTACCGCTGCGCCAACTCGGCCTCGGCTTCGGCTTCGCGGGCGTCGGCGGCGTCGAGTTCCTTCCGCACATGATGCGAGCTGTCTTCAATCGGTGCCATGAGGTCGTAGAGGCACGGCACGACGAGCAGCGAAAAGAGCGTCGAGACGCACACGCCGCCGATGATGACGACGGCCATCGAGACGCGCACTTCCGCGCCCGGGCCGATGCCGAGTGCCGGGATGATCGAGGCCGCGACGGTGGCCGCCGAGGTCATCACAATCGGGCGCAAGCGGATCGGGCCGCCGATGAGGATTGCTTCACGCAACGAACGCCCGTAATCGCGCCGCTGTTTGTTGAAGAATTCCACGAGCAGGATCGAGTTTTTCAGTGTGATGCCCATCAGCACGACGATGCCGATGAAGCTGTAAAGATTCAGCGAGTTGTGCGTGACGAGCAGCGAGAGAAACGCGCCCGTGAGTGAGAACGGCAGCGCGATCATCACCGGGATCGGGTGGATGAAGCTGTTGAACTGGATTGCCAGGATCATGTACGAAATCAGCAGGCCCATCACGAGGGTGAAGACGAAGCTGACGAAGGCGTCGACGACGTCCTTCGACGCGCCGACTTCGATCATCGTGTAGCCGTCGGGCAGCGTGTCTTTTGCCGTCTTCCGCGCGAACGCCATCGTCTCGTCGAGCGATTTGCCCGTGGCGGAATTGGCGTAAATGTTGATCGCGCGCTCGCGCATTTCGCGCGTGATGGTGAGCAGCTTTTTCTCCTCGGTGATGTTGGTCACGGAGGAAAGCGGAATCAGCTCCCCGTAGCCGGTGCGGACGAGCAGCTTGTTGATGTCCGATGTGGTGCGCCATTGCTCGGGCAGGAGGCGGATGCGCACGTCGTAGCGGCGGATGCCGTTGGTGAAATAACCCTGGCGCACGCCGCCGATGGCCGTGTTGATCGTGTCGGCGATGTCCTGCACGCTCACGCCGCTGGCCGCCGCTTTTTCGCGGTCCGGCTCGACGTGCACCTCGGTCACGCCGTCGCGGAAATCGGTATCGACGTCGGTCATGTAACCGCTGTCGGTGAAGCGCTTCGTCAGCTCGGCGACCTTCTCTTTCAGCACGCCGTAGTCGGGACCGCGCACGCTCAGCTCGATGGTCGTGCCTCGTTTGGCTCCTCCGAAACTGCCCGAGGGATTGATGAGGAAGGCGTCGAAATCCTTGGGGATGCGTTTTTTGATTTCATCGCGAATGGAGTCCATGATCTGCTGCTGGCTTTGGGTGCGCTCGCCGCGTGCCTTGAGCGAAACGAACGACATGCCCTTGTTGGTCTCGCCGCCTTCAAAGCCGCCCGCGTTGACGAAATAGTGGACGATGGCCGGATAGCCCTGGAAAATTTTCTCCATCTCCGCCGCCTTGTTGCTGGTGAACGTGAGCGAAGAGCCGACCGGCGTCTGGAACTGGATGAGGAACACGCCGATGTCCTGCGTCGGCATGAATTCCTTGGTGATCCACATGATGGAGAGCATCGAAAGCGCGAACAGTCCGAGCGCGGCGGAGATGATTTTCCAGCGGTGCTTGAGGCTGAGATCGAGCGCGCGACCGTAAAACGCGGCGAACGCGGTGAAGATCCGGTTCACAAAAACCGCGAATTTGTATTCGTCCTCCTTCGCGGTCATGAACTGCGAGCAGCGCATCGGGGTGAGGGTGATCGCTTCCAGCAGCGAGAGCCCGACCGCCGTGGAAATGGTCATGCCGAATTGGAACAGAAACACGCCGATGAATCCGTTGACGAGCAGTACGGGGATGAAGACGGCGATGACGGAGATTGTGGCCGCCGTCGCGGCGAAGGTGATTTCGCGCGCGCCGTCGAGCGCGGCCTGCCTCGCGGTTTTGCCCATGTGGAAATGGCGCACGATATTTTCCAGCACCATGATGGCGTCGTCGACCACGATGCCGATGGCGAGCGACATGCCGAGGAGCGTAAAAAAATTGAGCGTGAACCCGAGCATGTCCATGACGATGAACGTCCCGAGCGCCGAGGTGGGAATCGAGAGCAGCACGTTAAAGGTCGATGTCCACGAGCCGAGAAACGCCCAGCAGACGAGGCCGGTGACGAGCACTGAAAGCAGCACGGTGAGCTCGGTTTCGTTGATGGCGTCGGAGGTGAAGCGCGTGCCGTCGAAGTTGACTTCCATGTGCAGGTCGGGATCGGTGACGGCGAGTTCCTTGTTGACCTCGTCGACGAACGCGCGCACGGCCTTGCCGACTTTCACGTCGTTTTCGCCGTGCTGTTTTTGGATGCCGACGCCGAGCGTGATTTTTCCGTCGCTGCGCGCCAGGCTGCGCGTGTCGGCCAGCGAGTCCTCGATTGTGGCGACGTCGCGCAGATGGATGTCGGAGTGATAAATCCGCGCGCCGCCGCGCTGCGTGATGAGCAGGTCGCCCATCTGCTCCGGGGTGAGCGCCTCGCCCATCGTGCGCACGTTCGCTTCATCGTGGCCGTTTTCGAGCGTGCCCGACGACGTCTCGCTGTTTTCCATCCTGAGCGTGTTGCGGATGTCGAGGATGGTGAGTTGGCGCGCCAGCAGCTTGTTGTTGTCGACCCAGACGCGCAGGTTGCGGTCGGCCCAGCCGCCGAGGATCACGTCGCCCACGCCGGGGATGACCCGCATCCTGTCGCGTAAATTCAAGTCGACGAATTTCAGCATCTCCTGGAACGAGCGCTTGGTCGACATGATCGCCAGCCACATGATCGGGTGGTCGTCGGTGTTGATTTTCGAGATGGTCGGCGGCAGGACGTCGTCGGGCAGTTTGACGGAACGGAGCTTGGAATTGGTTTCCTGCAAGGCCGCGTCGATGTCCTTGCTGGTCTCAAAAGTGAGTTTGATGCTGGCCGTGCCCTGGCGCATGTTGGACTCGATGTCCTGCACGCCCTGGACGGAAATCACGGCCTGCTCGATGGGGTTGACGATTTCGGTTTCCATCACTTCCGGCGCCGCGCCGACCCAGCTCGCGGAGATGGTCAACACCGGCTGCGTTGCTTCAGGGAGCTGGCTGACGCCGAGCTGAAAGAAGCAAATCACGCCGAAGAACATCAGCGCCGACATGAGCATCCAGGCAAAAACCGGACGTCGGATCGAGAGATCGGAGAGGGTCATGGCTGGGGAAGGATTTGACGGAATAACGGAAGGACGGAATTTTTTTGGGAATTCAGAAGCAGGATTTTAAGTTTTATTCGATTGAGGATGGGTGGTTTTAGTCAAACCTTTCATCATTCCGTTTATTTCGTTATTCCGTCAAAATTCGGAGAGCTTTCATTTCATGTGCGTCAGGGTTTCAGACGACGTGCCGTTTGAGGTTGTATCGGTTTCATGCCCGGGCCGCATTGCCGGCTTGGCGGCTTCGCCGTAAAGCTCCGCTTCGGGATGCGATTTGCTTTCGAGCCGCACCATCAAGCTGTAGGCGCAGGGCACGACGAGCAGCGTGAAGAAGGTCGAGACGATCACGCCGCCGATCACCGTGATCGCCATCGGAATGCGGCTCTCCGCTCCCGGCCCGAGCGCCAGCGCCGGAGGCACCGCCGCGGCCAGCGTCGCAAGCGAAGTCATCAGGATCGGGCGCAGCCGCACCGGCCCGGCGAAGAGAATTGCATCGCGCACGGAGAAGCCGTCGACGAAGCGTTTCGCGTTGGTGAACTCGACGAGCAGAATCGAGTTCTTCTTCACGATGCCCATCAGCAAAACGAGGCCGATCAGGCTGTAGAGATTGATCGACTGGCCCGCGAGCAAGAGCGCGAAGAACGCGCCGCTGACGCAAAATGGAAGCGAAAGCAGAACGGCAAACGGATGAACGAAGCTGTTGAATTGCGACGCCAGCACCATGTAGGAGACGACGATGCCGAGCCACAGCGCGAAGAAGAGGCTGGCGAAGGTTTCGCGGAAAGTTTGCGCGCCGCCGCCGAGAAAAACGCGGTAGCCGGGCGGCATGGCGTTCTTCGCGATGACCTCGGCGCGGTCGAGCGCGTCGGCCTGCGATTGGTTCGGCGCGATGTTGGCGTAGATGGAAATGGCGCGCTCGCGCAACCGTCGCGCGATGGTCTGATAGGTGTCGACCGTCTCGGTTTTAATCACGCTTGAAATCGGAATCAGCTCGCCGTAATCGGTGCGGACGTCGAGGTTCATGATGTCGTCCGGGCCGAGTCGCTGGCCGCCTTCGAGCCGCAGCCGCACGTCGTAGCGGCGGTCCTTGTTCGTGAATTTTCCCTGCGTCGCGCCGCCAATCGCGGCCTGCACCGTGTTGGCGATCGTGTCGACCGTCACGCCTGACATCGAGGCCAGCGCGCGGTCGGGATAGATGCGCACTTCAGGCATGCCGGAGCGGAAATCGGTGTCGATGTCGCGGAAGTCGCCAGTTTGTTTCATCGCCGTGATGATCTCCTGCGACTTTTTCTCGAGCACCGCGTAGTCGGGCCCGCGCAGATTCAGTTCGACGGGGAACCCGCGTCCGGCGATGAAATCATGCGACGCGAGGTCCTGCGGCACGGCGGTCACATCGGGAATCGCGTTGAGTTCCGTGCGCAGTTTGTCCATCAGCGCGAACTGACCCAGCGCGCGCTGCGACTTCGGCTTGAGCGTGACATAGATGAGCGCACTGTTGACCTGGCCGTCGGTGACCGCGCCGTCCGCCGCGCCCGAGTCGGTGGTGAATCCGCCGATGGCCGAGAAGAAGTGGTCGATTTCGGGATGCTGCTTCAGAATTTTTTCGGCCTCGACGAGTTTGCCCTCGGTGAACGTGATGGATGAGCGCACGGGCGTCTGCACGCGGATCAGAAATGCGCTCTGATCCTGTCTCGGCAAAAATTCCTTCGGCAGCAGATAAGCGATTCCGAGCGAGAACAGAAAGATCGCCATGGAGACGACGATCACGAGCCAGCGATGGTCGAGGCAGACGCCCAGGATGCGGCGGTACGTCTGGCCAATTTTATCGAACTCGCTCGCGGCCCACCTGGCGTAGCCGCGCCGCGTGTTGCCCATGAATTGCGAGCAGCGCATCGGCGTGACCGTCAGCGCCTCGACCAGCGAAAGCAGCACAGCGGCGGAAATCGTGATGCCGAACTGGAAGAAAAACCGGCCGATGATTCCGCTCATGAAGGCCACGGGCAGAAAGATCGCGACGACCGCGACCGTCGCCGCAAGCGCCGCGAAGGTGATTTCGCGCGCGCCGTCCCGCGAGGCGAGCACCTTGCTTTTGCCCATCTCGCTGTGGCGCACGATATTTTCGAGCACCATGATGGCGTCGTCGACCACGATGCCGATGGCCAGCGACAGCCCGAGCAGAGTGAAGAAATTGAGCGTGAAGCCCATGAAGTAGAGCACCGCGAACGTGCCCATGACCGACGTCGGAATCGAGAGCAGCACGTTGAACGTCGAGCTGAGCGAGCCGAGAAAAAGAAAGCAGACGAGGCTGGTGATGATCGCCGAAAGCACGAGCGTGAATTCGGTTTCGTGGATCGCGTCCTTGATGAAAAGGCTGCTGTCGAAATTCACATCGATCTTGATGTCGGGCGGCAACGTTGCGCGGAGTTCCACCAGCCGCGCCTTCACGGCCTGCGCCACGGCCACCGAGTTCGCGCCGTGCTGTTTTTTGATTCCGATGCCGATGCCTGGCTTGCCGTTGACGATGGCCGTGTGCCGTACGTCGTCGAGGCCGTCCTCGACCCGCGCCACGTCCTTGATGCGAATGTTGGAATTGTAGATCGCCTCGCCGCCCCGCTTCTTGATCTGGATGTTGCCTACCGCCTCGGGCGTAACGCCTTCGCCCATGGTGCGCACGTTGAATTCGCTCGCGGAATTTTCGAGATACCCGGCGGCCTCCTCGACCTGCTCCGTCTCCAGCGCAGTCTTCACGTCGAGCATCGTGAGTTGCAGCGGCTTGAGCTTGTTGTTGTCGACCCAGACGCGCAGGTTGCGCTGCTCGAATCCCGCCAGAGTGACCTCGCCGACGCCCGGCAAAATCTTGAGCTGGTCGACGATATTGAGCTCGAGATATTCGGTCAGCGCGTGCATATCGCGCGACGTCGACGACGCGCTCAGCAGCACGATGGGCTGGTCTTCCGGATTACTTTTGACGATGGTCGGCCTGTCCGCGCCGATGGGCAATTGCACATTGCTCAGCTTCGACTGCACTTCGGTCAGCGCCGCGTCGATGTTGCGGTCGATCTCGAATTCGAGGGTGATCGACGCCTGGCCCTGCTGGATTTGCGAGGTCACATCGCGCACGCCCTGCGTCGAAATCACCTGCTCCTCGATCTTGTCGACAATCTCCGTTTCCATCACCTCGGGGGCCGAACCGCTCCAGGTTGCGTTGATGGTCAACACGGGAAAATCGACGTCGGGCTGCTCGCTGACGCCGAGCCGCGAAAGCCCGATCGCGCCGAAGATAATCAGCGCGGCCATCACCATCCACGCGAAGACGGGACGCCGGATGGAGAGATCGGCCAGCGACGCAAACGCGGAGGTCCTGCGGGTTGCGCTGGGTTGAGATGAGGACGAGGGATTCATGGAGAACTCTAAGGCGTTGCTCTCTTCAAACTTCCGTCATCCTGAGCGAAGCGAGGCGGATGGCCCGGTTTTATCGCAGCGGTGGAGTCCGAGCGCAGTCGAAGGACCTTGCTGATTTTAACCAAAAATTTGACACCGGTTATGATTTTGTTCGCGACAAGCAGGTACGCCAATTCTTCGCGATGAAGCGTTCCTTGATCGCCGACCATTGCGTCATGGCAGGCTAGGTCCTTCGATTTCGGCTCGGCAAGACGCTGCCCTGAAAGCAGGCGCATTTCTCGCCTCCGCTCAGGATGACGAAGTTTTTTTGGCAGGGCGCTTATTCCGCCTCGTTCACAAGTTGCGGGGACACTTGCGTTCCCAAGTGCAACTTGGGAACGAGGGAGGCGATGCAATAGTTTATCAGTTGGTGTCATGGCGTCGTCCCGCTCGGTTTAGGCAACGCCTGGTTGTTCGCGTTCGGTCCCGTCGCCGCCATTCCCGCCGCGACGTGCAAATTAATGAGGTCGAGCCGCGCCTGCATGTTTGCGTTGTGCAGTTGAATGCGCGCGGTCTGGTAATCCTGCAGCGCGGTCAGCACGTCGAGATTACTCACCACGCCGCGCCGATAGTCGTCCACCTGTGCCTCGAAATTTTTCGCAGCCAGCGTCGCCGCTTCCCGCAGCACGATGACCTGTGCCACGCTCGCGTTGAAATTCGCATAGGCCGTCCGCGTGTCCTGGTCCGCTGTCCGCTGCAGTTGCTCCACGTTGAGCCGGCTTTGGCGCACCAGTTCGCGGTTCTGGTGGATTTGCCCAATGATCAGGCCGCCGTCGAAAATCGGCATCGACGCCTCCAGTGTCATCGTCGCGTCGATGTCGTTGGAGACCGGGTCTTGCGAGGCGAGAAAATTGCCGTTGGCGGTGATCGTTGGCCAGAGCTCGCCTTGCGCGACGGAAAGATTCCGCTCGGCCTGGCGCAGGCTTTCCAATTGAGAGAGCACGTCGGGCCGCGTCCCGCTCTGCTGAAGATAGAACTCCAATTGCGACGCGGACGGAAATTTCTGCGTCTCCTTCAACTCGAATTTGCCCGACGGGATGCCGATGTAGAACGCGACCGTTTCCTTCGCGGCGTTGGTCGAGCCCCGCTGCGACTCGAAGGTCACCTTCGCGTTGGCCAGGTCGGTTTGCGCCTGCAGCAATTCCGACGGACGCGAGCGGCCCAGGTTGACGCGGTCTTTCAGGTCGTCGACGCGCGCCTTGAGCGCATCGATCAGGTCGGATTCAATAACCATGTCGCCCTCGAACTGGAGCACGTTGTAGAAGGCCTGCGCGACGTCCTGATAAATCGTCTGGTAATCGCGTGCGAGCGTCTGGCGCTTCGCGGCGACGGCGGCGGAACTGGCTCCGACCGCGTTCCAGTTTTGACCGCCGTTGAAGACCGTGTATGTCATATTCACGTTCGATTGCGACGTGTAGTTGCGATTTCCACTGAACGTTGAATTGCCCACCGACGTGAACCCGCCCAATGCGGGAGTTGTCCGGTAGTGAATGAATTCCTGCTGGTTGGTCGCGGTGAAGCTGGGCCAGAGCGCCGCGATGGACTGGCTCATTTGTGCGCGCGCAATTTCGATGTCCTCCATGCTCACTTTGAGCGAGTCGTCGCGGATCGCTGTCAGTTGAAAGCAGGTTTGCAAATCGAGGGCATGGGGATCGCTCGCATTTTTCGCAATCGGCGACGACGTGGCCAGTTCCGGATGACTCGCCTTGACGGCCAGCGGTATGGGGCGCACGTCGGGCAGGGTAGCCGTCGCAGGCCCTGCGACGGTCGGGGCTTCATTTGTCGAAACGGATGGCGCATTCGTCGTCTGGCCATTCGCGGCCATCAGCGAGACTCCGAGCGCGGCGATCAGAGCCAGTGTCCTGGTCACTTGTCTTTTGGTAGTCGTCGCACGGATTGCGATGGTCGGTCGCGCAGATGGCTTCGCGTGATTTCCATTTTTCAAGGCGGCTTTCGGATTCGCCGCGCCCACGAGAAAAAGTTCCACGGTCCGCTTCGGTTCCATCCGTGGCGGCATCGACCTCGGCGGCCTGAGACGCTGGAGCTTCGGTGCCATGATCGTCATCACAATCGAATGTTGCACGAGTTGGAAATAGGATTGGGTGAGCTCATCCGCGTTGAATGCCAGGTTCAAAACGCCGCGGTCGAGTCCCAACTGAATCATTTCGCGCACGAATAAATACGACTCGCGCATCTTGCTGTATTTCTTGAAGCCGGAGGGAAATTCGCCCTCGGCGGCGAACGCGATGGAAAAGCAAAGCCGCAGCAGGTCCGGCTGGCGGCGCGCGAAATCGGTGAGGGCCGCGATGATGCCGGTGAGCTGGTCGACGGTCGCTTTTTCGGGCGGCGCGGCCCGGCGCATCAAGCGCAGGCGCTCGTCCATCGCCTGGTCGACAAGCGCCTGGAAGAGACCTTCCTTGTTTCCGAAATAATAGTAGAGCGTCGGTTTGGTGACCTTGGCTTCCTCGGTGATGTCCTGCACGGCGGTGCCGGCGTAACCCCGGTTGGCGAAGAGTTTCAGGCCCGCGTCGAGCAGCCGCTTTCTTGGATCGGATGTTGGTTTTCCCATGGCCCGACAAGGCTCGCAGAAGCCCGCGCCGGGTCAATCCGAAAAGATACCTACCGGTCGGTAGATGTTATGAGGAAGACAATTTCGCACAGAGGACTGAAGAGGGTCGAAGAGGAGTGCAGTTGTAGCGGCGGTCTATGGCCATCTGCCTTTTTTTCGTTTGTCATCCTGAGCTTGTCGAAGGATCGCTTGCTATTCGTCCATAGCCCGTTTGCCTGAGCAAAATAATTAGAGATCCTTCGACAAGCTCAGGATGACAAAGGTTTTTTACCCCCTAAATTCTTGCGCGATGGGGACGCGGCGGCCCATGCCGAACGCGCGCGCGGAGACCTTCAGGCCCGGCGCGGCCTGGCGGCGCTTGTACTCGCTGAAGACGATTTTGTTGAGCACGTCGCGCACGGTTTCCAGCGAAATGCCCTCGGTGACGAGCATCTTCGGGTCGGCGTCGTCGACGACGTAGTGATGCAGGATGCGGTCGAGCACTTCGTAGGGCGGCAGGCTGTCCTGGTCGGTCTGGTTGGGACGCAACTCGGCGCTCGGCGGTTTCTCAATCGTGTTCCACGGGATGATTTCCTCGTCGTGATTGATCCAGTGGGCCAGCGCGTAAATTTCCGTTTTGAGGACATCGGCGATCACGGCCAGCGCGCCGCACATGTCGCCGTAGAGCGTGCAATAGCCGACCGCCAGCTCGGACTTGTTGCCTGTCGTGAGCACGAGAGGCCCGAATTTATTCGAGAGCGCCATCAGCAGAAGTCCGCGCAGCCGCGACTGGATGTTTTCTTCCGTGGCGTCAGGTGTGCGCGACTCGAACACGCCCTGCAACGTCTTTTCAACCTCGGCCACCGGCTCGCCGATGGGCAGCACGTCATAGCGGATGCCGAGCCTTTTCGCGAGCTGCGCCGCGTCGCCGAGACTCCCTTCGCTCGAATAGCGCGACGGCAGCGAGACGCCCCAGACATTGTCCGCCCCAAGCGCCTGGGTGGCGATCACGGCGACGAGCGCCGAATCGATGCCGCCGGATAATCCGAGCACCACCGACTTGAAGCCGCACTTGCCGACGTAGTCGCGCACGCCGAGCACCAGCGCGCGGAAAAGTTGCTCCTCCTGGTTCTCAGGGAGGGTGAGCGCCGGGGTCGGAGCGGCAGCGTCCGTGTCCACGACCAGCATCTCCTCCGCGAAACTCAGCCCGAGCGCGAGCACGTCGCCCTTTGCGTTCAGCGCCACGCTGTGCCCGTCAAAAATCAGCTCGTCATTCGCGCCGACCATGTTCACCTGCACCAACGGCACATGTTCGTCGCGCGCGACCCGTTGCAGCATCGCGAGCCGGGTCGCCTCCTTGCCGCGCTGCCAGGGCGACGCGGAAATATTCACGATCAGCTTCGCGCCCGCCTCGACCAGGCCCGGCACGGGATCGAGCCGGTAGCGGCGCTCGGGCCAGAAGTCGGCGTCGTTCCAGATGTCCTCGCAAATCGTCACCGCGATTTTCTGGCCGTTGATTTCGAGCGGGAAAACTTTCTCCGCCGGCTCGAAATAGCGGTCCTCGTCAAACACGTCGTAGGTCGGCAGCAGCGACTTCATCACGCGATGGATGACCTTCCCGTTTTGGATCACCGCAGCGGCGTTGCGCAGGGCGCGTCCAGGCCGGGCTGGATTGCGATCCACATAGCCGGTGATCAGCGGAACCGCTCCGACGGAACCGGCCAGCGCCTCAAGGCAATCGAGCCCGCGCTGGATGAAGTCGTCGCGCAAAAGCAGGTCGCGGGGAGGGTAGCCGCAGAGGAAAAGCTCCGGAGCGAGAACGAGTTCCGCGCCTTTTTCCACCGTTTCGCGATAGGCCTCCTCAAGCCGTGCGCGATTTTTGTCGAATGCCCCGATGGTGGCGTTGAGTTGAAGAAGGCCGATACGCATAAAGGGGAAGCATTACCAAATTACCAAATTAACCAAATCTCCAAATTTTTTGGATGGGATTAATGTAGCGGCGGTCTGTGACCGTCGCACTCTAAAAGTCAGTCATCCTTCGACAAGGATGACGGATCGCTTAGAGCTGCTTCTTAATCGCCGCGTAAACGCTGGCGAGGTCGTTCGGGTGCACCCGCGTTTCGGCGGTGGTCGTCATGAAATTCACATCGCCACGCCAGCGCGGCACGAGATGGATGTGCAGATGCTGGTCGATGCCCGCGCCGGCCGCCGCGCCGAGATTGATGCCCACGTTGTATCCCTGCGGCTGGAAAGCTGACGTTACGGCCGCCTTCATCCGCTTGAGGAGCGTCATCATTTCGAGCAGCTCGTCGTCGGATAGGTCCTCCAGCGCGCCGGTCTCGCGATAAGGGATGATCATCAGGTGGCCGCTATTATAGGGATAGACGTTGAGCACGGCGAAGCAGCTTTTGCCGCGCGCCAGGACGAAGTGGCCTTCGTCGTCGGAACCCTGGGCGATTTTGGCAAAAATATCCCCCTCGTTTTTTTGATTATCTTTCACGTAAAGATTGCGCCACGGCGCCCAGAGATGTTCCATGATCAAGAACCTATCTTATTTTGAGGCGGGTACCCAAACTAAAATGCTTTGCTGAAAGCATTCTATTTTAACAGGAAGACATGAAATCATGAAGACATGAAAAAGGCGGGGGGAATTTTTGACGGAATTAACGGAATTGGATAGATTTTTTTCAATTCCACCTTTGCGTTCTTTTGCGGTTAAAACTCTTCTCTTCCTTCCTGTTTTCATGTCTTCCTGTTAAAAGGGTTTCAACAAAGCAAAAATAAACGCATGGCCGTGTCAGCAACCAAAACGAAAGTAGTCCCGATTCATTTTCTTTCCGGCTCCGACGAGGATGCCGTCAAGAAAGCCGCCGCCGATCTTGCCCGGAAGCTGGCTCCGTCCGACGCGATGAATCTCGAAACCATCGATGGCCGCGCCACGACTGTCGACGAAGCCGTCGCGTCGATCGCCAAAGTGCGCGAGGCGATCATGACCCTTCCGTTTTTCGGCGGAGGCAAGCTCGTCTGGTGGAAGGCGGTCAATTTTTTTGACGAGACCGGCGTGGGGCGTCACGCTTCGGTGAAGGAGGCGCTCGAATCGCTCCAGCCCGATCTGGCGCGGGTCGACGGCACGTCCGTCACGCTCCTCATCAGCGCGCTCGGCATCCACAAGGGCCGCGCGTTTGGCAAGGCGCTCCTCAAGCTTGCGCAGGCCAAATATTTCGACCTGCCCGATCTGCGTAACACAAGCGAGGACCAGATCATTGTCCAAATTGAGCGCCGCATGAAAGACGCGGGCATCCGCCCCGGCCCCGGCGCGGCGGAACGATTTTTTCAGGCCACGGGCATCGACACCGGCGCCTGGGCGCAGGAGCTCGAAAAACTCGCCTGCTTTGCCGGTGATGGGAATGCGGAACTCACGCGCGACGACGTCAACCGCGTCATTAGCGGCAGCCGCGAAGTGCTGATTTGGGATTTCTGCCACGCTGTCCTCAGCGGCGACGCCAAGGCGGCTCTCGCGCGGCTTTCCGCCCTCCTGGCGCAGGACGAATCGGAAATCGGCATCCTCATCCTGCTCGCCGGGCAGGTTCGGCTTGCGGCGCTCGCGGCTGTCTTGCGCGAAAACAAAATGTTGCGTCTCAATCGCGGCTCGTTTTCCTCGGCGGAAGTTTCTCCCGAAGGCGAGGCTTATCTGCCGCGGAAAAAAAGCGGCGAGCCGATCAGCACCTATGCCCTCGGCCAGGCGGCCCAGCGCAGCCAGCATCGCCCGGCCCGGAGTTGGTTTCAGGCGCTGGCGCTCATTTATCAGGCGCAAAAAGAGATGCTCACAGGCGAAAGCGACAAGCGCCGCGCTCTGGAATTGGTCGTTTTGGGGATCATTGCGGGATGATTAGGTCTGTTGCTTGCGCGCCGGGGTGTTCATATCCGGCGATAAGATTTTCGAATAAACTGCGTAAAATGTTTGACCTATGGCAGGGATTGAAACTACATACAAGCATGTCATTTCGCGCATTGGAGTTTAGGCGGAGTCTTCCGGTAATAGCTCTCCTTGGGTTAATGGCTGCTCCGGCGGCCTATGGCCAGGCCAAGGATTCACCCATCGCATTTGCAGGCTCGGGTGGCATCACGACTTCATTTGTCACCGCGCCGAGCGTTGGCGACGCATCGGCGGGGTATCCCGGCGACAACGACCAATGGCTCAAGGTCGAGTTTCATTACGGCGCCACTCCCGCGTTGAAGACAGACTGGGTCGACGCCATTGAATTCAAAGTGTGGATCGAAGGCATCGATCTGCTTGCGAAAGATGCGCTCGTTCCGGGCAAAGGCGTTGCCGTGGCCCTCACGGGATCGGTCACCTACGTCAACGTTCGCGTAAACAAGGATATTTACGGCGTCGTCTACGTCCATCCCTCGTCGCTTGCGCGCTATTGCGAACGCAGCTACACCGATTTCGACCGCAAATTCAACGTCCACGTCGAAGCCTATGTTGGCGGCACCAAGATGGATTACTTTGATAAGAACAGGGAAAAGGATCCCAATTGGTTTCAACCGCTCAGGGCTGTCCCCGGTCTTGTTTTCCAGCAGAACCAAACGCCATTTCTGCTGACAGACACCACGCGTTACCCGGCGCTCAAGCTGCCCGGCGCAGCCCAATAACTTCGGTGCTTGCGCAAGAAATCGATCCAGCTATCGTCACCCTTTTAAATTAGAAAAATTCATCCATGGCCGCTGCCAATAAAGTTATTACCATCGATCTTGGCACCAGCACGCTCAAGTTTGCCGAATTCGGAATAAGTCGCGGCGGGGCGCTCACCCTCCTGCAATTCGCGGTGGAAGAGTTGGGGCTCGATCCCAACAAGGAAGAGGAACGCGGCAAGTTCATCACTCCCACCCTGGCCAAGCTTTTCAAGAAATATCGGGTCAAGGAAAGCGAGGCGTTCCTTTCCATATCGGGCCAAAGCGTCTTCATGCGCTTCGTCAAGCTGCCCCCCGTCGCTGCCGAGCAAGTCGAGCAGGTCGTGAAGTTTGAGGCGCAACAAAACGTGCCCTTCCCCATCGACGAAGTGACGTGGGATTACCAGATGATGCCCCCGCGCGGCTCGGGAACGGAAGCCGAGGCGGTCATTGTCGCCATCAAGAAGGAAGTCATCGAGGCCGAAGTCGAAGCCGTGGAGAAGGTCGGGATCAAAATCAAACAGATCGACGTCGCTCCTTTTGCGCTCCTCAACGCCTTCCGCTACAGCGAACCCCGCACCGAAGATTGCACCCTCCTCATCGACATGGGCGCGCGCTCGACCAATCTCGTCTTCGTTGAAAAAAGCAGCTTTTGGATTCGCAACGTTCCCATCGCGGGCAACCAAATTTCGCAAAGCATCTGCAACGAAATGCAGGAGCCCTTCACCGCGGCTGAAACCTTGAAAAAGGGCAAAGGCTTTGTCTCCCTCGGCGGTGTTTATGCCGATCCGGATGACGTCGATGCCGCCCGCATCTCCAAGCTCATCCGCTCGACGATGACCCGGCTTCACGTCGATATCAACCGCTCCATCGCCTATTATCGCACCACCCTCGGCGGCACTCCCCCCAAGCGGGTCTTCCTCACCGGCGGCAGTTCGCAATTGCCCTATCTCGATCTCTTCATCGCCGACAAGCTCAGCCTGCCCATCGCCTACTTTAACCCGATGCGCAATGTGAACCTGAGCCCCTCCATCAACATGACGGAGCTTCAGCAAAACAATTGTTACATGGCCGAGATGGTCGGCCTTGCCCTGCGCGCCACGGGAAGCTGCCCCGCCGAGGTCATCCTTGATCCCCCCACCGTCGCCGCCCACGCCGAAAAACGGCGCAAGCGTCCTTACTTCGTCGGCGCCCTCGCAGCATGGGTGCTGCTCTTTGTCTGCATGGGACTCTATTTCTATCAACAGATAACCGTGGCCCAGGCCAGGGCAAAAGAACTCGATGACAAAACCGAGAATCTCAAGCCCATCACCCCCCAGATCGCCACATTGGCCAAGGAACAGGACACGCTTCAACAAATCCTCAAATCCGCCGTCGACCTCGGCGCGCAGCGCGACGCATGGGCGCGGGTACTCGCCGCCCTGAACAGCAAAATTCCAGAGGGCGTTTGGGTTACGGAACTTATTCCCGTTTCCAATCCTCCCGCGGGCGCTTCCGCCCCCCACCTGCCGCCGACGCAGCCGGGAGGCGTCCCGGCGGGGCCGACAGGCGACATTAACATGCTGATCATCAGCGGCCTCTACCATTCCAACCCCAGGACCATGCAGGTCGATCCCGCCCGGTTGCGCGAGTTTGTCAATGCCCTGGCCGATCTGCCCTATTTCGACATCGATAAGAATAACACCAACGCCACGCTGATTTCCTTCACCACGGCGGAATCCGACTCGAACCCGTTCGCCCAGAAATTCTCCATGCATCTCAAGCTCAAGACGCCGATCCGGCTCAACCCTGAACCGGGAAAGCCATGAAAAAGCTACAACTTTCCAAATTCGATCTCGGTTTCATCATCGCCTTTGGCGTCGTGGCGCTTTTGGGCGCAGGCGCCTGGTGGTACCTGTCAGGCGAACTCCAGTCCGCGCAGAGCGATGATGCCCGCGCCAAGGCCGACTTTGACAAATACTCTGTCAAATCCGGCATCGTTGTCAGCCTTCCCAATGGGAAGACCCTCCAGGAAGACAGCGATGTCCTCAAGGCGCAGCTCACCCCCCTCATCCATGACAAACTGCAGTCCAAGGATAACAAGCTCCGCTCCATCGAGAGGGAAGACCCCGTTGCATGGAAGCACGATCTCGACGAAGACGTCCATGGCCTCAACGACGCGGCCAAAGTTCGGGCCGTGACTCTTCCCAAGGTTTTTTATTATGGTTTTTCGCGGTATCTCAGCCAAAGCCCTAATGACGAACAAACCGTCGTCCTGAGCAAGCAGCTCGACGGCATCCAGGAACTTTCAACCATCCTCATCGACGCGCCGGTCAAAGCCATTCGGGCAATCCGGCGGACTTACGAGGAAGACCCCCACACCGCCAGTTCAGACACATCCGGAGCGACCGGGGATATCGACCGCCTGCGGGGATTCTCCATCAATGCGCCCGGGAACCTCTACACCGACTATCCGTTTGAAGTTGAATTTGATACGACCAGTGAAAATTTACGCACGGTCCTCAACAATCTCCTGCAGTCCCCCTACATCTTTGTTGTTCGCGTCCTCACCATTCAAAATGCGAGCCCCAATTCGCCTTCGCAAACCGACCTCGATAAACTAGCCGGGCCGCCTCCTACTCCCGGCTCCACCACGCCCGCGAAAGGCCCGCAATTTCTTTTCGGCAACTCGCTCCTCAAGGTCAAGGCACGGATCGACATGATCGAATGGAAAGCCGACCTTTCGCAGGCGACCTCCGCAACCGCCCCGGCGCCTGCCGGAACTCGCAAAACAGCTCCTTCAGCCGGGGGTAACCGATGAACAAATCCCCCGAACCCATCATATTGGCCGTCGTCCTCCTGTTGCTCGCCTTGGGCTCCGCGACGCTTGCTTACCTCTATCCCTCGCTTGACCAGATCACCGGCATCAAAAGCACGGAACCGAGCGGAACCCAGGCCAAGCCGCTCAAAGCGGAAGAAATCGACGCAAGCCTCGCCGCATGGAATTCACCCGTTTTGTGGCAGGAACCGGAAAGCCATCAACGGCTGTTTCAGTCCGAAGAGTATCTCTTCTACCCCTCCGCTTATCCGAACGGGGATTTTATCAAGAAGATCGGTCCCGACACGCGCTCCCCCAGCGGAGTGCTGCTGAGTTGGTATCGGAAATACGGACTCGACTTTACCGACCCGAATGTTGACCGCGAAGACGCGGATGGCGATGGTTTTTCCAACATCGTCGAATTCAAGAATGATCCGGTGGGCGTGCGCCAGAAGGCATCCGACTGTGATGGCTCCAAATCGACCAACCCCCTTGACGCCAAGGACCACCCCGCCTTCCTCTCCCGTCTTCGTCTGCAGGATTGCGAGTTGCGCCCCTTCCACATTCAGTTTAAAGGCTACCAGCAGCTCAACGGTATCTACATCTTCCAGCTCCATCTCAGCGACGTCCCCAGCGACCAGCAACCGCCGCTGAAAAAGAGCGGGGACGATCTTGGCGTGGAAGGTTACAAGATCGGCGCCTTCCAGCAAATCTTCAAGGACGAGGTCGATCCCAACACCCACCTCACCGTCAAGACCGACGAGTCGACCCTTGAACTCGACAAGCCCGAAATTGGCTTGAAAGTCATCATCCCCTTCCGCCAGGAAATCAACTCGCCCGAATCGACCGCCAATTTCGTCATGCTCATGCCGACCGAAGTTGATAAAGTCTTAAAAGTATCTCGTGGCAAGATTCTTACGGTTCCTTTTATCACCGACACCTCATATCTTGTCGTCGACGCCACCAATAATGGAGCGACCATTCGCGATACAAAAACCAAACAGGAATACCCCGTCCTCAAGCTCGACCCCGCCGAGTGGGACGAAGTTCCTGCGTCGCCTAAATCGCCTTAACCCTCTTTCGGTACTTGACTCATCTTCCTTTTTTACATAAAAACCTTTAACTCGGAGGCCTTTAACAGAATGAAATCTAACCAAGCATGCTTTCTGCTCGCTGCTTTGCTTTTGCCATTGTCTCCACTTTGGCTGCGCGCCGCAGACCCCGCTGCAACATCCACTCCGCCAGCCACGGCCGCTCAAGCCGCTCACGCCGAAGCGGCTAATCGCCAACAACTCATCGTCAGCGCCAACCAGGCCATCTCCGACGGCCAGCGCTTCCTCGGCAGCGGCAATTATGACCAGGCTGCCGACCGGTTTAAGTACGCTCTCGACGCACTCACTCCCGGCGGCGTTTCCGCCACATCCTACAACCGCGCCGAAGCCGGTCTGGCCGCCGCCAAGGCGGGCCAGGCACAGGTGCTCGCCAAAGACTATAAGTTCAAGGAAGCCGCTTCCCTCCTTCAGGAAGCCATCCTGCTTCAGCCCAACAATCCCGTCTACACGGCGGACATTGACGACTTGAAGAAACAGCAAATGGCCTACGAGGAACAGGTTCGCGATCCCGAAGGCACCGTCAACAATCCCGCCGTCACGGACGATTTCAAGGCCGACGTTGCTGCGGTTCAAAAACTCCTTTTCCAGGGAGATGCTTATTTCAGGACCGGCCAATTCGACAAAGCCGAGGAGACTTACTCCAAAATATTGATCCTCGATCCCTACAACAAAGCGGCCCGCGATAAGATGTCCCACATCGAACGCTATAAATACCGCGCCGACAGCTTCCGCCATGAGGAATATGAGTTATCGGCCATGCAAAAAGTCGATCACGGCTGGGCTGAGGACATTTCTCCCGATATCGTCTCAAACAACAACAAGGAAGTGAACACAGCGGTCACTTCCCACCGTGCCGAGATTACTCACAAGCTGCAGTCCATTATTATCGATAAAGTTAACTTTGAAAAACTGGACATCGCCGCCGTCATCCAATTTCTCCAGCAAAAAAGCAAGGAACTCGACCCGGACCATCAAGGCATTAACTTTGTCCTGCGCCTGAGATCGGATGTGGCGCCTCCCGCGGTTGGAACGACTCCTGCCGCCGCGCCTGCCGCTCCCACCGATGCCAGCGCTGCCGCTGCTGCTGCCGTAGCCGCCCCGACCATCCATCGCGAAGTCAGCATCACCCTCGAAAACGTCCCCCTCTCCGAGATTCTTGGCTACGTCATCTCCCAGACCAACCTCCAATACTCCGTCGAGGATTACGCCGTCTATCTGCGCCCCTCCATTGATGAAGGAGAGACGCTTTCGGTGCGCACCTTCCTGTCTCCGCCCAATCTCTTCTCATCCACGCTCCATGTCCACGTGGCGGCGACGACTGATACCGCCACCACCACCATCCAGAATGTCAGCGTCGACGCGCAGAAGGCGCTTGGCGATAAAGGCATTCGTTTCCCTGCCGGTGCCTCGGCCATATTCCTCCCCGGCTCCAGCAAGCTCGTCGTGCGCGACACCCCCGAGCAATTGGACCTCATCTCCAATTTGATCGATCAGCTTAGCAAGGAAACGCCCCAGGTCGAAATCGAAGCCAAGATCGCCGAATTCAACCAGGACGCCATCAAGGGTCTCACCTTTAATTATAACTTTAACCCTACGACCCCGCATGCCAGCGCGGTCCTTACATCCGCGTCGACCGCCTTGCGCAATTCTAACAACGCCTCTCCCGGTGGCTTGGGAGGGCTACTCCCGGATAGCATTACGGAATTGGTGCAGGAGAACACCTCCTCCTCCGGGGGGACTACTCCTGCGAATCTCCTTACAGGCGGATCAGTTCTCAATAATGCCTCGAACCAGCTTACCATTGGCGCCGTCATCGATCATATCGGGCTGGAGGCAACCATCAACGCGCTCAACAATCTTCAGGGAGTCTCGCTCCTTTCCGCTCCCAGCGTCACGACCCAGAACGGTCTCAAGGCCAGCATCGATATCGTGCGGGAATTTCCCTATCCGACCAGCTTCGAAAAACCCAAACTCAGCAATAACACGAATATAGCGTACCAGACTGGCGGCGACGCGGGTTATGCGCTGACGCTGGCGATCCCTCCCACGCCCCGCGAATTTGTGACCCAGGATGTGGGCGTCAGTCTTGAAGTCAAGCCGACCACATATCCCGATCAGCGCATCGATCTCGATGTTACCAAGGCGCAAGTTTTGGACTTCGATGGATTTATCGATTATGGCGTCCCCATCGTTACCCGTGAGGATGAAAATACTCCCGATCATACCTTGGAAGGAACGGTGCTTACCTCAGGGACGATTAATCAGCCCGTCTTCAACCTCCGCTCCATGGTGACTAATCTACAGGTTTTGGATGGCCAGACGGCGGTCTTGGGCGGACTCATTCGTGAAGACACCCAGGAAGTCAACGACAAGGTTCCCGTCCTGGGAGATTTCCCGATCATTGGCCGTCTCTTCCAAAGCAAGGTCACCGAGCGCACAAAAAAGAACCTCCTGATCTTTATCACGGCGAAATTGATCCGCTCCAACGGAAAGCCGCAATACATCACCACGCTCAACGCTGAACCCGAGGAGCAGCCACTGCCTGAGCCCGAGGCAATCGGGCAGGGAGTCACCTTGCCGCCGCTGTCTGACACCATACTGAATAGACAGAAATAAAAATTCCATGAAACGCATTTCTATTCTTATCGCTCTTGTCCTGATCTTTTCACAGGCGAGACTGTCTGCTCAGGAAACAGCAGCGGCTGGCCAGGCCGCGCCGGCAAGCCCCGTTCCCACTAATCAACCCTCCGGCCTGCTTACTCCGCCACCGGACAATGCCCCGGCTGCGTCTCCCGCTCCGGCGGCAGCGGCTTCTTCCTCTGCGGCGGCCACAACGGCGACAACGACAACGGTCACGCCCACTCCTGCCGAAAAGACATCTCCGTCGGCCACGACGAAAATGACTTCGCGTGAAATTGCGCGGGTTCAACAACAGGAAATCATCCGCCGCCAGGAACTTATCTTTCGCGCGAACGAATCCCTCAAAACTGCCAGAAACGCCGAACTTGCCACCCAGTATCCGGAAGCGCGAAAGGACTACCTCTTCTCGGCTGAAGCCCTTGGCTCCATCTCCCGGTCGACAACCTCTTATGCCACCGCCGCGGAAGGCCTGACCCGCGTCGATTTCCAGCTTTATGACGACGCTCTCAAAATCGGCGATACGGCCCGCGCCAAACGGCTGATGGACGAAGTCGTCAAATACAATCCCAACAACAAGATTGCCAACGAAAAACTGGCTGCGATCAACAAAGCGCTCGCCGATCCCAACGACACGACGCAGCTCGGCAACCCGGCTGTCACGCCCGGATTTGTCAACAGAGTCAACGAAGTGCAGCAGCTCTTCGCCGAAGCGGAGCAGTTTCGCCGCACCGGCCAATGGGACGAGGCTGAAGCGCGCCTCAAGCGCATCCTGGGCATCGACCCGTATAACATCGCCGCCGCCAAACAACTTGAACTTATCGATGAACAAAAACTTCAATATGACGAGCACGCCCGGTTGGAGACGCGGGATGAACGGCTGCGTCAGGTTGAAGAAAAATGGTACGAGCCGATCAGCAACAAGGAGGCCACCACATCCGCCCAAGAAGGCCAGCCAACCATCGTCAGGGATACGGGCTTTGACATTGAGCAGAAACTCAAGAGCATCTTTTTGTCGCTCGACTTCAACAACGCCACGATCGAGGAAGCAACCAACTACCTGAGCCTCGAAAGCAAGCGTCTTGATCCCGACCATAAGGGAATCAATTTCGTCATCCAGCCCGAGGCCTCGACAACGGCAAAACCTGTCACAATCACCTTGAACAATGTCCCCCTGGGCGAGGCGTTGCGCTATGTCTGCCAACTCGCCAATGTCAAAAACAAGGTGCAGCAATTCGCCATTTCCATTGTTCCCTTCAGCCAAAATACGGACGACCTCATCAGCCGCACGTTTATCGTCCAGCCTAATTTTGTCGCGCCTCCTTCCGCAGGTGGCACGATTGGAAGCGCGACGGATGCCCTTACCCGCCCGGTCGCGGCCACTCCCGATGCCGCAGCAGCAGCTCCTGTTGAAGACGACTCCGGCGGCGACGTTGTCCGTGGCGCCTTGATTGCCAAGGGGGTGAAGTTCCCGCCGGGTGCCAGCGCCGTTTATACGGCGACCACCGGACAGCTTACCGTCGTGGATACGGCCGATCAGATGGAACTGCTGGAAGAACTGGTAAATGCCGGTCAGGCGCCAACCCTGATGGTTCGGATTGCGACCAAGTTCGTTGAAATCAACCAGACGGACCTTAACGATCTCACGGTGAACACCGGGTTTAATTATTTCCCACTTGCTTCCCCGCGAGGAGAGGCGCTTTTCGGGAAATTTACAACAACACCCCAATTTTCAACGGCCCTCCCGGGATCGTTTGGTTTCACGGCGGACAGTCTCGATGCGTTAATCTCACCTGCAAACAATACCCTTAACACGTTTAACCTGACCGGATTTCTTAGTGGTTCCCAGCTTAATGTCATTGTCCAGGCCCTCTCTCAAAAGAAGAGCGCTGATCTTCTTTCGGAACCGGCTGTTTTGACCAAGAGCGGTGAACAGGGAGTGCTTGAGGCCGTCCGTGTCTTCCCATACCCCATTTCCTTCGATCCGCCGCAACTGGAACAACAGGCTGCCACGAGCACAGGAACGATAACCACCGTTCCGCCTACCGTCATTGCTACAACCCCGACCGATTTTAAGAGACGTAATGTTGGCGTGCGCCTGGTTGTCAAGCCGCAGGTCACGGCCGATAATAAGACTGTTGATCTTTCGCTCTTCCCTGAAGTGACTGATTTCGAAGGCTTTATTAATTATGGCAGCTTGATCTATATAGCTAATCCTAATACAAATCCTACAGGCCTGCTCTTTCCTTTTGTAAAAACTTATCCCACTTCCCTCCTGTCCAACAATGAGATCAATCAACCTGTTTTCAACACCCGAAGAATCAACACAAAGGTGCTGATCCGTGATGGAGCCACCGTGGTTCTGGGAGGTTTGATTCGAGATGACATCCAAAACATCAACGACAAAGTGCCGGTCTTGGGCGACATACCCTTGCTTGGGCGCATGTTCCAGTCGAAGGCGGTCTCGGATATCAAAAAGAACCTCCTTATCTTTGTTACAGCCAATATTTACCGCAATGACGGCGAATTGCTTAATCCGCCGGAACCAAGCAACACGGAACAAATCCTGACCGGTCATGCCGGATTTGCACCGCCCCCAGCTCCCGCCACACCGTAACGAGAAGCAAAATAATTGGCCCCGGTGTGCGGGGCCAGTGCCCTTGGGAGGGGGCCATATTCTTCCGATGTTTTTTTCTCTGTGGGACGGGGCATCGCATCAACTTCGTTTTGACATTCCGCTTTGATGCGTGATTCTTATTGAGGTATGGACATGTCCTCAATCGGCGCGACAGGCTTGAAAGCGAATGAGATTCTCTTTCTTGCCCTCGTTATTGCGATCGCCGCTTGTGCTTCCCTGGCGGTTTTCGCCGCCTGTTTCTTCTGGTTTCGCCGCGAGCAGCGCCGCTGGCAGAAAAAAATCCTCAAGGCGATTTTCGATTCCGATCGTACGCGCGAGGAACTCTTCGTGACCGGCGGGGATGCCATGGCCTGCGGTGAATTAGTCGCGCAGTTCAAGGTCAACCACGGCAAACAGGTCGTCTCGGTCTTGGAATCGGACGGCAAGCGCTTTATCCACGTAATCGGTGAGCTTTCGCCTGATGAGCGGACCAAAATGGTGCGTTACCTCAAGTCGGAAGGCTTTATGTCGTAAGCCGGGCCCCCCGCCGAGCGGTTGCTTTTCTGTAACCCGCCTGCTCCTTGCCAACCCCCGGCAGCCAGAGCATATTGTAGCCTTTCACAGGACGAACATATGCTTTGGATTGGTATCTTTGTATTCACGCTGCTCCTCTCATTTGGAGCGATGGCCTACTTGAAAAGCACGTTCGCGCGCGCTTCCAAAGTCCCCGTCGTCTCCGGGATGACTGGGGCGCAGACCGCCGCCCGCATCCTCCAGTGGGCGGGAATTCGCGATGTCAAAATCGTCGAGGGCAACAGCTTCCTCGGCGACCATTACGATCCGCTGAACAAAAAGCTGGTTCTTTCGCCGGAAAATTACGAGGGCTCCTCCGCAGCCAACGTCGGCGTGGCGGCGCACGAGTGCGGCCATGCCCTGCAACATCAGCAACACTACGCCCCGCTCGAAATCCGGATGGGGTCCGTCTACGCCACGACTTTTGCCAATAATGCGGTGACCTATGTGGTGATTGCCGCGTTTCTGTTTCATATGATCAGTCAATTTGTCGCCATCTGGATCATCGCGCTCTGCTTCGGCATCATCATGCTTTTCAACCTCATCACGCTCCCGGTTGAATTCGACGCCAGCGCGCGCGCCAAGCTTGTCCTTCAACAACTCGGCATCGTCCGCCCGGGGCCGGAGGCGGCTGCGGTCAATTCCACCTTGAACGCGGCGGGACTGACCTATGTCGCGGCTTTCGTCGGCTCCCTCCTGCAATTTCTCTACTACGTCCTGCTGCTCACCAATCGGCGCAATTAATAATCCCGCGCCTCGGAGATCGCGGGCTGCCGGTTCAAAACAGAATCAGGCTTTCCGGCGCCACGCGAAAACGAACGGTCTTCCCCGGCGGCAAGATCGAATCGGCCCAAAGCTTGAGTGTTTCACCTGTCACCGTCTCGACCAGCAGTTCCGTCTTGCTCCCCAGATAAGTCGCGCGCATCACCACCGCGGCAATTCCATCGCTGGCCAAATGCGCCGACTCGGGCCGAAATCCGAGTTTCCGGTTCGGCGGACCACCCAGCATCGCGGCGAGGAGGCTGCCGGGAGCGAGCACATTGATCTCGCCCACGAAATGGGCCGTGAATTCATTCGCCGGATGCCCGTAGACTTCGTGCGGTGTGCCCGTCTGCTCGATCCGCCCGTTATTCATCACCGCGATGCGGTCAGCCAGCGACAGCGCTTCCTCCTGGTCATGCGTCACGTAGAGGCAGGTCGTGTGGGTTTCGCGATGAATGCGCAGCAATTCCCCGCGTAATTCCAGGCGAAGCCGCGCATCGAGATTCGACAGCGGTTCGTCGAGTAGAATCAAATCCGGTTCCACAGCCAGCGCCCGCGCCAGCGCGACCCGCTGCTGCTGGCCGCCCGAAAGCTCCGCCGGCTTTCTCTGCGCGAGCTCTTCCAGCCGCACCACGCGCAGGGCGTCGGTCACGCGCTTGCGAACGGATGCCTCGTCGAGCTTTCGCGCGCGCGGCCCATACGCCACATTCTCAAAAACAGTCAGGTGCGGCCAGATCGCATAGTTTTGAAAAACCATCGCCGTGTTCCGATGTTGCGGCGGAATGTCATTCATCCGCTTCCGGTCGAAAAGAATGTCGCCTCCGTCCGGCTTGAGAAACCCGGCCAGCATTCGCAGCACCGTCGTTTTCCCGCAGCCGGAAGGCCCGAGCAGAAAAAACATTTCTCCTGGCTGAATCGAAAAGGAAACTCCGTCGACCACGCGGGATTCCGGGCTGAACGATTTTGTCAGGTTGGTTGCCGTGATGTTCATGGGCGCGATTTCGCAAATGACATCACTTCGAGTTCATTTGCGCCAGCACGCTTTTATAGCGGTCCAGCGCCGCGCTCTGCCACTGATTGATCAGGGTGGTGCGTTTAACCGGATTTTTCCAATCATTATCAGCGAGATGAAGCAGCTCCTCCTCGGTGCAGGGAGGCGCAACGAGCTGGGCCAGCAATGCCCGCCGCTGCTCGTCGGAAAGCTTTTGCGCGGCTGGCGAGTGAAGCGCCTTCCATGCGGGCGAGAGGAGGTCGTGCGTGTCGATCATCCATGCCGCGATGAGCATGCTCAGGATCGATCGCCGCTTGGAACCAAGCTGTTCGGAGTAGACAAAATCGAAGTGCATCTTGAACGGATTTGTGAGAATAGGTGTCGTGTCGACCAGTTCATCGTAGAGGGCAGGCATCACGCTCATGCGATTAATCACATTGCGCGTCGCGCCGCCGGGCGAACCCTTCGGCAGCATCGAGAGAAGCTGGCCTTCACGCGACAGCACGAATTCCAGGAAATGCCGCGCGAGTTCGGGATGAGGCGGATTCTTCAGGATCGCGATACTGTCGGGCGTAATAACGGTCTGGCCTTCGGGCAGGACGAAGCTCACGTTTTCGGTGCCGTAATAGCCGGCCTGCGCCTGGCCGTAGGTATCGATCGCCACGCCATAGGCCGCGTCGCCCACGCCGACTTCCACCGCCGAGGCCGCTGACGAAGAGAGAAAATTGCGGACGTTTCCGCTCATCTCCATCAGCACCGCCCAGCCTTTTTCCCAGCCATAGGCCTGCAAAATGATCTCGTAGATGGTCAGTGCGCTGCCCGAGGCGCGCGGATCGGAAGCCGAAATCCATCCGGCAAGACGAGGGTCGGTCAGGTCGGCCCAGGTGTGGACTTCCGGCAAGCCTGCGGCCTGCCGCGCCCGCTCGTTGGTGATAATCCCGAAGCCCGACAAGGCCGTGCCGAACCATTGGTGATCGGGATCGATGATGTTCATGCCCTTCAACTGCGCCGGGATTTGCGCGAGTATGTCAGCAGGCGGATCGTATTGAGTAAGCAATTCGGCCTTTTCGAGATCGTGAAACGGATCGACCCCGCCGCCGTAAAGAACGTCGATACCAGCGCTCGGATTGCTCTTAAATTCCGAGCTCAGGAAACGGACGATTTGCGAAGATCCGCCCCCTGCCTCACGCCAGCGAATCGTCGCGGGCTGGCCATATTTCTTTTCATGCCAGGCGGAAAAGGCGCGCGACGTCTCCTCCTTGATGCCGTCCCAATGAGGCGAGATGACAATCACTTCGTTTTCCGATGCGCGAACCGGCAAAAGGGCAATCGCGGCGAGCAGGCCGGGCAGAAGGAGCCTTCGCGCATTGAGAAATAAGGCGGCTTTCATTACAATCCGAATTGTTATTACCGGATTTTTTCTGCAAATGGTATGGCTATCTGGCCCTTGGCGTTAAAGGATGGAATAGTTAGAGTCCTGCCACACATGTGTGCGACAAGCTCAGGATGACTGGTTTTATAAATGAAATCCTATCGCCATTACCTGAAACGCCTCCTGGCGCGGCTGACGCTGGGCACGATTGTGACGCTGGCCGTGCCGCTTCTCGTGGCGATCCTGTGGCTACGTTTTTTTGGCCTGCCCGACGTGGCGAAGGTCTACATGCTCGGTGAAATTCAGAAGCGGCATATCATTCCGTTTCCGATCTCGGTCGACCGGCTGCTGCTCGACCCCACCGGCGCGGTGCTGGCGGACAGGGTCACCGTCTTTCGCGACGTCAATCGCCAGAGCATCATGCTGCAGGTCAACCGCGTCCGGGTCAGCTTCGCGTGGCTGAGTTGGTGGCGCGGCAGCGGCCTGATCGACAGCGCGAGCATCTCGAAAGCCGACGTCCGTTACCCGGTGGGCCCGCAGGAGACCGCCGATTTTCACCAGGTGAATGCCGATCTGGCCTTTGACGGAAAGGACATTAAAATCGAGAACGCGCAGGCCCGTTTCATGAACATGGCCATTTCCGTTCGCGGGACGATTCACAACGATGGCTTTCCCTCCACTAAATCTTCTGTCGCTGCGACCACCCCGGACGAGCAGCTCAAGGCCGCCGAGTCGCGCCAGGAAACGTGGCGCTCGATCCTCCACGCCATGGACGACATCGGCGCGGAGCAGCCCATCGAGGTCCAGTTCGAGTTTGAAACCTCGACGCGCGACCTCGACGCCGGGCGCGCCAATTTCGCTCTCGACGGGGGGCGTCTCATGTGGCGTTCCGCGCCGATCGATGAGCTTTCCATTCACGGCAGCCTCAACGACGGCCTCGTGGAATTGAGCGATTTTCGGATCGGTCTGCAACGAGGCGAGCTCACCGCCTACGGCGAATGGAACCTGGGCGACCGCACCGCCGCGTTGCAATTCACGTCGTCGATGGATTTCACGACGCTTGCTCCCGCGTTTCCGGGGCCGCTCGGGCAGGCGCTCGGCCGACTCGATTTTTCCAACTCAGCCCCGGTTGCGACGGGCCGCGTTACGTTTGATTTGCAGCAGGGTTTCCACGCCGACATCCAAGCCGATCTCGATTGGCGCGACTTCACCTTCAACGGGGTGGCCTTCGACCGCCTCAGCATTCCCATTGCCTACGACGGCACGCGGCTGCTGATCCCGGGACTCAAGATCGCCGGGCAGGCGGGCAACGTCGACCTCGAATTCTTTTTCGACGGCACCAAGGACACGCCCATCCTCAATGGCAAAATTATTTCCAATCTCGATCCGACGATTCTCAAGGGCGTGTTCGGGCAGGGGATGGACAACTTTCTCGAAAGCTGCTCGTTCGCGGAAGGCGGGCCGAAGATCGAGGCGACCGCGACCGGCAGCGCGCTCAAGACCGATGCGTGGACCGTCAAGGGCAAGGTGACCGCCGATAAATTCGTTTACAAAACAGCTGCGTTTGACACGGCCACGTCCGATTTCACTTTTGCCGACTCGAAGCTCGACCTGCTCGATCTCGATGTGCATCGCCCGGAGGGAAGCGGCGCGGGGAACGTTATCTACGATTTCAAGAACCGCTCGGTGGAACTCCATAATCTCGTCACGCAAGTCAACGTGCAGGAAGTCGCGCCGATCATGGGGCCGAAATTCGTGGGGTACACCGCGCCGTATCATTTTACTCATCCACCCCTGCTCCGCGCCAACGGCAAGGTCGATCTTCAAAGCGAGAAGAAGGACCTCGATACCGATCTCGTCGTCGAAGTGGAGGGCAAATCGCCGATGGAATGGACGCTGTTCCATGTCCCCTACAGCTTCGACGATCCGAACGGTACGCTCACCTTTAAGAATCGCCGCCTCACCGTCAATATGAAGCAGTGCGGCTTCTACGACGGCGGACTGACCGGCATTCTCGACATGGATTTGCGGGGAAATCCGGCGCCCTACACGCTCGACCTGGACCTGACCAAGGTGAATTTCAAGAAGTTCATGATGCGGACGTGGCACTACGACAAGTCGGCCGGCGAAGCCACGCTGAAAAGCCATTTCACCGGCGAGATAGGCCAGATGGAAACGATGACGGGCGGCGGCGAAGTGAAGATCGAGAATGGAGACATCACGCAGATACCGTTTCTCGGCGCACTGACGCCGCTCATTCCCGGCTTTTCCCTCGCCGACGCCGCGCATGGGCATTTCACCGTGGCCAAGGGTGCCGTTCACACCGAGGACATGAACATCAGCAGTGAGATCTTCGCGTTGATCGGCAACGGCAACTACAATTTTATCAGCGACCGGATGAATCTCGATATGCGCGTCAACGCCAACGCGATTTTCGGCATCCCGCTTTATCCCCTGAGCAAAATCTTCGAGTTCCACGCCGACGGCACGATGAAGAATGCGAACTGGCAGTCGAAGAATTTTTGAGATTAAGATGTAGCGGCGGTCTATGACCGTCGCTGATTTTTGACGGAATAACGGAATTACGGAATGAATCCCACTGAAAAACTAGTGAAGAAGAAGTTTTGGACACCCTATGGTGTTTTGGCCTTCCTCATAATTTTGGTGTTTATCATCTCCATACCTGGAGGTGCGCCTGGACGTGCAGCTTTTATAGCCAAAGCCTCAAATTATGTCAGTCAAATCGATACCGCATGCCAAGCATATCGGACCGAATACGGCACATTGCCCCCAACCTCGGAAAATTATCGTCTCAAAAAAATCCTCTGTGGAGATAATCCACGCGGAATTCCGTTTATCACTTTAAAGCCGAGCGATCTCAGTCCAAACGGCGACATGATCGATCCATGGAAAACACCATTCCGAATTGTATTCGATCCTGAATCAAAAGTTCATGTCATCTCCGCTGGCCCCGACAAAATATTCGGCACGCCGGATGACATTACGAATGATTAAAGCATCGTCGAATTCCATCTTGAAAACCCCGCTATTGAGCGCATCTTAACTCTCGGATATGACCGCTATTGCGCAAAAACAGATTGTTGCAAAAGCTCTTGCGTTGCCAAGACCAGCTCGGGCGCGGCTCGCACGCCAACTTTGGGAGTCATTAGACCCGCCTGAAGAGAAGGTTTCCAAGAAAGAATGGGACAAGCTGTGGAAGACTGAGCTTGAAAAGCGGATTGAAGAGCTGGAAAGCGGGAAGGTGAAGGCAATCCCTGCCGCTCAAGTCATGGCCGAATTGCGGGCAAAATACAGTTGAAATCCGTCGCCTATCATCCGGAGGCTCGGTTGGAGGCCGATGCAGCGGCGTCGTATTATTTTCAGAGTAATCCTGAAGCGGCAAGCGACTTCATGGATTCGCTTGCGGAAATCGTGGCTGAAATTCAAGAAGCGCCGCAGCGCTGGTCTTTTGAAAGAGGAACTAAGGTGCAACGTCGTCGGATGGCGCGATTCCCCTATACAATTTTCTATTCCAACAATCTTCGCGAAGTTTACATCCTCGCTGTTGCCCACACCAGCCGCCGTCCGGGTTACTGGAAAACCCGCATCGCAGGTTGATTAACACTGCCGTTTCGCGCATGATTGGCTTCCCCTCATGACCGACCTCGAACGCATCCGCCATTCCGCCGCACATGTGCTGGCGACCGCTTTGTTGAAAATCTGGCCCGAAGCCCAGCTCGCCGCCGGTCCGCCTGTGGACACCGGCTTTTACTATGATGTCGATCTTCCGCACCGCATCAGCCCCGCCGACTTCGAGCGCATTGAGGCCGAAATGAAGGCCGTCGTCAAAGCCAACCAGCCTTTTGTCCGCTCCGCCGTCTCGCGCGACGAGGCGATCAAGCTCGGCGAATTGGGCCGTCTCGCCGCGCTGTCGGAGCGCCCCGAGCCGAGCAAGTTCAAGCTCGACATCCTGCGCCGCATCCCCGAGGGCGAGGAAATCTCCCTCTACACCAACGGCGAATTCGTCGACCTCTGCGCCGGGCCGCACGTCATGCGCACCGGCAACGTCGGCGCGTTCAAGCTCACCCACGTCTCGAGCACTTACTACCTCGGCGACGAAAAGAACCCGCAGCTCCAGCGCATTTACGGCACCGCCTTCAAGAACAAGACCGAGATGGAGGCCCACTTCAACATGATCGAGGAGGCCAAGAAGCGCGACCATCGCAAGCTGGGCCGCGACCTGCGCCTCTTCCACATCGACGACGAAGTCGGGCAGGGACTCATTCTTTGGATGCCAAACGGCGCAATCATCCGCCATGAATTGCAGAATTTTATCAGCCGCGAGCTCACCCGCCAGGGTTACAGCCAGGTCTTCACGCCCCACATCGGAAAACTCGGCCTCTACCGCACCAGCGGCCATTTCCCTTACTACAAGGAATCGCAGTACCCACCCATCGTCGAACGCGAAACCCTCGACCTGCTGGCCAAAGAGGGCTGCACCTGCGCCGAGCTCTCCAACAAGCTCGATGCCGGTGAGATCAACGGCTACCTGCTCAAGCCGATGAACTGCCCGCATCACATCAAGATTTTCGCCAGCCAGAAGCATTCCTACCGGGACCTGCCGATCCGCCTCGCGGAATTCGGCACCGTCTATCGCTGGGAACAATCGGGCGAACTTGGAGGCATGACTCGCGTCCGCTCTTTCACCCAGGACGACGCACATCTTTTCTGCACTGAGGAGCAGCTTCCGGTCGAGGTGCTTGGTTGCCTCAATCTCGTAAAGACCGTCTTCAACCTACTCGGCATGAAGGACTACCGCGTGCGTGTCGGCTTGCGCGATCCCGACAGCGCCAAGTACACCGGCGATCCCGCCAATTGGGACAAAGCCGAAAAAGCCTGCCGCGACGCCGCTGCCAGCCTCGGCGTGCCGTTTTCCGAAGAGCCGGGCGAGGCCGCCTTCTACGGTCCCAAGATCGACTTCGTCGTCAAGGACGTCCTAGGCCGTGAATGGCAGTTGGGCACCGTCCAGGTCGATTACAACCTACCAATCCGCTTCGACCTCAGCTACATCGGCTCCGACGGCAAGGAACACCGCCCCGTCATGATCCACCGCGCGCCCTTCGGCAGCATGGAACGCTTCATAGGCTGCCTCATCGAGCATTTCGCTGGCTCCTTCCCGGTTTGGCTCGCACCGGAACAGGTGCGGCTTTTGACCGTAACCGAAGCGCAGAACGAGTACGCGCAAAGATTGCTAAGCGAACTTAAGGAAAAAGACGTTCGCGTCACCCTCGACGACTCGCGCGAAAAACTCGGCGCTAAGATTCGACTTGCCGAACTGGCCAAGGTGCCCTACATACTTACTCTTGGTGAAAGAGAATCTACTAGTGAACAAGTATCTGTGCGCAGCCGTAAACTAACCGCTCCCGAGGCCAAGGCTTGGCCCGAATTCTTTCATCAGCTGCTCGACGAAATCGCGCACCGCTCGCTGTGATTTCCCGCATGTCTGAAACCCTAATCTGAGAGGCATTATCGCTATCCACAAATCCTACATCCGCGCCAACAACAAGATACGCGCCCGCGAAGTTCTCGTCATCGTCGACTCCGACAGCAAATCACTTGGTGTGATGGGGCTGGCCGAAGCCATGACCGAAGCTCGCAAGCGGGGACTCGACCTCGTCGAAGTCAATCCGGCCGCCAATCCGCCGGTTTGCAAAATTCTCAATTTTGGCAAGTTCAAGTACAACTTGGACAAAAAGGAAAAGGACACGAAGAAAAATTCTTCCGCGACCAAGCTTAAAGAGCTGAATTTCCACATGAACATCGACGAGCACGACTACGGCGTGAAGATGCGCCACGCCGAGGAATTCATGTGGAAGGGGATGAAAGTGAAGCTGCAGCTCAAGTTCCGCGGACGCGAAATGATGCATCAGGATATCGGCATGAACCTCATCCGCCGCATGCGCTCCGACCTCTCCCAAATCGGCATTGCCGATACCGAACCGAAATTGATTGGCAAAAGCATCAATTTGATGCTATCACCACTGCCCGCTCGAAAAAGGGTGCGGAAATTCTCTCATGAGGATGAACCCGCCCAGGAAGAAGAGTCGCATGACTCGAAACCTGAAAAGGCTCCCGGTGAGCCGTCGCCTGCTTTGATCGGTAACAAATAATCGTATGCCCAAGTCCATTGCCCGCCGTAAAACCAAGAAAGCCGTGGCGAAGCGTTTTAAAATAACCGCCTCCGGCAAAATACTCGCGTCCCAATCGGGCCGCCGCCACCTCGCCGGCAGCAAGAACCGCAAACGCAAGCGTCACCTCGCCAAGATGAAACAGGTCGACAAGACCGATGAATATCGCATCAAGTCCAACCTGCCCTTCGCTTAAAATTTTTTTAGGAACCCACTACCATGCCCCGCACCACCAACGCCCCCGCCTCACGCGAACGCCGCAAACGCGTCATCCAAAAAGCCAAAGGATTCCGCGGCCGCCGCAGCAAACTTTTTCGCTACGCCAAAGACGCCACCATGAAGGGCCAGTACTGGTCCTATCGCGATCGCAAGGTGCGCAAGCGCAACTTCCGCAACCTCTGGGTCACGCGCATCAACGCAGCCGTCCGCAGCTTCGACCTCACCTACAGCCGCTTCATCGAGGCCCTGACCAAGGCGAAAATCGAAATTGACCGCAAGGTTCTGGCCGATCTCGCCGTGAACGAGCCCGCTGCGTTCGCCGCCATTGTCCAGACCATCAAGAAAGCCTAGGTGGCTGGGTAGCCCGCGATCTCCGAGCGCGGGATGTAGAGTAGGACATCAAATGCCGTTGCCCGGAGGTCGACGGCTACCACGGAAATTGATTCAACCTCATGTCAGACGTGCTCGTAGGCATTGCTCTCGGATCGAACATGGGCGACCGCTCCGCCGAATTGGATGCCGGAGTTGTCTTCCTCCGATTCCTCTCGAGCAATAACGAAGTCCGCGAATCGCCGCGAATCGAGACCGCCCCCGTCGATTGTCCGCCGGGATCGCCGCCCTTCCTCAACTCCGTCGCCGAAATCGAAATCGACACCGTCCTGATGCCGCCGCTCAACCTCATCGGCTGTCTCCAGGAATTCGAGGAGGAACGCGGAAGATCGCCCCTGGAGAATGCCAACGCTCCCCGACCTCTCGATCTCGACATCATCTATTACGGCATCGAGCAATTCGACCAGATGGGCCTTGTCATTCCCCATCCGCGCGCACATCTCCGCCGGTTTGTCCTGGAACCGCTCTCCCATCTGCACCCCGACCTGATTCTTCCCGGCCAAACCAAGACCGTGAAAGAGCTGCTAAAGGCCTGCCGTAGACGGCATCCGTCGGCCTAAGCTGCTTATTTTCGGAGCCGAAAATTTGACGGAATTACGGAATTAACGGAATTTTTTGGACAGGATTAACGGGATTGGATGTGGCTGCCCTTTCCCCATCCGTCGTCCTTGCTTGTCGAAGTTCAGTTGTAGGAGCGGTCTATGACCGAAGTGAAAGTGCTCTAATCATAATGACTTGCGTGAGTCATTAGCACTTGCATAACGGGATGCATAGCAAATGCAGATAGGTTGACATCCCACCATATAGTATATGGCGACAGAAATCTCAAATGGCAAACAGACAGTCAAACTTTATCGCTCGGTCAATCGCGGTAAGGCAATGTATCAGTTGGCGTATTATTTCGGAGGCAGGCGGGTTCAGAAGAATTTCAAGGACAAATCGGAGGCCAAGCGGGTAGCCGCTAACGCAAATTTCATTTTTTCTTCAAAAATAAAGAACCCCGCCGCAAGCAGCGGGGTATTTCAAAAGACAAACTGAAACTGACACTAAAGCCGCCGCAAGCGGCGGGGAATTAGACCCAAAGAGATTAAAACCACCGATGGGGTGAATACCCCATCGCGCATACGTGTTATCCGTCTGTAAGGTGATACCGGGACTTCCGACGTTCGCGGCAGGTGGGTCTAACGATGTCTTTGAAACAAAAAAACAGGCGAATATCACATTATGAGCAGCGAACAGAAAAAAGAGAATGTGGCCGACAAGGCAATGCGTGAGGGGCAA
>Ga0302319_10002278_pt1 | contig 41810 bp, 33 predicted proteins | sample Bog_T0_2_FD_203319 | JGI IMG/M metagenome (GOLD analysis project Ga0302319, IMG submission 203319) | Peat permafrost microbial communities from Stordalen Mire near Abisko, Sweden - Bog_T0_2 | ecosystem: Environmental > Terrestrial > Soil > Wetlands > Peat | place: Sweden: Abisko, Stordalen Mire...
GGCGCGGATATGATGATGATCGCTTCTGAGCTGGAGAAGCTGCTGCTCTATACCCTGGGCCGTGGCCGCATTACGCTGGGCGACGTGGAGACCATGGTGCTGGGGGCCAAGCAGCGCTCGCTCTACGAGCTGACCGACGCTATCAGCGCCCGCGACCGGGTGCGCGCGCTGGCTTTGCTGCACGGCCTGCTGAACAGCTCCGAAGCCGGCGAGGACGCGGCCATCGGCCACCTATACATGCTGGCGCGGACTTTCCGCCAAATGCTGGTGATTCTGGAGAAGAATGTGCGCGACTCGCGCGCCATCTGGCAGGCGCTGTGGCAGGGCTTTCGCATGCCGCCCTTTGCCGCCGACGATCTCATCCGCCAGGCCCGCCGCTACAAGAGCCGCCGCGAGCTGACGCGCGCGTTGCGGCTGGTGGCCCGCGCCGATCTGGAGCTGCGCTCTTCCCCGCCGGACAAGCGGCTGGTGCTGGAGCGGCTGGTGTATGAGCTGGCCTCGGAGCCGAAGCCCTCGTCGCTCTTTGCTGCCAATCAGCTCTCCTTCGAGGTGTAACGCATTGTTGCAAATTGTGTAGACCGTAATTCTGTTGGTTCCCCACCCTAGCCGCAAAAACAAAGACGCGGCGACGGTGGGGCACCCAGACCTTACACAATCGGCTAGGCCCAGATGCAGCGCAAGATGAGACAGGTGGCTTTGCGCGTGGGCCAGGAGCGGTACAGCTTCGATTGATCCCTGACTACTGGTGTCTTGCGGCTCTATAATCGCCGCATGTCGTTCTTTGCCGATCCACGACGGCGGGCTATTGCTCTGCAAGGGGCCGGATTGTTTCTGGTCCTTGCCGGATTTGGCGCGCTCCAGGCATTCAACACCTCGAACATCGGTTTTCTCAGTCCCGAGACCTCCGGCGAGACGCTGGTCTTTACCGGCCTCACCGTGGTGGTGTTCCTGCTGTTGCTGGTTTTGCTCATGCTGCTGCTGAGGAACATCCTCAAGCTCTATGCCGACCAAAGCAGTAGCGCGCTGGGCTCGCGGCTGCGCACGCGGATGGTGCTGGGCGCGGCGCTGATCGCGTTGGCGCCCGCTGTGTTCATGTTCCTTTTCAGTTTTCAGTTGATGAACCGGTCGATCGACAGGTGGTTCTCGCCGAACACATCGGAGTTGCGCGAGGACTCGACCCGCGTGGTACTGGAGCTGGCTCAGTACGTGACCAGCAATGCGCGGGGCGAGGCGGAATCGATTGCGGCGTCGGGAGCGGCGGACCAGGATGCACAGGCGCTCGCCGATGTGCTGGCCTCTCACCGGATTACGTTGGACGGCGGCTTTGCCATTGTATATGGCAAGGATTTACGGGTGCTGGCGAGCTTTGAGGCTCCAACGGACTCGAGCCCCGCGACACTGGTCCCGTGGCTGGAGGCGGGCGAACGGGGAACGGCGATTCCTTTGAAGGGGCCGCTCTCGGCCAGCCTGCTGAAGTCCGCGCAGCGGAGCGATGAGCCGGTGATCAAGGTGGCGGATCAGGAGTACGCGCTGGGCGAATCGACCACGTCCTCAGGCAAGGTGGTGGTGACGGGGCTGCCGATGCCTCGGGGGCTGAGCCAAACCACGGCGCGCATCCGCTCTGGCGCGGATGCTTATTGGAAGCTGTTTCGTTCGCGGAACCAGATCCGCACCATCTTTTTCTTGCTGCTGTTGCTGATCACGGTGTTTGTGTTTTTCTCCAGCGTGTGGCTCGCTCTGTTTCTGTCCAAGCAGATCACACGGCCCGTGGAGGCGCTGGCCGACGCCATGGATGAAATTGCCGCCGGCAAGTACGACTATCGCGTGGCGCTGGTCGCCACCGGAGAGATGGGCGATCTGGTGCGCGCCTTTAACCGCATGGCGGCGGATTTGGATGCGAGCCGGCAGTTGGTAGAGACCTCCTCGGCGCAATTGACGGCGGCAAACCTGGCCATCGAGGAACGGCGCAGGGAGCTGGAGACGGTTGTCGAGACGATTCCGAGCGGAGTTGTCACATTGGATGGCGCTGGATTCGTGCTGCAATCCAATCGGGCGTTTGCGGCGCTGTTGGGCCGCAGGGAAGATCTGAGCCTTACCGGGGAGCGGGTCGATACATTGCTGCCTGCCGATTGCGCAGAGGATTTGGCGGGTGTGATCCGGCGCGGGCTGCGCATGGGCGCGGCGTCCACTGAGATTGAACTCCACGCACGGGGCCGGACCGTCCATCTGGCCGTAACCAGCGCGCGTCTTGAACTGGCTCACGGGCAGCCGGGAACCGTGTTGGTGATGGAGGACATGACCGAGCTGTTGCGTGCGCAACGGCAGTTGGCGTGGAAGGAAGTGGCGCAGCGCGTAGCGCACGAGATCAAGAACCCACTGACGCCGATTGCCCTTTCCGCCGAGCGGATTGCCAAGCACCTCGACCGTGACCAGCCGGATTCCCCGAACGTGATCCGCAAATGCAGCGAGGTGATCCTTGGCTGCGTGGGCACGCTGCGGACGCTGGTGGATCAGTTCTCCGCGCTGGCGCAGTTTCCCGCGCCACAGCCACGTGCGTGCGATTTGAACCGTGTGGCGGAGGAAGCGCTGGCGCTGTTTGCCGGCCGTCTCAGCGGCATTACGGTGCAGTGGGATCTGGAGCTGAATTTGCCGACAGTGCTGGCCGATCCGGTGGCGATTCGCCGCGCGGTGGCCAACCTGATCGACAATGCCGCCGAGGCCATGCAAGGCAGCCTGCTGCGCGTTCTGGGCATTCAAACCTCACTCAGCGAAGATGGCGGGGCGGTCGAGCTCTGCGTCTCCGATACTGGACACGGCCTGACGGATGAGATTCGCGAGCGGCTGTTTCTGCCCTTCTACTCGACCAAGCATCGCGGCACGGGGCTGGGCCTGTCGATCGCAGCCAAGATCGTGCAGGAACACGGCGGCAGCTTGCGCGCCGAGAGCAACAGCCCCAAGGGCGCGCGCTTTCTGCTGCGGCTACCTCTGATGGAGGCGTTGACCGAGCTATCGCTGGAGCCGGTCGGGCAGGCGGCCCAGCCCGCCATGGAAGGCAATGCCGCCACGCAGTTGAAGGGATTGCACTCATGAACCACATTCTTGTGGTGGACGACGAGGCGGAGATTCGCACTTCGCTGGAGGAGATTCTGCGCGAAGAAGGCTACGGCGTAGCCAGCGCGGCAACCGCCGCCGAAGCCATGGTGCTGATTCAGGACGCGCCGTATGACGTGGTGCTGCTCGACATCTGGCTCCCAGACCGCGACGGGCTCGACGTGCTGACCGAGATGCACCAGTTGGCTGTCGAGATGCGGCCGGAGGTGGTGATCATCAGCGGCCACGGCACTATTGAGACGGCGGTGAAGGCCACCAAGCTGGGCGCATACGACTTTCTTGAAAAGCCACTCTCGCTGGATCGCACGCTGATTGTGGTCAAAAATGCGGTGGAAGCACGGCGGCTGCGCACGGAAAACCTCGAGTTCAAGCGGCAGTTCAACGTGGGATCGGTGTTGACTGGCGCAAGCGTGCCGGTTAAGGCGCTGCGCCAGCAGATCAAGCTGATGGCGCCCACCAATGGCCGCGTGCTCATCTACGGCGAGTCGGGTACTGGCAAGGAACTGATTGCGCGTGCCATCCATGCCGAGAGCCTGCGGCGGGATCGTGTTTTTGTCGAGCTGAACTGCGCGGCAATCCCCGAAGCGTTTATCGAGGCCGAACTGTTTGGCTACCGGTACAGCGCGGTAGGCCAGGGCTTTAGCCCTGGCCTACAAGGCGGCCCGACGGAGCAGCGCGGCACCCTGGAGCGTGCCGACGGGGGTACGCTCTACCTGGACGAAGTAGGCGATATGAGCCTGAAGACACAGGCGAAGGTACTCAGTGCGCTGGACGACCAACTGTTCACACCGGTGGGCGGGACGCAGCCCCTGCGGGTGGACGTGCGCCTGATCGCCTCCACCAACAAGGATCTCGAGGAAGAGATTGCCAAGGGCAACTTCCGCGAGGACCTCTTTTACCGGCTCAATGTGGTCCCGTTCTTTGTTCCGCCGCTCAGGGAGCGCAAGCAGGATATTCCGCTGCTGGCGCGCGAGTTTTTGGGTGAATTTGGCCGCCAGTACGGGCGGCCGCGCATGGATATTGCAGAAGAGGCGCTGGAGACACTGGCCCAGTACCACTGGCCGGGCAATGTGCGGGAGCTGAAAAATGTGATCGAGCGCGTCCTCATCCTCAATCCCCGCACATTGCGCATTGAGCGCAAGCACTTGCCGCCGCTGACCCACAAGGCCGCCACCCGCTCCACCGAGGAATTCTCGACGCTGCAACAGGCGCGGGACGCCTACGAGCGCGAATATATTCTCAAGAAGGTTGAAGAAGCCCGCAACAATATCAGCCACGCGGCGGAGTTGCTGGGCCTGGAGCGCAGCCATCTTTATCGCAAGATGAAGGCGCTGGGCATTGGTGTGCGGGAGTAGCGGGGCAAAACCAGTCTGGCCTTTCTCGCGTTTGCTGAGAAGGGGAAAGTCAGGCCGATTCCAGGGCCGGAGGTGAGAACACAAACATGAGAGATTTCCCGCGCATTCCGCTCGGTTGCAGAGAGCGGACCTCCGATTCAAATGAGGAACTCCACATGCATCTCTCGCAAACGATCCGGAAACGGACTAATGGGTCTCGCCAAAGCAAGATCGCCGTTTTCGTGATCGCTGCGCTCGTCCTGCCCGTTGCCGCCGCTGCCCAAACGGCCTACCGCGACCCGCAAGGCCGCTACGATGTGCAGATTCCCGCCGGCTGGCAGCTTGCTCCGGGCAATAGCGCCGATCAGATCGTGATTCACAATGGAGCCGCACAGGCGCTCATCACCGTTTTGCAGCAGAATGCGGCCAGCGCCATGACCGCGAAGGAATTTGTAGACGGCACAGGAAAGGAGATTCAGGGCCGCTGCCCAACCTTTCAAATCCGGCTGATGGGACAGCTCACGCTGGCTGGTTCGCCAGGCGTCTACTCGCTTTTTGTTTGCAATGACGCAAAGTCTCCCACCGTCGCTGAAGCGTCCTCCGCACTGACTGCCGGCGGTGTGCTGATTGGGTTCACGGCGATTGCCCCCCTGGCGCAATACTACGAGAGCCTGCCGGCGCTGGACGGCATTCGCAACAGCCTGCATCTGGCTGGCGAGCAAAGCCCTCCCGCTGCTGAAATCGTCACCGAATCTCTAGCCATGACAGAGCTGAAGAAAGCCTGCGTGGCGGGCGTCTTTGCACAGGTTGAGTGCGCACGGCGGATCGGCATCCTGCTTGGCAAAGAAGAAATGGCTGCTGCGCCCGTGGCAGCCCCAGCGGCTGGCAGCCTGTATCGCGACCCAAAAGGCCGTTTCTTGCTCCAGGTTCCCAAGGGCTGGAATGCCATCTCGAAAGGCGAAAACGGCGTCCTCGGCGTACAGCTTCGCTCCGGCTCCAATTGGATCAACATCCTGCCGGCTGAAGCTGCCGCCAGCACCAGCGAAGTGGTGCTTCACCAGGAGCAAAAGGTATCGGCGCAATCCAAGTCTTCGCGAAAAATCCCGTTTGGACCCACCGGCATCATCCAACTCATGGGGAATGGCATCGAGGTTAGCTACGATCATTTCGGGGCAGTCACGACGCAAGGAGAAGCTGTCGAAACCTATCTTGGCGGCGTGGGCAATATCTCCGGCTCAAGCCAGGGTTTGCTGCTGGTGGTTGCCGGCTTTGGCGCGGAGCAAAAGGATGAAGCAGGACCGATATTTCTCTCTGTGGCGCAGAGCATCGTCATTCCAGCTCACTGAGGCGGCTTGTTTTCCGGCGCGATCTTTGCGTCTTTGAGCTGCTCTGCATCGACGCGGAACCGCTTGTAGTCATAGTCGCGCTCTGTGCCGTGCTGGCGAATGCCTTTGACCAGCAGGAAGCGGGCCGAGATAGTTCCCTTGCCGCCTGTAGGCAGCCAGACTTCGCCGTTGACCGGAGCCTGGTCGAAGTAGAAGCTGGATCCCTTTTGGATGCTGGCCACCAGACCTCCGGCGACATGAAAATTGTCGTTAAACCTTGCTTCAAGGTGAGCGACAACGCGGTCAGCCTCGTCGATCCAGACTGTGCCCTCGACCTTTTTGGAGACGTCTTCAGCTAAGCCATGGGCCTTGAGGTCCCTGCGCCCGATGAAGTCGAAGACGATGGTAGGACGGCCGCGATAGCTGAGGCGGCGCGGGTTGCGAATATCCGCAACTTCCAGGATCTGGTTGAGAGAGACTCCCTGGTTGGGCTTTGGCTGGTCCTGGTCGGGTTTCTCCGCCTTTTCCACCAGTTTGGCAACCCGTTCGGTCTCTTTCTGCAAGTCATTGGCGTCGAGCGGTTTGCCGTCTTTCTTCACCTTGCGCCCGATCTGGCGCCCTTTGACGTAGAATTCCTCGTACTCATCGGTTTCGGTTTTGGTCACATGGCCGTTGGAGTCAAGATCCTGCGTGGTTTGCAGGGAGGTATAGGTATAGTTTTCAAGCAGCTTCTCCAGTTGCTTCTGATGATCCCGCACTTCGCGCATGAGCGCGTGAATATCGGGCAGGGGCGCAACGGCTGGCCCGGCTTGTCCGGTTTGTCCGCCTTGTCCGGCTTGCTGGGACGGTTGCCGGCAGTAAGCCCAGGGCGCGGACAGAAGAGCCAGAAGCAGACCGGCGAGCTGGACTATGCGGAGTGAAGCCATGCAGGAGATTCCTCAATTCGGGTTCAAGTCCAAATCTCAGTTTGCAGGAAGCCTGTTGCTTGGACCCTGTTGGCCTGAAAAGGTCGCAAATCCTCCAGAGGGTTGACCACATCGCTATTTTCCTTGATGATGCTACAACGAAAGTTGTATGACTGAATCGAAACACTCAGTACCCGCCAGCGATGGGACTGAGGAGCATTGGAAGGAGAATGGCCTCATGTTCGAATGGATGATTCAATGGCTGTTGTCTGCCCTCGTGCTGCTGGCTGTTGCAAGGTTTGTTCCGGGCTTCTACCTGGAAGGACTGATGCCGGCAGTGATCGCAGCAGCTGTCATCGGCCTGATGAATGCGGGGCTTGGTCGGCTCGCAAAGTTTGTCAATTCCCCCATGCCCATCGTCGCTTTTGGATTTTGCCTCTTGGGCATCAACGCCGTGACAATCGTGCTGGCGTCGAAGATCTTGCCAGGCTACGACGTGGAAGGGTTCACCCCCGCAGTCTGGGGCGGATTGGCGTTGACCCTGCTTGGCTTCGCGATCAGGGCATGGGTCAGGGAAGCATGAGCCTCGCCGTGCAGCTGAGATAAGCCCTGCTTGCCTGTGGCACCGGAGGCTTTGTTCCGCGCAGATGAAGACGATTGCACGATCAAGGAGAATAGCCGAATGTTCGCACTGCTGATTCAATGGCTGTTGTATGCCATAGCTCTGATGGCGGTTTCAAAAATTGTTCCCGGCTTTTACGTGGCTGGATTGTGGCCCGCGCTGATTGCCTCGTTGGTGATCGGCCTGCTGAATGCGACGCTTGGCCTGCTGTTGAAGATCGTCACCTTCCCCATCAGTATTCTTACCTTTGGGCTGTTCCTGCTGGTGATCAACGGCCTGATGATTCTGCTGGCGTCGCGCATCGTGCGCGGCTTTCATGTGCATGGGTTTGGCCCGGCGTTCTGGGGCGCCGTGGTGCTGGCCCTGCTGGGCATTCTGATCCGGGCGGTGATGAAGGACGCGTAAGATGCCTCAGACTTTGGGAACAAAGCCCAGGGCTACGGTGTCAAAGGATGGTATGGACCCCTTCTATCTGCGCGCGCTCGTGGCACCGGCACTGGCCAGCCTATTCCTGATCATGAGCCTTTTGGAGTTAGTGGTGCTAACGCCGGCTTCGGTGGGAATGGGGATTCCCATCACAACGGTACGGACAGTTCCCTTCAGCGATTGCGATTTCGTCAGTGGCAGGAGCATTGTTGTCCAGCTTCGCAAGGACGGAAGTATCTGGATCAACGAAACGCCGGAGAGCGCCGAGAAATTGGGCCTCACCCTAACGGAAATCTACGAAAATCGCGCGGAAAAGGTCATCTATTTGTTTGCCGATCCCGATGTTCCCTTCGGTGAATTTGCCAGTTTCTACCAGACGGTGAATTCATCTACCAGCGACCTTCGCATCGTGTGGATTACACGTATGTTGGATAAAGAACTTCGGCAGTGCCCGTCTGGGAGCTATTGCGAACTCGACTGGCATGGCCATACTTACATCCCTTGCGCATGGGTCAATCTTCCGCCCGTCCGCGTCCCGCATCACGCGCTGATCCCCTCGAATTGGATGGATGGGAAAAGTCCGAAAAGCAACCGCAGGTTCTTCGACTCCGCTTGGCGCACAAGGCCCACCAAGCTTCGCTCAGGATGACATCTTTGAGAGGGAGCCAGGGGCAAGTGGATCCGCGGTGAAGGAGCGGCGCTACTTTGCCAGAGGAGCAGGAATCTGAACGGCGGTCTTGTTGGCGGTTGAGGGCTGCCCATGGCGGAGCGGTTTTGGCGCTATCGGCGCAGGAGCTTTACCAGGGACTTTGCTTTCGGTCGGCTGAGTGGTCGATGGATGCGCTACCACTGGCCCATTGAGGGTTTGCGGCGTGCGCATGGCTCCGGCGCTTGAAAAGCCGCCTTGCGCCGCGCCGTGGGGCGGCAGAACGATGACCCTGGCCGACGGCGGCTGCTGAACGCGCGAATAGACTCCCCATCCGCCCCCCGCAACCACCAAGACAATGGCCGCCGCAGCCGCCGCGCGCACCCACTCCGAGTGCGTCCAGCCACTGGCGGGCGTGAGCGCCACGGGCCAGGCAAGAATGCGGGTCTTGCGCGGGGCAGCAAGCACAGCGGCCTGGATGCGGTCTTCAAGCCCCTCGGGAGCAGGAAGGCTGGCGATCAGCCGCAAAGTCGTTTCAGCGGCGCTAAGGTCGTTGCCGCTAGCCGTTTGATTCGAGAAACTCTTCCGATCTGGGGTATTCATCGCAAACTCCTCGTATGATCCAGCAGGCCGGCCATCAGGTTGCGGGCGCGAAAGAGCCGGGAGCGGACGCTGGATTCGCTGATCTGAAGCACCGAGGCGATCTCAACGCTGTTGAACTCTTCGAAGGCCGAAAGCATCAGCACCTCGCGTTCCTTGGCGGGCAGCTTGTCCACACAGGCCAGTACATGGGCGTGGTGCTGGGCGGCTACGGCGATCTGCTCCGCGCTCATTCCGCCCGAGGGCAGCACGCGCGCCAGTTCCGACACATCGTCGGTTTCAGGCCGCGTTTTCGCGCGGCGCTTGCGGTCCAGCACGATATTCCACACAATGCGGATGAGCCACACGCGCTGGTCGCGCACCTCGCCCAGCGTGTCACGATGGCGCAGGACGCGCACAAAGGCTTCCTGCACCGCGTCTTCGGCGTCGGAGGGATTGCGCAGTACCGAGAAGGCTACGCGGTAGAGGGTACCGGCGTACTGGCTCACGAGCGCCGCAAGCGTCTCTTCCTCCGCGTACTGGCGGGCCTTGTCGTCCACAGTGCTGTCTGGAATCTCCATCCAACCTGAGAATACTGCCTGGCTGGCGCTCATAGATCACCAGACGCAGCGGGATTGGAAAATGCTCAAGTGGCAAACGGCACTTTACTGCGCACCGCCCAAAAGAAACGACTCGCGCAGCCCTACGGCTCCGCGAGTCTGGATTTGAAGGGAACCGGCGCTACTGCTTGGGCGCCAGCTTTTGCTGAGCGATCTGGCCGGCGGCTCCATCCTTGTCGGCGTCCTTTACCTTGGCCCACAGGTTGCGCGCCAGGTCTTGCTTGCCGGTGGCCGCATACAGGGCAGCCAAGTCGAGATTCGCCACGTTGGCTGAGACCGTCTCTGATGGCTTGGCGGCCAGCGCAGTGTAAATATCGATCGCCTGAGCGTCGCGTCCCGTCTGGTGATAGAGCCCAGCCAGCGCCAGATTGGCGAGGCTGGCGAGATTCTTGTCCCAGGCCCCGGCTGCCAGCTTCAGCTCTGTCTCAGCTGCCGCGGTCTGTCCCAGTTCCTGGTCGGTCACGCCGGCAAAGTAGTGCGCCTTGGCTCCCTGCGGCAGCCAACTGTATTCCTGGGCTACGGCGGCAAACTGCTGATTGGCGGCCTTCGAGCGCTCGCTTGCGTTGGCATAAACGCCGTTCTCAGGCGGAGCGCCGGGGAGCGCCAGGGGCGCGCTGTAAATATCCATCGCCGTGCCCAGCGCGCTGTCCGCTGCGGATGTGCGAGCGATCCAGAACCATAGCCCCCCGAAGGCAACAACAACGGCTGCAACCACGCCGATGACCCAGCGTAGAACGCCGGAGCGGTGAACGGTGACCCAGCTGAAACTGCTGGCAGTGGCCAGGGCAAAACTGTCTTGCTTGAGGGCGTGACGGGTACGAGTATCCACGAGATTCTTTTTGTCCTTCTTACGCTGACTTGCAGACGGAGCTGGCGCATTGGAGACGCCGCAACCGCAACCCTACCAGTCTATCAGCGCGCTGAGACGAGCGTCCACCGCCAGCCGGGGCTAAGAAGCGTCACGGCCCCTACTGCCTGGGACCATGGCCGGGGGAGCGAAGCGCGCGGATACGCTCGATGGCGTTGTCCAGCACAGGGTGCTGCTGCGCCACAGACAGGCCCTTATCGATCAGCGATTCGACAAAATCGACAACTGGAAGCCCGCGTACGCCAGCTTCCCGGATGATTGCGTCGGAGACGGTTACTGTGACTTGCATGGACGGGTGTTCTCCTGCCCGGTTCATCGGCGGGTTGAAGCGACGGAACAGGGCAAGTCTGAAAATGGGGCAGCCGCCTGGCGCAAATCGTCTCGCCGCTTGCTCTTGCTCAGCCGGAACGATAGGCTAGTGTCATGTACGAAGACTTCAACGTTGCCGACCGCTGGAGCGGCGAAGACCTGCATTGCCGCTGGAAGGGGACTCTGGTGGCCATCGCCACACGTCATGCCGATGCCGTCGATGTCCGTTTCGACGTGAATGGCCGCCCGATGTGGATCGCGCTGCCTTTGCTAGCCTGGGGCGAGCAGAAACGGCGCAGCGGCAAGGTGATCACCGACCAGTTAGCCGCGCAGATCGCCGGGCGCTACCTGAAACAATTGGTCGAGGAAGGCTACGACTCCCGCCGCGAGATCTACACCATGACCGTCCCCGAGGTTCTGGATCACCTGGATGCCGTAGTGGCCGAAGCCAGAGAGTTAGGCGAAATGCCGACGCTGCCGGTAATCGCTTAGAATCCGGGGTTGCCCAGGATGCAACGTCGGCGGAACAAGGGCTCCTATTCGAACGGTTCTTCTTCGTCGTAATAGCTTGCCGCCCGGGAGGGCGCCTTTGCTGAGCCACGAAGCGACTCGACAATGGCTTTCGCTGCCGCCAGGATGCCCGCCAGTTGCCGCACCGGCCTGCCGACTTTCTCGGCCACATATCTGCCTGCCTGATCCACATGATCCAGTGCTTCAGTGGTCATGGCGTCCACGCGTTCCGTCTGGCGGCGGGTCCGCTCAAGGATATCCTTGCCGGTGAATTCCACGGCCTCAATCTGATTGCGCACGCCGCGCGCTACCCTGGCCAAGTCGCTCACCGTGGATTCGGCCTTGGGGGCAAGACGGGTAATGAGCTGGCGCGTCTGGTCCACGAGAACCAGACTGCGGTCAACCAGCTCCTTGGTGTTGTCGACCGCGGGCAGTACCGAGGAACGCAGATCCTCGACTTGCTCGCGGATAGAAACGATTGCCTTGCGCAGACCCAGAAAAATTGCCAATAGCACAATGGCCTGCAACACCACGGCCAGCGCAATGATCGCAATGCAGGCTAACGCGATGGTCTGATCGTCGAATTTTGGCATCTGTATGTTCTCGCGCAGGTCTTCTGCGGACTTCCGGCAATTGGTTCAATGCGCTCCCAGAGCAGATAGGAGCGATTTGCCCCGGAGCCCGCGCACACCGCATTGAACCACTCGCGCGCTCAGCTCCGGAGGGCAGACGATGGAATAAAAAGACGCCGCGCCGGAATGGATTCCGAAAGAAACGGCTGTTTAAATATGGTCTGGATCGACCGGGACGACGGTAGTCTTATAGGCCTCGCGCCCGGCATCGACGGCAGCGGTCACACGGGTCTTCTGGTCGGTCACCAGGTTCTTGCCGCGCTCGACAAACTCTTCCCACTGCGCCCGGCCGCGATCCACGTAATCGCCGGCCTGCTCCTTGCCCTTGTCTACCAGCGCGCTGACATGCTCGGCGGCTTGCTGCGTGCGGTTGCGCAGATATTCCGCTCCCTCGCGGGTTCTGTCCGCGATGACTTCGCGGGTTTCACGGCCGCTCTTGGGGGCATAAAGGATTCCCACCAGCGCGCCTACGCCCAAACCAGCCAAGAACCAACCCAATTGCAATGCTTTGTTATCTTCTGCCATGATGACTTGTCTCCCTCTGCTCGGCTTGTAGAATGCCTGAGCCTATCAAAATTCCCGGTTGTGCCGCAAATCGTAAACCGCTTGCGGCGCTCGATTTCATGATCGGCGATTCAAGGGCCGTTTTGCACTCCGAGCGAACGTGCAGTTCAAAGACATACTCACTGCTTGGACGCAGTTTTCGCGCTTGAAGTTGCAAAGGCTTCCGGCGAGCACAGCTAACCTGCTCCTCCTCAACACAATACAACATATCGCCCGGTCGTGCCGATTGTTTTTGCCGCCTGGACGCGACAATTCACAATGCGGAAATGCGGGTACCTTTGGTTGCGTCTCGACCAGAACATCCTCAGCCTCCACAACCGCAATTGTGTGCCATGATTTCAGCAAAGTGCATCGCTCTTCGGTGGGATAACTGGGCGATCTGTTCCCGGCAACTGAAACCGTCAGCGACGATCAGCGTGAGGGGGCCGGCCCGCTCGACAGCGGGCAGAAAGCCGTCGCTGGCGATAGCCTTGGAAACATTGAACTTCTCCGCCTCGAAACCGAACGGCCCTGCCATCCCGCAGCAGCCAGCCTGGATGGGTTCGACTGTGGCGCCAGCTTGCCGAAGCAGGGCAATCTCGCTGGCCGGGCCGCCAAAGACCGCTTTGTGATGGCAGTGGCCGTGAAGTAGAACGTTTGCTCCTATAAGCCGTCCCGTCGCCCATTCCGGAGCCTTGGCGGCAAGCCAGTCAGCGAGTAGCCAGACCTGGCGGCTCATGCGCAGCGCACGAGGGTCGTTCGGGAAGAGCTCGAGCAGCTCATCCTTGAAGACGCTGGCGCAGCTCGGCTCCAGAAAGATGAAAGGGATGTCTGCCTCGATCCGCGGGGCCATGCGGTCGAGAACCTTGGCCAGATAGGCCCGGGCTGCGCCGAGCAGGCCGAAGTCGTAGAGCGGGCGGCCGCAGCAGATGTGCCCGCGCGGGGTTTCAACCTGGAAGCCTGCCTGGGTGAGAATGGAGTGCGCGGCGGCGAGAGGTTGCGGGTGGTAGTAGTTGTTCCAGGTATCCGGCCACAACACCACCTGCGGCGGGGCAGATTTTCCCGCAGGGGCTAAAGCCCCGTTCGACTGGGCCTCGGCAACGCCGGGGCTAAAGCCCCGGCCTACCAATCCGCTCTGATAACTGCGCAGGGCGAGGTGCGGAAGCTGGCGTTGCCGCGCCACCCCAACTATGCGCTTGATGAGCGGGCTGGTGACGGGACCGGTGAGCAGCGCGTTGGTCAGGGCCGGCGTGAGCGAACCCCAGCGCGCCCACTGGTCGGCAAAGCCGAAGACATAGTGGTGCAGAGGATGCAAGCGGCCCTTGTAGCGCTGCGCCAGAAACTCCGCCTTATAAGCGGCCATGTCCACATTCACAGGGCACTCTGACTTGCATGCCTTGCAACTGAGGCAGAGGTCGAGAGCCTGTTGAACAGCCTTGCTTTGAAAGCCCTCTTCGCGCAGCGCGCCGGCCAGCATCTCACCCAGCAGGCGCGCGCGGCCTCGGGTGGAGTGCTGCTCCTCGCCGGTGGCGCGGTAGCTGGGGCACATGACGCCGCCCTCGGCTTTGCGGCAGGCGCCCACGCCCACACAGCGCTCGGTGGCGCGTTCCAGCGACCCTCCGTCGGCGGCAAAAGCGAACTCCGTTTTTAGCAGCTTGGGCGGCGAGTCTTGCGCAGCCGGGATTCCATGTCGCAGGTTTTCCAGAGGGTCGTAGACGCGCACCGCATCCACCAGCTTGCCGGGATTCATGCGATTGTCCGGATCCCAGAGAGCTTTGAACTCGCGGAACGCCTCCATCAGTTCCGGGCCGAACATTTTGGGCAGCAGAGCGGCGCGCGACTGGCCGTCGCCATGTTCGCCGCTGAGCGATCCGCTAAAGCTGAGCACCAGATCGGCAGCGCGCTCAATGAATTCTCGATAGCAGCGCTGGCCCTCGGCGGTGCGGAAGTCGCAGTTGATGCGCATGTGGACGCAACCCTGGCCATAGTGGCCATAGAGCGGGCTGCTATAGCCGTATTCGGCCATGAGTGCGGAGATGCCGCGAAGATAGGCGCCCAGTTGAGCGGGCGGGACCGCGGCATCTTCCCAGCCTTCAAAGCGGTCAGGCTCGCCCGGAACGAAGACCATGGCGCCGAGCGCGGACTCGCGCACATGCCAGACGCGATCGGCCTCTGCGGGAGAGTAGATGCGGGCCGCCGGGGCATGGGGCCAAGTCGCTGCGGCGATCGCCAGGGACTCGGCCTTGGCCTGAGCCTCATCGGCATCCCATGCGCCCATCTCCACCAGCAGAAAGCCTCCGCCGGGGGGCAACAGCGCGACATCGTTGATGGCGAGGCCTTTGCGGCGCATGAAATCGACGAGCATGCCATCGAAGCCTTCCAAACCGATGGGGCCGAATGTAAGCGTGCGCGGAACCGCGTCGGCGGCCAGAAATGCATTGTCGAAGGCCAGCACGGTGAGTACGCGATAGGGCGGGCTGGCGGTCAGATTCAATGTGGCAGAGACGACGTTGGCGCAGGTGCCTTCGCTGCCCACCAGCGCGCGGGCCACATGGAAGCCATTTTCGGGGAGCAGTTCGTCGAGGTTGTATCCGGAGACGCGGCGTGGAATGCGCGGAAATTTCTCCCGGATAAGGTTTGCGTAACGGTCGCGCAGGCTGGCCAGGCCTGCGTAAATCTGGCCGGTGCGTCCGCCTGCGCGGATCACGGCTGCGAGCTGCTCCGGGCCGGTGCGGCCGACGGTCATGCGCGTGCCGTCGTAGAGTACGATATCGAGCGATTCGACGTTGTCTACCACTTTGCCGCCGAGCAGGCCGTGGACGCCGCAACTGTTGTTGCCGATCATGCCGCCCAAAGTGCAGCGGTTGTGCGTGGCGGGGTCAGGGGCATAGGTCAGATGGTGCCGCTCGGCGGCCTCGCGCAGCCGGTCGAGGACGATGCCGGGCTGAACCTGAGCCAGCTTGGCGGCAGGGTCGATCGAGGTGAGCCCGTGCATATACCGGGAGTAATCGAAGACGACGGCCACGTTGGCGCACTGGCCGGCAAGGCTGGTGCCCGCGCCCCGAGCCAGTACCGCGGCCCCGGTGGCCCGGCAGGCAGCCAGAGCGGCCTCCACGTCCACTGCGTCCCTGGGTAAAACTACTCCGATGGGGAGCTGGCGATAGTTCGAGGAGTCGGCGGCGTAGAGGGCGCGGGAGCCGAGATCGAAACGGACGTCTCCGCGCAGCGTAGCCCTGAGTAGCTCTTCCAACTCGCGGTGCGCGGCAAACCGCTCATGCTCAAGTTGAGGCTGGTTCGTCAGAATCGGAAAGGTCGAAGTACCCACCGGGTAATGGTAACGCGTAGCGCGCCGTGCAGCTCAGGAATCGGAATCCGGCGCGCGCCAAAGATGCGCAAGGGACGATAGAATGAGTTATGGATCGATTCACCTTTCACCATGTTGGAGTTGCGGTTCGCAACATCCAGCAAGCCATTGCAAGCTACGAGAGCCTCTTCGCCTACAAGCTCATTGCGGGCCCATTCGACGACCCGATGCAAAATGTATCTGTCTGCTTTTTAAGCCGCGGGGGAAGAGATACAACCATCGAGCTTGTAGCTCCCCTCGGGCCCAACTCCCCCATCGACCGCACCCTGAAGAAAGGCGGAGGAACCTATCATGTCTGCTACGAAGTGCCGGATATGACAGCAGCCATCAGCCATCTGACCGAACGCGGATCGTTGCTGCTGAGCGGGCCGGTTCCCGCAGTGGCCTTTGAGATGAGAGAAATTGCATGGCTCATGACAGAGACAGAACTGCTGGTTGAACTGGTGCAGGCATAACTCGATGCGGGACCTGCCTGTTGCACGCTCCCCGCGACTGCCCTAAAACGCCTTGTAAACAATATCGGGCGCCGGCTGATTGAGAAGGAAGGTCATGACGAAAGCGGCCAGGCCCAAAGCGGACGCGTAAACCACACGCGCATAGCGGCTGGTAAGCACCGGGCCTTCCGAGGTCTTGATTGACAGCAATGCAGCGCGAAGGGCTTCCCAGAGAGCCAGTACCACCGTTGCGCTCACCCAGATTGCCAGCCATACGCCGAGCCATTGCGCAATCCCGATCGCCGTGAACACTTTATCGATCTTCTTCCAATCGGCCCAGAACCAGAAGAGCGTAAAGGCAAACCAACTGAAAGTCAGCCCGCGGCCAAAGGCGATATAGATCGCGTTCTTTGCGAGCGCCTTGTACCCCTTGCGGCCCAGGCCACGCGCCAGCCCCAACTGCCAGAGCTTGTTAATCGAAATTCCACCGCCCTGCAACGCGCCGAAAAGAATGAACTCCGAGGTGCGCCCGTGCCAGACGCCGACCAGGAAAAACGTGACAAAGAAGCAGAACACTCCGAGAAGCGGCTCAAGGGCAACGAAGGAAATTCGCCGCATCAGCGCCATCAAGAGAGGGTTGTACACATAGGTCTTGAGCCATGTTGAGAGGGTAATATGCCAGCGGTTCCAGAAATCCAGGAACGAAGAGGCGGAAAAGGGCCGGTCGAAGTTCTCCGGAAGGCGCACGCGCATCAGGCGCGCCAGTGCAATCACAATGTCGATATAGCCGGAGAAATTCGCGTAGAGAAAGAACGGGTAAACAACGGCCAGGCGAAAGGCGGAGAATAGCTTTTGCGCGAGGGGCAATGGCTGCGACATCTGCGCCAGTGCGTCTTCCTGCACTGCGTGCAGCAGCATGGCCAGCACGTTTACCTTGAAGAAGCCGCGCACAATGCGCTCCAACTGCAAGCCGGCGGTGCGCGGCCCCATGACAATCGGCTCAAGGGCAAACTGGTCGCGGGCAAACTCGTCGTAGCGCTGGATAGGGCCTGAAACCAGCGTCGTGAAATTCAATGTGTACAGCAGGTAAGCGCCGATGCCGATGTGCCGCTTCTCGCTCGTATCGCCCGCCTCGATGATCAGATGGAGCACGCGAAACAGGATGTAGGAAAGCCCCAGCGTGAAATAGGGAGAATGCAGGAAGATGCCTTCCGGCAGGAACGTGTACTTCTTCAGCCATACATAGACAAGGATGATGGCCAGCAGGCTCCAAACCCACGCCTTGGCCAATCCGCGCTCAATGAGGACAAGCCCGGCGTAGCCCAGCAGCAGAAAGCCGATCAACGGAAGAAAGACAATCGGATTATTGGCCAGCATCCAAAGAAATAGAATGCTTGCGGCCATCAGCACAACCGAGCGCCACACGCGCGAGCGGTTGAGGTTTGAGAGTAACGCAGCGGCCAGGCCGAACAGCACAAACTGGAATGAAGCTGAGTCCATGATTATCTTCCTCGTTCCTGTACAATCTGGTTCTGCTCGGTAGCTCTTAGCCCCGGTACTGCGCCGCTGGTCAGCTCCCTGGCCAGCAAATCGGCAATGATCGCGTGTCCTTCGGGATTGGGATGGCCATCCACCGGGAAGTAACCCTTTTCGGGGTTGGATATATTGCGAAAGTCCGGCAAGATGTCGATGTAGATTCCGCCGTGGCTGGTTACAATCGAGCGCAGTTCGCCGTCGAGCTTGTAGGGGTCGTAGCCTTCCGGCCACTCACCCTTCGAAATCATAGCCGCTTGAGCGCGATTCGGAAAGAAGGAGACAACCAATGGAACACCAGCGGCTTTTGCGCGCGCCTCGATGACCGCATCATAATTGTCGAAGTCTTGCACGCGCCTCTTCCATTCGGTACTCGGATCAGTTCGGAGAAAGCCAGCCAGACTGTCCGATCCCATCAAGTAAGATTTCACATACTGACTCTGGCTTTCATACAGGCAATGGCGCAGCATCAATGCGGTTTCGGTGCTTTGAAAGTGAGCGCGCAGCACATCCGGTACAGAAGCCGCCGGCAGAGAGAGCGCAGTTTGCACGCGATGCTTGATAGTGGCCAGAAGACCTATTGGCTTTTCGCGTACCTGCTTTTCAACCACTTGCGGCATGAAATCCGCGGGCAGCACAACCGACACGTCCTCAACGTCTCTAGGAGAGATAATCCAAAGGATCGTATCTGGATCTTCCCGGATGACTTCGTCAGTACGGAGTGAGAGGACGCGCGCCGAACGGAAGAGCATGCTTACGTTGTAGAGTTCAACTTTGCGCCCCGTTTGCAGTGAGAGAGCTTGAGGCAGCAAGGAGGCGAATGTTGTTTCTTTTGCTACTCCGAGCCCCATCGGAAACGACCCACCCATCATCACAATGCGATGGACACCTTGCGGCTTTGGCCCGCAGTCCATTGCGGCATAATGACCACAGCTGTTGAACCTGTAGGGAAGAAGCGGGAACTCCTCGCGCTTGCACCAAGTCGTGGAATTTGGAATTGCGCGCACACCCTTTGAAGGGTCGTCGTAAACCAACCGGCTTTCAAACGTTGTCTTTGTCTTGGAGAATAGCTGCCGCGCGATCCATTCAGTGGAAGCTGCGACGAGAGCGATCGTCGCCAAACCGATCAGGGGCATCAGAATCCAGTCGCGCCGAGGCAGCATTTCTCGATTGCAGGGCTGCTGGGTATCGGAATTGGAATCGCTCATTCGATCAACTTCTCCATGTCCCCCAAAAAGGAATGGGATTTTCCAATGATCTAGTGTTCATGTTCCCGCGCAACCTGATTCTGCGCGGGAACTTTGAGCGCGGGTACCGCGCCGCCGGTAAGCTCTTTTGCCAGCATTGCGGCAATGATTGCGTGCCCACCGGCATCTGGGTGACTATCCACAGGCAAGTAATGCTGCTCAGGGTTGGGGATCGCGCGGAAGTCCGGCAAGATGTCGATGTAGATTCCGCCATGGCTGGTTACAATCGAGCGCAGCTCTGCGTCGAGCTTGTAAGGGTCGTAGCCGGCCGGCCACTCGCCCATTGAAATCATGGCTGCCTGCGCGCGATTGGGCAGCAGCACAGTAACGAAAGGAATACCCGCCGCACCGGCCTGCGCCTCCATGTTCGCGGCATCGATATCAGTCTGGCGCAGGTGGCTCTGCCAGTCCGCGCTCGGTTCAGCCTTCAGGAATCCGGAGTGCTCGTCCCCGCCTCTGAGATAAGAACTCACATACAGACTCTGACTCGAATAGAGAAAGTGCTGAAGCATCAACTCGGTCCGGCTGGCTGCAAGGTGCGAGAGAAACCCGGCGGACGCGATCTCCCATAGACTGCGCGTCTTATCCCAAGGAGATTTTTTTGCCAAAGCTTCATGGACCCGGATCGATAAACCTCGCCCGGCCGAGGCCTTGCTTCCCGGCACTACGAAGGATGTCTGCTCGATGTCCATAGGGGCCGCTACCCAGAGAATCATGTCCGGCCTCGCGGCTAAGACCTCGTTGAAGCGCAGGGCAACACTGTGAGTGAAGCCGTACCCCATTCCGACGTTGTACAGTTCAACCGCATGTCCGGTCTGTCGGGTGAGTTCTTGCGGCAGAAGGGCCGCGAATGTCTGCGCTCTCTGCACCGTCAAACCCATTACGAACGAAGACCCTGTCATTACGATCCGATAGGTGCCCGGCTGCCTTGGTCCGCACTCCATGCCGGCGCGATGCCCGCAGCTGTTGTATCTGTATTCAGTGAGCTGACTTTCAGGAATCTTTACCTGGCAGACTGAGTTAGGAATCCCTCGCACGCCGGTCGTGGGGTCGTTGAGCACCCAGCATTGCTCCTCGTCGGTCTTCGACTGGGAAAACATCCGGCGCGCAATCGTCTCCATTGTGACCGCCATGAAACAGATTGTCAGCAGGCCGAGTATTGGGAGCAGTAACCAGTCGCGGAGCGGCAACTTCCGTTCGCGATAGCTCTCTGCGCCGCCGGCTGCGGTTCCTCGATCGAAACGGAGATGCGCATCGTTCATTTGAAGGACTGCTCCTTTTCCACATCGAGAATACTATGCGATAGATAGTTGCCTTGCTCCAGGGGAACTGCCGGCTGCGCTGCAACATTGAGCGCGGGCGCCGCGCCGCTGGTCAGCTCCCTGGCCAGTAAATCGGCGATGATCGCGTGTCCTTCGGCATTTGGATGGCCATCCACCGGAAAATAGTACCGCTCGGGGTTGGGAATATTGCGAAAGTCCGGCAAAATGTCGATATAGATTCCGCCATGGCTGGTTACAATCGAGCGCAAATCCTCGTCGAGTTTGTATGGATTGTAACCCACGGGCCACTCGCTCATGGAGATCATGGCCGCCTGTGCGCGATTTGGCACGAGTACTGCCACAAGGGGCACCCCAGCGGACCTGGCTCGCGACCCAACTTCCGCAGCATCGCTATCGAACTCCCTAAGTTTATTCAGCCATCCAGCATTCGGATTAGTTCTCAGGAATTGGGCGTCTTTGTTTCCCATCAAAAAACTCTTTACGTACAGGCTTTGACTCTCATACAAAAGGTGTCGCAACAGAAGCGCCGATTGAGTCCGATTGAAGTGGCCTCGCAGCACCTCTGAGATGGAGTCGTTAGCGTAAGCAGTTTTCAACAAATACCACGCTCTTGCTATCGAGAGCGGCTTTCCGGCGCTCTCAGGCAGCGCGGGCGTCAGGTTCTTGCTCAAGTCGTCTGGGGTAACTTCAAGGTCATTCGGCAACAAGATCCAGAGAACCATGTCGGGCTGGGCCGCCAGAATTTCATTGAAGCGCAAGGCTGTACTGATGGGAAACCCCTGCATCAAGCTTTCGTTGTAAAGTTCAACCTTGCGCCGAGTTAGTCGCGCCAGTTCGATGGGCAGCAGCGCCGCGAAGGTGTTTCCCCTCTGTACGTACCTTCCCACGGCCATGGATGTACCGGTCATGACAATCCTGTAAGTTCCCGGTGGCTTTGGCCGGCACTCCATGCCCGCTCGATCTCCGCAGCTATTGAACTCATATTCAGCCAATCGCCCCTCGGGCAGCTTTTCCCAACAGACGGAGTTGGGAAGGGCGCGCGCGCCGGCCGGGGTGTCGTTATGAACCGTGCAGGAGGTCAGATGCAGCGAACTAACTCCGTCTGGAAGCATCTGGCGCGCGATAGATTCGGCTAGAATCGCGATTAGGCAAATGGTTGCCAAACCAAGCAATGGCTGCAGGATCCAGTCGTGGCCCCGGAGCTTAGCTTCCTTTGGCCTATCGGGACCGCCATGTGCAGGTTCGGTCATACCTGTCGTCTCTCTTTGGCCGTCGAAAATCCTATTACGTTTCAAGATGCAAGCACTCCAGTACGGCGTGGAAGTATACTTCCTGGCCCTGCGCTGTGGGGTGTATTCCATCTTCTTGCAAGTCGTGCGTGGACTGCGGAAAGGATCGCGAAAAGCCGTCAATCAAAGTGACCCAGGACAGAGTTTCGGCCATACGCTGTTCCGTGTCTCGGAATTCAGACAGACTATAGCCGCAAGCATTCGGATGGGCGTCATCCGCGCGGTGAAGCGGCGTTTGCAGATACAGGACTGCCTGGGGATTGCGCCGGTGAAGCTCCCGCAACACAGTCTCAAAATTCTCGGCAAACGCGCTGGGCGGGATGCATTTCTGCCAGGCGACGAAGTCCACCGTACCAAGGGCAAAATAGTAAGCTGCGGCGCTTGGATAATCCCAATCCAGGCTATCCGCAAACTGACTGCATGGGTCTGGAGCGTCGCAAAAGTCTGCTAGCCGCGCCCCCACAAAACCGCGATTCATCACGGTGCCGGGCCAGCGTCCCGAGTCCGCCAGCCGCGACGTCCAGGCGTCGCGGGCGGGATCGGGCGTGCGAAAGCCCTGGCCAATCGAGTCGGTGACTGTAACTAATATGTGCCGGCGTGCGGGCTCCTGCTTGACGCGGAGGCTGTATCGGGCAGGGACGGCAAATCCAGTAATGATGTTTTGCTGGAGCGGAAAGGGAATGCCAATTGCATAATAACGAGGCGGGTTGGCGCGTATGACGACGGTGTGTTCGCTGGCCGCGCCAAGGTCCAGACGTTGCGGCATTAGCACCGACTTCCACACGATCGTCTTGATTGCGCCGCCGTCGATTGAGATGTCGAACTGAGGTGGGTTCTCTGGCCCAAATACATCGAAGCGCGCAAACAGGAGCAGGGAAGGCGAGTCAGTGGATAAAACCACGCTACTCAGGAAATCAACAGTCTCGTGGGCGTTTCCAAGCTGCTTTCCATTGTTCCAGATCATCGCGGAAACAACGTTGGAATAGTGGTAGCGGCCAGCGAGAAGAATGCGCGCAAAGCGGGCTGCCCCAGCTTGTCCGCCGGTGCTGGTGATGCCCGTAATTAGATGTCCGCGAAGGGGCGGAATGAGGGCAAGAAGAAGTAACGCCAGAAGAAGCAACGGCACGGCCAGGGGCTTTCTAATCCGGCCTGGCCATGAACATATTTCGGGGCGCTTCTGAGCATCGCTGGCGGTTCCTCGCTTCGAACTGACGTGCGCCTCGGTCATGCGAGCGGCTTCTCCCTGGCCGCGATAACGCGGCCGTCTTCGAATCATCTAACTTGCTGGGGTGCAATTGGGTGCCGCGCTGAAATTGTAGGTGCGGGCACAGCACCGCTTGAGAGTTCCTTGGCTAGAAAGGCAGCGATAATCGCATGTCCAGTAGCATCGGGATGTCCGTCTACCGGGAAGTAATGCTGATCGGGGTTGGGTATCGCGCGAAAGTCCGGCAAGATGTCAATGTAAATTCCGTCATGGCTGGTCACAATCGAGCGCAAATCCTCGTCGAGTTTATATGGATTGTAACCCACGGGCCATGCGCCCATGGAGATCATGGCCGCCTGTGCGCGATTTGGCACGAGTACAGCCGCGAAAGCCACCCCCGAGGCCCTGGAGCGAGCGGCTGCGTCTGCTGCGTCGCTGTCAAACTGTTTAAGCCTCTCTTGCCACTCCGCATTCGGCTCGGTCCTCAGAAACTCCGCCTCTTCGCCGCCTATCAGAAAGCTCCGCACATACAGGCTTTGACTCTTGTACAAGTAGTGGCGCAGCAGGATTGCGGTATGAGTTCGATCGAAGTGCTGACGTGCGAAAATCGAAATTGAGCCGGTGAAAAAAGCCGTCTTGAAGCGATACCACAACCTCGCGATAGAGCCAGGCTTTCCCACGCTGTCTGGCAACGCGTCTGGTTGGTCCAGGCCGTGCCACACGGCCTCGTTCGACACGAATGCCGGGTACTTGAAGTCAATGGGCGTCAGTGCCCACAGAATCATGTCGGGCTTGGCAGCCAAAGCATCGTCGAAGCGCATGTTGACACTATTCAGAAAACCCCACATCATGCCTTCGTTGTACAGTTCAACATTGCGACCGGCTAGTTGCGAGAGTTTCGCCGGCAAGAGCGCCGCAAAGGTATCTTCTCTCGCGACATACCTCCCCAATGCCATGGAGTATCCAACCAATACAATTTTGTAGGCGCCAGGCGGCTTGGGCCCACATTCCATGCCCGCGCGATCGCCGCAGCTGTTGAATCTGTACTCCGTCAATTGGCCCTCGGCGAGTTTTCCCCAACACACAGTGCCAGGAGCTATCCGCGCGCCTTTGGAATAGTCGGGCAGCTCCTCGCAGGGCTTCAGCGATCCAATCCCGGTGCTGAACGCCCGCCGCGCAATGCACTCTGTGGCGCCTGACAGCAGGCAGACTGTCAGTGCGCCGATGATGGGCAGCACCATCCAGTCGCGCCGCGGAAGTTTATCTTCCCGGCTGCTGCGCGGCGATTTCTGCTCGTGAGTTAGAGGTGGATGACTCATCGGTAAGTCTTCTTCCTGGCCAGCCCATAAGGCTGGATGAAAGTTACTTGGACTTCTCCAAGGCCGGCTGCTGCTGGGCCGCAAGGGCGAAAGTTGAATTCGTGCCCCGCGTAAGCTCCCTGGCTAAAAAACCGGCGATCATGGCATGGCCGCCGGCATCGGGATGGCCATCCACAGGGAAGTAATGCTGCTCGGGGTTCGGCACTGTTAGGTAGTCTGGAAGGATGTCGAGATAAGTTCCGCCATCCCTGGTTACGATGGCGCGCAGTGTGCCCTCCAGCTTGCAGGGGTCGTATCCTTTGGGAAACTCATCCATGGAGAGCATGGAAGCCTGAACGCGCCACGGTACAAGCGTAATCACCAAAGGTACGCCCGCGGCCCTGGCGCGCGCCGCGATCTCCGCGGCATAGCTGTCAAACGACCGCAAATGGCGTTGCCACTCCGCGCTCGGCTCGGCCCTTAGAAACTCAGCCTCCGGACCCTGCAAATGAGACTCGATATACTGGTTCTGACTCTCGTCCAAAAAGTGCTGCAACAGATACTTGGTTTTGGTGCTATCCAGCAGGTCGTGCGCAATGCCCGTGAGGTGAGAGATCGCGCCCGCGAGCGATTTTTCATCCATCACTTCCTTCAGCCTGCCCCTGGTTCTTCCCATAAAAGCGGTAGAGTCGAGAGGCTTGATCCGGACAGGAGAGGCATTCTCCGCGTATTCGATGTCCCAGTAAGTCAAGATCCAGAGAATCATGTCGGGCTTGGCCGCCAGAGTCTCATCGAGGCGCAGAGCGACTGTGTGGGGGACTTCGTACATCATGGCATTGTTATAAAGCTCAACCTTGCGCCCAGTCAGACGAGATAACTCAGCGGGCAGCAGCGCGGCAAAACTTTGCTCCCGCTGCACTCCCCATCCCATCGTCATGGAGGAACCTGCCATAACAATCCTGTAGGTTTCAGGAGCCTTGGTCGCGTACTCGGTGTCTGCCCGATAACCGGAAATATTGAACCGGTATTCAATGGGTAGGCTTTCGGGCATCTTATACAAGCACGTCGAGTTCGGAATGGCCCGGACCCCTGTCGCCGGATCGTCCATGATCAGGCAATTGTTCAACGATGAAAGCGACTCGCTGAAGATGCGCCGCGCAATCAGCTCCGTGGAACCAGCGATGAGAGAGATCGTCAGCACGCCGAGCAGCGGCAGCAGCATCCAGTCCCGGCGCGGCAGCTTGGCCTCGGTCGCGGCGCCATCGTTACCTGCGGCGTGTTGGGTCATGCACGCGATTTCTCCACGGCTGCGAAAAAGCCCTGGGAAACCACCTTCATTGGTGCAGTCTCAGGCTCGGCGCCCTCAACGAGAAGCTCCCAGCGCGTGAGCCCTGAATCCTCTTCGCCCATCTTAGTAAAGCCAAGCTTCGCATAGTGTTCGACGACAAGCTTGTTGCGATCCGTAGGCCGATATGTTCCGCATAACTTGTGAACGCCCGCCGCGCGCGCATGACTCAGAATCTCGCGCAGCACCATATGCTCCACCTTGCGCCCCAGAACACGGCAACTCATCAGCCAGGTGTCGATCCCCCATGCCCCGCCCTCAACGGGCCGGCAGACGACGACGCTGATCATGCCGTTATCGCCGAAGATATCCGATAGCCGCACCTGCAGCGTGAAAACATCCGGGTTGCTTTCCGCTTCGGCAACTTCCGGATCGGTGTAGCGGCGCGTTGTCAGATTGTACTGGTTGGATTTGTTGATGAGCTGCACGATGCGCGCTCTGCCTGTCGCGTCAAAGGGCTGGAAGGCGATGGTCATGTCCAGCGATGCCAAGTATGCATCGACGCCGCCAACCTGTTTTTGCAGATTGGCCCGCTTTGCGTTGTCCTGATAGAAGCCAGCCCGCTGCAAATCCTCGGCGGCAAAGGCCACAGCCTCGAAATACCCCGCAGCCGCGAGCGTTCGCGCGTAGTATGCCGGTTCCTCCGGCAACTCAGGTACTGAAACCTGCGGGAGCAGCTTGCGCACCAAGCCACGCTCCGCTGGATTGTCGTCGAGAAACACCATGGCGTCCAAGCCAAGCGAGAGCTCTTCGGCGATCGCTTGGATGTTCGTTGCCTTGTCGTTCCAGTTCGCCTGGAAGACGGCAATATGCTCCAGCTTCAAGAGCATCTCCGGGTGCTTTTCAAAAGGCTCGCGCGCCACCTCGTCGGTGTTCTTGGAGGAGACGGCCAGCACGATTCCGCGCCGGCGCAGATCCAGTGCCAGCCGCTGCACAGCCAGGTGCGCCTCGCCCCGCGCATCGCCCTGCGCAATCTTGATGCCTTCCAGTCCGTCGTCCCCGATGACACCACCCCACACCGTATTGTCGAGGTCCAGAATCAGAACCTTCGCGCTCTTGCCGCGGATGGCCGCTATTGTCCGCGCAACATGATCGGCGTAGAGCGGGATGAGTTCATCGGAAAAAGAAAACTTGGCCATATTCCACAACTGAGGGTTGTGCCAGTTTGCAAGTCCGACGGTTTCCGCCAGTCCTGCCACGTCCAGCAGCACATCGCCCGAACTGAGAACAAACTCGGCCAGTTCCCGGTTGATGCTGTCGATCAGATTCCTCTGCGTGCCGGGCAGTGAGCGATCCAGGCTACCGAAGAGCGTTTCCGGTGGCGGAGCGAAGGTTTGAAAGATGCATACCGCGTTTGAATTGGACTTGATGCCGCCGCGAAGCGCTTGTAAGTAGCCAATCGTTCCTTGCAAAGTCGCTGAAGAAGCTTCACCGTCTCCTGGAGAGAGTTTCAACGGCAGGGCGCGATAGTCGAGCGCAAAAAGCACAGCATCCGGTTTCGAGCGATTGACCTTGGAGTCCGGAGTCAGGGCCTCCTGCGCCACCTGATCGTAAGAGGGCTGTACGACCTCAAGCGATAGGCCGTGGCGCGCGGCGCTCGCCACCAGAGCCGGCACAATCAAATCGATTGTCGAGTTGCTCAGCACCGCCAGACGGAAAGGCGCGAGCGGGTCAAGAGACTTGCCTCCGGCGCAGGCTTTCGCGCGCGCTGTTTCAATGGTCTTGGCCAGCTTTGTCAACTGGTTCAGGTCGAGGGCGTGCTGCGCCAGCGCCTGTAGTGCGCGTCCTAGGGGGCCATCCGAGTGAGCAATGTTTTTCAGCCTCTCGGAAAACTCCCGAGGTGCGCGGGGCAGCCATTGCAATTCCGAATAAAGTGCATTCATCTGCCGGATTCCCGTTCCTGTGGTATGCCCTCGATAAGCACTGTTGAATCTCTCGGTGCGTCTGAATGGCAGGATGCGCCATTCCTAAGCGCGAACTTTAATAAGCGCGACCAGTTCGCCGACGTTCTGCAGCTTGCCGATCTCCGAGGTGGAAAACTTGACTTTAAATGCCCTCTCGATCGTAAGGATCAGGCGGATATGGGCGAGACTGTCCCAGCCGTCTACGTCCTTGGCAGACAACTCGGGAGTCACCTGTATTGAATCTTCGTCGAAAACATCCTCGAAAATCTGTGTCAGCCGTGCATAGATCTGCGGTTCGTCCATCCCGAAAAACCTCCTCGTTCCGTCCATGGCAATGCGATTTTCAACTGGCCCTTGCAGCCCGGCAAGCAGGCGAGGCCCGATACGCCTAAGTGCCTGATCCTCCAGCCAGTTTGGAGTTCGACTCCCGCTTGAGGTTGAGACTAGCAGAGTCGCTTCCGTGCTTCAAGCAGGGAAGCCAGCGGAGCTCAAGCGGTAACGCCAGAAAGCGAAATGCAAAAAACAGGCTTCCAATTTCGGGAAACTACCGTGCGGGCCACTCTTCGACCACGATGCCCAGGTCGTTGAGCTGCTGTATGGCGGCTTCGACGTTGAGGCGAACCTTGGCGCGCGCCTTGCGATCGGCCAGGGGCGATTCAGCCACGGCGACCACGCGGCCGTACCGCCAGGCGCCGGGGGGTAGCGCAATCAGGGCTTCTGCCAGGTCGGCGGGGCGCAACTGAATCTCCTGGCGGCGAGCTGCTTCAGGCCGCAACATGGTTCCCTGTCCCAGGCTGCTGGTGTTGGCGTCGGCCATGGTGACGCGCAGGTTGAGCGAGTCCGCATCGACCGAAAGGAATGGATTGGCCCACGCGCCAGGTTCATGCACATCAACATAGAGGCTCTTAGTGGGCAGGGGGATGCGGGCAAGCTCAGCCCGTTGCTGGTCGCTTTTGGTGGCGGAGGCTTGCGCCGCGGCCTGCGCCTGCTGCTCGGCGTTCACCGCGGTCTTTGCAACCCCAACCACTGCCTGTTCTTCCTTGTGGCAAGCCGCCAATGCCACGGCCAGCAACAGGGCCATGGCCGCAAACCCCTTGATTTGTGCGCGCTGAATCACCCGTCAAGAATAACAGGAGCAGCCTGTCATCGCTGGATGCCTGGAGCGGAGATGCAAGCTGCATGTGGATTGAGATTGCCGCTGTCGCCAGGCGCCCTAGGCGAGTACCCTCGATGGGGCACAGCGATTACGAAAGAATTAGGTGTAAAAAGATCTCGCCAGCGAACAAAAGCCATGGTATGATCCCCCAAAGGCGTCAATAACATCACACTAAAGTGTCATTGACAAAAAGAGAGAGGACTCAAATGAACAACATGCTGCTGAAGATGTACATGAAGTTTCAGGAACTAAAGGACCGAGAAGAAGGTCAGGATCTGGTGGAATATTCGCTGGTCATCGCCCTGATTGCCATTGCAGCCGTCGCATCGCTGACCATTCTTGCCGGCAAGATCACAGAGGTATTTTCAACAATCGACACCAGCCTCTAACCCCTGCTGAGACGTTCCCGCGATAGCCATATCGAGGGAACATGAACATCTGTCTTCACCAGCCTTGGTCCGTTGCGGGAGAGATTCGCATAGTAGACGCTCTGCTATGCGAATCTCTCCCGCAATTGCTTGAAGCCCGAGTCGATGAACGAAGCGTCGATACATTGATCGCTTCTCCGTCCTATTGAGATTCTCGCGCGGTGCGTTTGCAACCAGTCGACCGGCCAGCTACAGCGGCCAATGCGCTTCTCTCCGTTCCATTCCAGCGGCGCATGCGTTGAGAACAGTGTTCCTCACTGTCAATCTTCGATTTTCCCATATGGAGAAGCGGACGTTCATGCCGAGAAGCGCCGTCTTCTTGTTTGCAGACCCGTCCGCTCGATGAAGAGCGGCAAGATTTGCGGGCAATCCCCGGAAAGCCAAATCGAAAGGACTGGCTGAAACCGTATTTCGGTTGCGACTCCCCATGCTTCAGCCCGATCTGCGCCGAGTGGATGAATGCTGTGCTGAAACCCGTCGGCGGGTATATCGTGGAGTGGTCAAGAATTACAATTAAATTCCAAATTGCATTGATCATGCACCGCCGGAAGCCGGCAGGCTGAGGATATGAAGATGATTGAGTTGCCCAAGCCCAGTGATGTCTGGACTCGCGTTACGCGGCTCCTGCGCCCGCGCACCAAGTGGGGCCGCACAACCTTGTGGTCTGGCGGACTATGCGTGTTCTTCTTAGCTCTGCACTTGGTCCGGGGGGTCGCATTCCATTCGTTGCTGAGCGGTTGGGCGATGTTTTTCTTCCTCGTTTTCGGGTTCTGCGCCTTATGGCTTGGTTCCCGTTGGGTGTGGCGGGTTCTCATGTGGCGGCTGCGCCATCGCCTGCTCGTCACCTATATCTTCATGGGTGTGATCCCCATCGCGCTCCTACTGTTGCTTGCCGGCGTCAGCGCCTACATGTTGGCCGGCCAGTTTGCCACGTATGTCGCGATCTCGAATTTGCAGTCCGAATCCCTGCATCTGGAAGCAGCCAACGATTCGCTGGCGGGACAATTGAGCACGCTGGACCGTTCCGGAAAGCTGGATCGACACGTAGCCGGGGAACTGGCGGCCGCGTCGGGCGAAGGTTTCCCGCAACGCACGGTGAGCGTATGGGAAGGCAAAGAGGGCTTCGTGCTCTCAGCCGACGGTACAGTCAGCAAGGATCGCCCCGCGAAAGTGCCCGATTCGATCAAAGGAAACTTCAGTGGCTTTGTCACCGAGGGCGGCACTTTGTATCTGCGAGCAGTCAAGACCTACGACCAGAGCGGCACGCGCCTTACTGTGATGTCGAGCGTTCCCGTGACGCCTGAAATACTTCAATCGGCAACTTTGCATCTGGGAATTGTGAAGTTGATTCCGCTTAACTCGAACGGCAATCTGGACGTAACGGGCGGCCCTGGAGACACTGCCGTCCTGGGCATCGAACAAAAACGTGTGGAAGCAGGGCAAACTCCGCTGCCTTCCGGCCATTTCGATCCGGTAATCGGCTTTTGGAGTCTCTTCAATTTTGTTGACTGGGCAAATGGGAAATCGCGGGATGGCGCGATAGGTGTTGTGACCCGGCCGTCTATGCTTTACAGCACATTATTCGCCTCGCTGGGCGACAATGCGCAATTCATGAAGTACGGACTGCTTGTCCTTGCGGGTCTCCTGGGGCTGGTTGAGTTGCTGGCGCTCTTTATTGGTATACGGTTGTCAAGGAGCGTGACACGCGCGGTGGCGGAGCTTTATACGGCTACACAGCATGTAGACCGCGGCGATCTCACGCATCGCATCCAGATTCGCGGCCGCGACCAGTTGGCGGTGCTGGAAAAGTCGTTCAACTCCATGACCGAATCGCTGGTCAAGCTGGTCGCCGAGCAGAAACAGAAGCAGCGTATGGAGAGCGAGCTCGCCTTTGCCTATGAAGTGCAGGACTTGCTCTTCCCCAACAAACTCTTGGATCTCACGTCATTGGATGTTTACGGGGTTTGCCGCCCTGCGCGCTCGCTGAGCGGCGACTACTACGACTTCATTCCCCTGGGCAGCGACAGGCTGGTGCTGGCGGTAGGCGATATCAGTGGAAAGGGAATCCCCGCCGCTCTGCTCATGGCCACTGTACATGCATTCGTCCGGGCATATTCGCTGGCGCCGGAGATGGAATTGACGTCGGCTACGTTGGAGACGGGAGCGCTCACAAAGATCGATCACCGCATTTACTCCCCGGGAGACGGCGCCGCGCCGCTGCGGCTTTCACCCGCCATCTTGATGGCCAACCTGAATTACCAGGTGTTCCGCTGCACGCCGCCGGAAAAGTACGCGACCATGTTCCTGGGCTGCTATGACGCGACAAGGCGCGAGCTGACGTATTGCAATGCAGGCCACCTGCCACCCATTTTGCTGAGCGGAGATGGCAGAGTCACTCGCCTCGAACCCTCCGGCACTGTCGCCGGACTCTTTGATGGCGCGATCTATGATGAATCCACCATTCCGATGCAATCGGGCGATCTGTTGGTCGCATGCAGCGACGGCGTCACCGAACCGGAGAACAACTCGGTCGAATTCGGCGAGGAGCGCCTGATCGCGCTGATTCAAGAGAATCGCGACCAGCCGCTCTCGCGCATCGGCAAAGTGCTCACCGACGCCGTGGCGGAATGGATCGGCGGCGCCGAGCAGCCGGATGACGTAACTGTGGTTCTTGCCCGAGCCCGTTGAGCCGGCGATGTGCGCAAGTTACTTGCGGCTTAGAAATGCGCGGGCCTCAGGGTCTGTTGAAAGGATGGCTGGCCCTGGCTGTGAAGCGTTCCGCTGGATTGCGGCCTTCCTTCCAGCCGGAACTGGCGGATCATGCCATCCAGGTCGGCGGCCAGCGAGGCCAGGTTCTTGAGGGCCTCGACCGCCTCTTCCGCGCCTTGCGCGCTCTCGATGGAAAGCTGAGAGATTTGGCAGGCGGATTCTGAGATTTCGCCGGACGCCGAGGTCTGCTGGGTGGCGGCTGTGGCAATGAGATGAATCTGATGCTCCACCTGCTTGGACGATTCGATGATGGCTTCGAGGCTGCGGCGGGCGTGGGCAGTCTCTCCCATGCCTGATTCGACAGCGGTACGGCTGTCGTGCATTACCTGCAGCGTCTGGCGGGTCTCTTCCTGAATGCTGCGGATGGTGCCGGCGATCTCTTCCGTTGCGACCTTGGTGCGCTCGGCCAGACGGCGGACCTCGTTGGCGACGACAGCAAAGCCGCGTCCATGCTCGCCGGCGCGCGCGGCCTCGATGGCCGCGTTCAGGGCCAGCAGGTTGGTTTGTTCGCTGATTTCCTGAATGACATTGACCACCTTGCCGATCTCCTCGGAACGGTGAGCCAGCGAGGTCATTTTTTCTGACACAGAACTGGTGGCGGCGGAGATCTTCTCCATGGTGGCGGCGGCGGCCTGCATCACGGCTCCACCCTGATCCGCAGTTTCGGCCGAGACGCGGCTGGCTCCGGCAGCGCTCTCGGCGTTGTGGCTGATCTCGCCGATCGTAGCGGTCATTTCTTGCGCGGCGGCGGCAATCTGGTTGGTCTTGCTGGACTGCGTGTGCGCGTTGCCGGCCTGCTCGACGGCGCGGGCGCTGATTTCGGCTGTAGCGGCGGAGAGCGTCTCGGCGCCCTGGGCGACGGACTGAAGAACGTTTCGCATGGAGGCGACACTGGTGTTGAGGGCTGTGTTGAGGCGGCCGATCTCATCGGTGCCGGACTCGTCCACACTGACGGTCAGGTCGTTTTCGGCCACGCGCTCCAGCGCGGCTGTGGCGGCTTGCAGAGGCGGGGCAATCAGCCGCGTGAGCTGGAAGCCGATGAGAGCGCAGAGCAGGGCGATCAAAATCGTGACCCCCAGATTGACCCAGGTGGCTCGGTTGCTGGCCAAGGTGGCCGTCGTGGATTCCTCGGCGCCGTACTTTGCATTGAGGTTGAGATCCTCTGAGACGGTTGCCAGAGCAGTGTTGAAATTTGTCATTACCGATTCCGACGCAAGCAGATCCAACGCATCGCCGTTCTTGGCGGCAGCCAGCAGACCGCCGGCGCGGCTGCTGGCGTCAAGGTACTGGCTGAAAGCAGACGAGAACTTCTGGAAGAGCTCGCCCTCGCCCGGATAGCTGATGCGCGGCTCGTAGGCCTTGACGGAGTTCTGATAGGTCTCGATCGCCCTTTGGCGCTTGGCGCCGTGATCGGCTGAACAGCTTGGTGTCTGGCAAAGCAGATGCTCAAGATCCTCGCGTCGCACGGAGTTGATTGAGCCGCGAACCTCCGAGAGGGCGACCAGGGCGGGAAGGGCGTGATCGCTCACGTCTACGCTCTTTGCGGCGATGCCCCGGAATGTGACGGAGGTATAAGCACCCAGCACAATGCAGAGGCCACAGACAGTGCCGAACGCGTAAGTAAATTTGCGAGAGACGGGGAGGTTGCGGAGCCAAGCCATGCAGGATGCCCTTTCTCATGTGGTTCGCTCATCTCATCGGCGCAACGCGGTCGGACTTGAGTACTTTCGATTGGAGAGGAGAGCGATTTCAGGCTGCGCCTTGCTCAAATTGAGACAGCTCTATATTCTTGGGTCCGCGTTGGTTTTCCGCCGAAGAGGAGCCCTGGAAGTGAGATTTCCCATGCGCGAATTACGCCCGATTGCCTATTGCGGGTTCGTTGCTGTTCTGCTGGTTTGCCCGGCCCTGCGCCGTCTTGCGGCGCAGACGGCGCCTGCCGCTCCCGCCGCGCCTTCACCGGCCGCCCGCCCCGCGCCCACGCCCGAGCAATTGGCGATCCGGGCGGCCGCTGAAAAGGATCACCAGCACATGATGGATCTGCTGGGCATCAAAGAACTGCGGCCGGGGGCCAGCCACGATCCGCAATCGGCCTACGCTGTCAATTACGACGAATCGAAGGCAAAAGTCTACATCGGCCTGCCCGACCCGCTCCGCCTCAAGAACGGCAAGCCCGTGACCTCGGCCAGCGACTGGTGGGCGAAGCGCCGGCCGGAGATTGTGGAAGACTTCGATCGCGAGATTCTGGGCCGCGTGCCCGCCAGCCTGCCCAAGGTGACCTGGGAGGTAGTCAGCACAGCGGAAGAAAAAGTCGGCGATATTCCGGTGGTCACCAAGCGGCTGACAGGCCATGTGGACAACTCGGCCTATCCAAAGATTGCCGTCTACATCGAGCTGACTCTGACCACCCCCGCCCACGCCGGAGGCCCGGTGCCGGTCATCATGGAACTGGCCTTCAGTAATGAGTTCATGGCGTCTATCGCCAAGAGCATTCCCGAGATGATGCCGGGCGGACCGGGAAACGAGGGGCCCACATGGCAGCAGCAGGTGCTGGCCAGGGGGTGGGGCTATGCGATTCTCAGCCCCACCAGCTTCCAGGCCGACAACGGCGCAGGACTCACCGAAGGCATCATTGGGCTTGTGAACAAAGGCCAGCCGCGCAAGCCGGACGATTGGGGCACACTGCGCGCCTGGGCCTGGGGCGCAAGCCGGGCACTGGACTATTTCGAGACCGACAAGGCCGTCGATGCCAAGCAGGTGGGCATCGAGGGTCATTCGCGCTTTGGAAAAACTGCGCTGGTGGCCATGGCCTACGATCCGCGCTTCGCGGTTGCCTACATCAGCTCCTCCGGCACCGGCGGCGCAAAGCTCTACCGGCACATCTACGGCGAACTGACGGAGAATCTGGCGGCCACGGGCGAGTACCACTGGATGGCCGGCAACTTCCTCAAGTTTGCCGGGCCGCTCACCCCCGGCGACTTGCCCGTGGATGCGCATGAGCTGATTGCGCTGTGCGCGCCGCGCCCGGTGTTCATCGGCGCAGGCGCCAGCGTTGCCGGCAAGGATGGCTGGGCAGATCCCCAGGGCATGTTCCTGGCCGCCGTTGCCGCCGGGCCGGTCTACCGGCTGCTGGGTAAAAAGGACCTTGGAACCTCGGTCTATCCGCCCATCGAGACCGGGCTGATGGATGGGGATTTGAGCTTCCGCCAGCACGCCGGCGGGCACACGCCGGGGCCAAACTGGCCCACATTTCTCGACTTTGCCAGCCGCTACCTGCATGAGCCTAAGGCAGCCAGGGCGGCATCCAATTAAACTAGGCAAGGACGAGGTGGCCTTGGCAAATGCGGCGCGCCCCGGAGCGGAGTTCCTTTTGGCAGATACGATTTACGATGTGGCGATTATTGGTGGCGGACCGGCCGGCTACACGGCGGCCATTCGCGGCGCGGAGTACGGGCTGAAAGTCGCACTGATCGAGAAGACCGAAAAGCTGGGCGGCACGTGCCTGCATGTGGGTTGCATTCCAACCAAGGCGCTGCTCTTCAACGCGGAGATTTGGGACCACATGAATCACGCCGCCGAGTTTGGCATTGGCGGCATGGGGACGCCCACGCTCGACTGGGCCGCGGTACTCAAGCGCAAAGACGCCATCATCGCCAAGCACGTCAAAGGCCTTGAGTTCCTGATGAAGAAGAACAAGATCGCGACCATGGTGGGCTATGGACGGCTAACCGGCGCTGCGACAGATGGCGTGCATACGGTCGAGGTGACGGCACCTGCCGGCGAGGTGAGCGTGGTCAAGGCGAAAAACGTGATTCTGGCGACAGGTTCCGACGCCAAAATGCTGCCGGGGCTACAGGCGGATGATCGCATTCTGACCAATATCGAGATTCTAAAGATGGATCAGGTGCCGAAGTCGCTGGTGGTCATCGGCGCGGGCGCGGTGGGTATGGAGTTTGCCTCGATGTTCCGCACCTTTGGGACCGAGGTCACCATCGTCGAGTTTCTGCCGCGCGTGGTTCCGGTCGAGGACGAGGAGATCTCCAAAGAGATTACGCGGCTGTTCAAGAAGCGCGGCATTGACGTGAACACCGGCGCCAGAGTTGAGAAGGTAGAGAAGACCGAAGCCGGCGTGAAGGTGACCTACACCGATGCGAACGGCAAGACTCAAGTTAAAGAGGCTGAAAAGGTGCTGGTGGGCGTGGGCCGCGCGGGACTGACGGATAATATCGGCGTCGAGAAGACGAAGATCGAGCTGGAACGCGGTCTTGTCAAAGTCAACGAAGCGCAGGAGACAGCGGAGCCGGGTGTATTTGCCATCGGCGACATCGTTTCGGGCCTGCCGCAACTGGCCCACGTGGGATCCATGGCTGGGATGATTGCCGTTGCTAAAATTGCAGGCAAAAAGTTTCGGCCCATACGTCGCGACCGCATTCCCGGCTGCACCTATACCGAGCCGCAGATCGGGTCGGTGGGCTTGACCGAGGCGCAGGCGAAGGAAAAAGGCCACGAAGTGAAGGTAGGCAAGTTTCCCTTCGCGGGCAACTCGAAGGCGACAATCGTGGGCAGCCACGACGGATTTGTGAAGATTGTCTCCGACGCAAAGTACGGCGAGATTCTCGGCGTGCATATCCTCGGCCCGCAAGCCACGGAACTGATTGCCGAGGCCGTTGCGGTCATGGAGTTAGAAGGCACGGTGGAGGAGATGATGTTCACCATCCACGCCCATCCCACGCTGGCCGAGAGCCTGCTGGACGCCTACGGCGCAGTCGAGGGAATGGCGATCAACGCTTAAGAAAATGCAAGTGTCATTGCGCCACTAGCTCTTCTCCGGGTGGACCATCGCTCGTCACGGTTGAACCTCGATCTGGATCGTCTTTGTTCCTTTGGGAGCGTTCGGTGGCGTAATGTCTTTGGGCGGAATCTGGACCGCTGAGGGCAGAAACAGGTATGCATCGCAGCCGCCGTACGGCGTACAAATGATGCGGACCTCGCGCAGCAGCTTGGCCTTGGAACCGGCGGGCAGCAAAACACCGAACCTGTTCCCTTGAAGCGTAGCTGCCATGGATGCAAATGCTTTGCCGCCGTTCAGAAAGTTTGCCTTCGCCGGCTTGCCTTCTTCATAGGCTACAGCAAACAGGGCTTCTCCCGTGAGCTTGCTGGTGGGGGTGAAGCCGTGAATATCTGTATCCTTATCCAATTCCGCGCGTAAACTGCCGTTGTATTCGCCGTGGTTCAATGCGTTGGCTGTCAACTCTTTGCCCGTGAGTTTCTTGTAGTTCTCCGGAATGCGGCCGGCCACATTGTAGCTGTAGAAGAGGAAACCGCCGAACCCGCCGCCCGAGCTGGTTGCATGGGCCAATTCGTATTGATGAGCGGCGGCAGCTTTGCTGCCCTGTTTCTCGAGCAACCGTGCCAACTGGTAGCCCGCCATCTGTTCATGCGTCAGCCGCCATGCGGCGCGCAGATAGGTTTCAGCCGTGGGCAGGTCGTTGGATTCCAACGCAGCCCAGCCCAGTTCAGTCCATGCCAAGCCAAGCGACTCCGCAAAGTAGAGCGAGCGCTCATCGTCCGATGGCAGAGCGAGAGACCTTGCCTCGAACAGATCGACAGTCTTGCGGCAAAGCTCGACTGCCTTGGCCAGATCTTCCGGGGTGGGCGGCGGATCGGTTTCAAGAATGGCAGCGACATCGCGCAGGGGCTGCATTGCCGACATCGTCTCATTCAGTTGCGCCGTATTGGCCGCATTTCCGCCGACTATCTTCATCTGCATCGGAATGGCTTGCGCAATTGCGTCATAGGGCGGTGAGATCAGAATCTGCCGGTTCAAGTCTTCAAACATGCCGCGGCGAATCGCGAGATACTTCTCCCACTGATCGAGGGGTACTTTTGTCTTCTTGATCACGGCCGTGCGCTCAGTCGTGAATATCCCATTCTTGAAACTATATCGAGCGTGGTACTCAAGCCAGTCTTCCTTGAGATCCACGTCCTTGGGTGGAACCATCGACCAGCTGTCTGGCAATACCACGGTGGAGCGGTAGACGGTCTTGCCGGTGGCGCCTTGCTCGATGTCGTCGGCTGGCCTCTTCTCCTTTACGCCGGGAGCCAGTTCTCCGCCCATAGATGGAAGAGCCGGAGAAATCCAGTGCGAAGCATCGCTGTCGCTCCACTGGTTGAATTTCTCTCGGGTATAGTCATAAGAAAAATTCAAAGGCTGGCCGATTTGTTCTACATCGGATACCTGCGGATTGGCAATTTCTCCTGAGAATCCCTCATACTGAGCTAGATTCTGGAGTGCCTCCTTCCACTTGGACTGGGGAATCCGGCGGAAAACTGAGCGGTACAAGACTCCGACATCACCATCCACGTTGTGAACGATGTGTCCTGTGAAAACGCCCTTATCGGAGAGTTTGCCATCGACCTGAAATAAGATCGACCGGGGAGACGGCAAATCCGCCGGGGTATTTTCCAAATAAGCCTGCTTGCTCGAGGGAATGGCAAGCGCCTTTTTATCGAGAAGAGCATCTGACAGCATCCCTACGGGCGCAACTTCCTCGGTGGAGTCCATCCACACCAGTTTTCCGCCCAGTGGAACGAGAGTGACGACGTGGTCGAACTGAGCCGGGGAAGGGGTCTCCGGATCGAGTTCGCGGCCGCTCGAGATGAGTACCGGCCAGGCGTCGATTCCAGCGGCTTTGAGCAATGACGCGAGCAGAGTATGTTTATCCTTGCAATCGCCATACTCGTTTGAGAGCACATCTTCTGCCGGGTGGGGTTGGTAACGGCCGATTCCGAATTCGAGACCGATATAGTGAATGTGCAGGGCAACGTCGTTGAAGATGGCACGCAACTTGTCATCGTCGCTGGTGAGCCCTTTGGTGAGGGCGGAGGCCTTGGCTTGAATGGCCGGAGTCACCGCAAGGGAATCGCGCTGAAGCGACTGGTACCAGGCACCTACCTGCTCCCAACTGGAGAAGGTGGTCACTTGTACAGAAGGCTTCCGATGCTTCTTCGACTTTGGCGGCGCGTCCGGATCGGGGCGCGAGAGGTTGGAACTGGACCAGTGGTAGAGCTTGCGGCCAGCTGCTGAACTGATGGTCGGTTGAACATCGGCGCTGGCCACAGTGACAGTTCTGTCCGCAGGCAGGTCAAGGTCGAGCTGCTCATTGAGGATGATGAGATCCTTTTGGAAGCTGTATTCAAACCAGAAGTGGCCCGGCACCTCAGGCTTGAGGGTACTGAGAGTGACCTGGTATTCGAGTGTATCGCCGACGTTAAGGCCTTTGACGGCCACATGCTTCTCATGGATGTCGGAGTACATGGGCGCTTCGCGCGTAACATCCGCCGGCAGATCCTGTACGTTGTAGGGTGGCGTGGCAACCACTGTTCCATCGGGCTTGATAACGCGGACATAGCCGATTTCCACCTGCTGATTCAACGCGGTGTAGGTAAAGGTGAGAACGGCCATTTCCTTGACGCCCGCGTCCGCGAGAATCCGGACGCGGGCTGTGGTCTGGCGTGTCCCGGTGCCGTCGGATTCTTCACGGATATTTGTCGATATCGAATCAAAGACCAGAGCTTCTTTAGAATGGTCGGGCTGTCGGGGAGCGGCCGCCGGAGCTGGGGCGCCGGGCTGTTGCGGGCCTGCCGTCTGTTGCACGCTGGAAACTGCCGCAGGGCCAGCTTGCGGAGCAATGTTTTGAGCACTCAGCGACGATGGTGCGCAGAGCAAAACGGCAAGAACTTGCAGAACCATGCCGGCAGAGAGAAGGCAAGATTGACGCAGCGATAAAGTTTTCGTGCAGCGCATAGCCTGGGTCACCCGATGATCTGGAAGAATACCAGAGTGATTGGCGGCGCGGCTGTGAGCGTCAGATTTCTATAACTCCGTGGATTGGCTGGCTACCAGCTCCTTGCACTTCGCCACGAAGTCGGCCAGTGGCACCGACCCCTGGTCGCCTTTGGCGCGGGTGCGGACGCTGACGGCTCCAGCTGCTTCTTCCTTGTCGCCGAAGACGAGGATGTAGGGCGTCTTCTGGTTGGCGAAGTCGCGAATTTTGCCGTTCATCTTCTCGTTGCGGTCATCGATCTCGACACGCAGGCCCGCGGCCTTTAACTCGGCTTCGACCTTCTTGGCGTAGGCGTGATGCCGCTCGCTGATGGGAACCAGCCCCACCTGTACCGGCGCGAGCCACAGCGGGAAGGCTCCGCCGTAATGCTCGATGAGTACGCCGAAAAAGCGCTCAACCGACCCAAACAACGCGCGGTGAACCATCACCGGCTGATGGCGCTCGCCGTCTTCACCGACATATTCCAGCTCGAATCGGGCAGGGAGAGTGAAATCGAACTGAACGGTGGACAACTGCCAGAGGCGGCCGAGGACATCGACGATTTTGACATCGATTTTCGGGCCGTAGAAGGCTGCTTCGCCGGGGATGATTTTGTAGGCGATGCCCTTGCGATCGAGAGCGCTCTGGAGGCCGCGCACGGCGAGCGCCCAGTTCTCATCGGAGCCGGTATAGTTGGCGCGGTCGCTGGGGTCCCACGTGGAAAGCTCGACCTTGAATTCCTTGAAGCCGAAGGTCGTCAGCACGGCCTCGGCGAAGTCGATGCAGGCGACAACCTCATCCTCAATCTGGCCCGGGGTACAGAAGATGTGGGCGTCGTCCTGCGTAAAGCCGCGGACGCGCAACAGGCCGTGCATGGTGCCAGAGCGCTCGTAGCGGTAGACGTTGCCCAACTCGGCATAGCGCAGAGGCAAATCGCGGTAGCTGCGCGGCGAGCTCTTGTAGATGAGGATGTGGCCTGGGCAGTTCATCGGCTTGAGCCGGTATTCCGCGTCGTCCAGCTCCATGGGCGAGTACATGTTTCCGGCGTAGTGCCCTTCATGACCGCTGACCTTCCACAGTTCGCGGCGCATGACATGCGGCGTGAAGACCATCAGGTAGCCGCGGCGCAGGCACTCGTCGCGCATCCAGTCTTCCATGACCTTGCGGACGATGCCACCTTTGGGATGCCAGAAGACGAGACCGGGGCCGGCCAGTTCCTGAATGCTGAAGAGGTCCAACTGCTTGCCCAGCAGACGATGGTCGCGTTTGGCCGCCTCTTCAAGGCGGGCGAAGTGGGCGTCAAGTTCCTTTTGAGAGAAAAAGGCGGTGCCGTAGATGCGCTGCAACTGCGGATTCTTTTCGTTGCCCAGCCAGTAAGCGCCAGCCAGCGAAAGCACTTTGAATGCCTTGACGCGGCCGGTGGAGGGAACATGCGGCCCGCGGCAGAAATCGACGAATTTGCCGTTGCGATAGAAGCTGACTTCGGAGCCGGGCTCGGTGAACTTCGTCACGAAGTGAGTCTTCATGAAGTCGCCGTCACGCTCGAATTCGGCGAGTGCCTGCTCGCGGGGCTCATGCACGCGATCAAATTTCTCATCGCGGGCCACGACTTCCTTCATCTTGGTTTCGATGGCCACAAGGTCGTCGGGCGTGAAGTTGGTGGGGCGATAGAAGTCGTAAAAGAAGCCCGCGTCCGTAGCTGGACCGTGGCCGAGCTTGGTTTCAGGGAAGAGCTCCAGAACAGCGGTAGCCAAAACGTGAGCTGCCGAGTGGCGCACAACCTTGAGAGCCTCCGGTTCCTTTTCGGTGAGCAATTCCAGCCGCGTATCTTCGGTAAGCGGGGTGGACAAATCTACCAGGCGCGGCGCGGCGGAATCCTCGGCGGCGTACATTGCGGCTTCCGCAGGCTCGCCATCGGCTGCTGCGCTGGCACTCACGGCGCCGGTAACGGGAGTCAGGCGGGCGACCACGGCCACCGCGGCCAGGCGAGGCGAGATGGAGTTGGCTATGTCGAGGGGCGTTGTGCCCGCGGGCACTTCGCGAATGGCCCCGTCGGGCAGGTGTATGGCAATCGTTTGCGCGCTCATCGTCGTTGGGTTCCCTGGGATTCTTCGCCGGGCAAGAAAAATGTCCCGCAAGACAACAGGATAGTTGCCTCAGGCGGTCCGCGTCGAGCAAGCTGAACCTCGCCGCAGGGCAAACGCATCTTAATTTCCGAGCAACTGTAGCAGGTAGTCGTTGTCCCAGCCGGCTTTGAGCCTTTTTCCGTGGATACCGCGTTTTGAAGTCTTGTCTTGTTTGAG
>Ga0302319_10002280_pt1 | contig 41774 bp, 37 predicted proteins | sample Bog_T0_2_FD_203319 | JGI IMG/M metagenome (GOLD analysis project Ga0302319, IMG submission 203319) | Peat permafrost microbial communities from Stordalen Mire near Abisko, Sweden - Bog_T0_2 | ecosystem: Environmental > Terrestrial > Soil > Wetlands > Peat | place: Sweden: Abisko, Stordalen Mire...
GGAGCCAGAACCTATGCCTAAATCCAAAATACTGTTGTTCTCGGCACAGTGTCCATATTGCAGATCTATCGACTTTAGGCGTGTGGGCATTCGAAACACCATGGAGAAAATGCTTTTCTGGCTCCTGCAACCTTGCCGCTGCGGTCTCTGCGGTCGCCACTTCTTCCTTTTCCGCTGGCAGGCCGCTGACCCTGCCACCCTCGGCGCGTAAACGACTAAAATCGTGGAGTGTTCAAACAAGACATTCCCGTAATCGACACGGCCCGTTTGCGCCTGCGCGGATACGTGGCGGACGACCTTGCCGCGAGCGCCGCTTTGTGGGCCGATCCGCTGGTGACGCGCTACATAACCGGCAAACCTCTCACCGGCGAAGAAGTTTGGTCGCGCTTATTGCGCCACGCCGGCCACTGGCAGTGGCTCGGCTTCGGCTATTGGGCCGTCGAAGAAAAAGCGTCTGGCCTATTCATAGGCGAGTTAGGGTTCGTCGACTATAAACGTGAGACACTGCCAACCTTTGCTGGCTTGCCCGAGCTAGGCTATTCGCTCGCCGCAAGGGTGCATGGCAAAGGGTATGCAACGGAAGGCTTAAAGGCAGCGCTCGAATGGGGCGACCTGAAGTTCCAGGGCGGGCGGACCGTCTGCATAGTAAACCCGGAAAATACCGCCTCGCTGCGGGTAGCCTTGAGATGCGGGTACCGCGAATACAGCAGGGGACACTACCACGAGCGGCCCATTGTAATGCTCGAAAGGCAACCAGGCGCGTACCGCGAATAGCCCCACACTAGGGGCTGTTATTCCAACCCAATACCCAATCTACGGCTTCGGCAAAATTATCGACAACGACAGTTGCATCCGGCTTTGCCGTCTCGACCACACGCGGGTCGCTCGCCCAACCTGCACGAACGAGACACACGGTCGCTAAGGTTCCGGGCGGCGCGGACATCGTCTGGTGAGTCGCCGATCACAAAACAGTCTGCCGCCGTAAGGTGGTGCTCATAGGTCGCCCCATTGTAAAGTAGGACAATCGGCTTCTTGCATCGGCAAGGTTCACCTAAGCCGTGCGGACAAACATAAAGGCCGACAACGAGCGCGCCTTGTGCCTTCAAGTCGGCAGCGAAAGCTGCGAACCAGGCCTCGCTCAGTTTCTCGATAGCGATGCAGCGCCAGTTTGCCGGCGAACCAGCCGCTTGCCGTCCACTGCGGCTATCGCCCGCGTATTGCTAGCAAAGCACTCGCATCTGGCTTTCATAATTGCGGCCCAAGCGATGTGGGCACAGACGCCGTTCGTGACCGTGGTAGACCGCGCGCATCGGCCGTTTGCTTACCACCGCTCTCAAAGCACCTGGCAGATGCCTTGGTCATTTAATTGTCCATACGTCTGAATCTCTTTCACTCGCCACGCTTGCGAGTTGGTTCCATATCGCGCCTCAATCTCCGTTGCCAGACCATGTCGCGTTGCCCGCCGATATCCCTGACGAGTTAACGATTCACGAGATCAACGAATCCGCCTTCCGTGATCCTTCGCAGCATGGGTACGGAGTGGCTCACATCGCGGAGCTCAGCAGTAGCCCGCGTGCTAGCGGCCAGAGTGCTGCGCATCACGGCCGATTCCGGTCTCCGATTTGTCGGCTGGGCGCGGTAATCTGTATGAATTTCTCCCACTGGCGCGTGGAAGATTAGCCTTTCAGAATCCGATGCCATGCTCGACGAAGTTGCCGATGTGTTGGCAGCCACCGGAAGAAATAGACCAAGCAAGACGCCAGATTGAGCAATTCGCGCAGAAAGTGACGCCAGAGGTTTTGCTTGAGGCGGTGAAGACAGACCCGGATGACGACCGCATCCTCGAATGCGCGTCGGCCGCTGGTTCCGATTACATTGTCAGCGGCGATAAGCACTTGCCGCAGCTGGGGCGATACGACAGCATGCGGATTGTGAGTGCGGCTGATTTTCTCGAATTGGCGCCGTGAGATCGCAGATGGTGATCTCAAGATAGTGTAGGGCGGTGCGCTGCATAGCGGCAAATGTTTTTTGGCATATAGTGGAACGATCCGACTGCTAGCGTCACTATTCCGCTAGAACCGAGAAAGCGAAAACTATGCCGAAGTTCATTCCGCTGCTGCTAATTCTGTTTCTGACGCCGACTCGAAACGGCTCCTCTCAGGCGCCCAACACCGATACTTACCAGTATTATGGGCGCAACTTTACGCCGGAACAATCGCGCGGGCGGGACACCTGGTATTTCTGGACCGGCGGCGGGGAACACATGTGGCGGCAGATTTCGAAAATTACGCAAGGCCAGAACGACTTGCTTCTTTATGCCGAAAGCCAACCGCGCGAGAAACGCTTTGCCGCGCTCGGCACGATCAACGATCCGGATTGTCACAACCCCGGCCACCCCGATCAATACGGCCTTAATCTGGACGAGTGCACGCCGCTGGTGATTGCGGGCATTCCGGGCGAATCGACCGGCATTATGGGCCTGCGCAAGTTTCCGAATCCGGATTTCAAGCCGGAACTGTGGAACGTGGACAAATTCCGCGAACATCCCGACAAGGTTGAGCCACCTTATCTGGTAGGCATGAGCTGCGCGCTGTGCCATGTGGGCTTCAGCCCGCTGCATCCGCCGGCCGATCCGGAAAATCCGCATTGGTCGAATCTGGCGTCGACTATCGGCAATCAATATTGGCGAGAAGGGCGGCTGTTCAGCTTCCGGCTTAAATCGGACAACTTTTTCTGGCAGGTGGGCGAGGCGCAGCCGCCGGGTACTTCCGATACGTCGCGCACGGCGACCGATCACATCTTTAATCCGAATGCGATCAACACCATCGTGTATCTCAAGGAGCGGCCGCTGGTGCCTGAGACCTACATTGAGCCGGGCACGAACAACACCGTTACGCAACCGGTGCACCATATTTTGAAAGCGGGCGAGGATTCGGTGGGCACGGCGTTTGCGGCGTTGCGGGTGTATGTGAATATCGGCATGTGCTCGGATTACTGGCTGTCGCTGCAAGATCCGGTGTTCGGCGAAAAGCGCGACCAGCAGCCATTCAAGGTAGCCGAGGCGCGCCAGAACTGCGACAAGTGGCGCGAGACCGAAGCCAAGATGGGCGATCTGGAACAGTTTCTCGATACGCAAGAACCGGCGCATCTGAAAGACGCCGATGGCGGCGCGCCGTTCGTCACGCAGGATCAAAAAGTGCTTAACCTGGGCAAACGGGTGTTTGCGGAAAATTGTGCGACCTGCCATTCGAGCAAGCAGCCGCCGGCGGAGGTCACAGATCCGGCGAAACGGGTCGAATGGTTCCGGCAAGCGGTGATGCAGGACGATTTTCTGGACGGCAATTTTTTATCCGACGACAAGCGTTATCCGGTGACGATGATCGGGACGAATTTTTCGCGCTCGGCCGGCTCGAATCCAGCCGAGGGGCACATCTTCGCCGAGTTCTCTTCGATTGATTACAAGAAACTGCCGCAAGTGCCGCTGATTGAGAATCTCTACAACCCGGTGAAGCCGACGAAGCCGATCAAATTTCAGATTCCGGCGGGCGGGCCAGGCTATTACCGGACGCCGAGCCTGGTGGACGCGTGGGCAACGGCGCCGTTTCTGAACAACAATGAGATGGGCATTTTCACGGGCGACCCGTCTATTGCCGGCCGGCTCAAGGCTTATCAGGACGCCATGGAAAAGATGCTTTGGCCAGAGCGGCGCATGGGGCTGAACTCCATTTTGCGCACTACCACGAAGTGCGACATCATTATCAGCGGCGAGACGCGTTTCAAGAACGTGCAGGCGGGGACGCCGATAAAGCTGCTGGCGTCATTTAATACGGCGGATTTGCCGGCGATTGCCAAGCAGGGATCGACGAACGCGTTTTTGAACTGGCTGCTGGGGCGCAAGACGTTCAATGAATTGCTGCTGCTGAGGAACCTGGCGCCGGATTTTATTGAGGACCGGGGACACGAGTTTGGGGCGCAGCTGAGCAATGAAGAGAAGAACGCGCTGATTGAGTATGTGAAGACGTTTTAGGCGGCGGCTTTGGCGGCCTCCGGTTGACGATTTGTGGGCAGCCTATAGGCGTGCCTTTTGAGCGAGGTAGTGTTGATCGAGAGCTTGCCGGACAAGCGTTTTAATAACGGCTTGACGACTCACGTTGAGGTCTTGGGCGGCCTTGTCGAGTTCGGCCAACATGCCGGCGGTGACGTCGAGGTTGACGCGCTGAATCGGCTGGACCATACGGCCCTCGCCTTTGAAGAAATGCGAGATGTCCTTGCCTTTATCGGCCATCCTGGCGATCGCTTCGGCCGGGACCGGTTTGGCGGGTTTACGAGTTTTCTTCATAGAGCCGGACTTCCTCCTTTGTTGATTTCCAGAGTGTGACGAGGTGGAGAATCTCTCCTGACTCGTCCTCCCTGAATTCGAAGATCACGGAGTAGAGCTTGCCGCCGACCCAACCCACCGCCAGGTACTGCTCGGGAACATCGGAGCGACGGTCCAGCCAATAGGGCCGGGAAAAGACTTCCCATGATTCTTCAAAACCAATCCCGCGCGCGGGATTCGCTCTGAGCCGCTCGCTTTTTCGCGGATCGAACGTAAAGCGCATGCGACGCTACTGTTATACCACTTTGGAGCACACGGGCGGAAAGCCCCATTTGCGGAGAGCGCGCGGAACTCGCGCCTGCCGCGGGCGCTGGAGATTCGGATAGGTATTGCGAGCCTGAGCCGACTTTTGATGCTCGTTTGTGGGCTAGGCAAGCTGCGCTCGTATTTGGCTTATGAGTTGGGCGAAATCGGAGTCCTTGTGCTGTTCGGGGGTGAGTGTGTTCATATCGGCCAAGATGCTGGTGATTTCGCCGAAGAAGCCGCGAATTTCGGCATAGAGGGTCAAATTGTCCTGCAGGGTTCGCAGGCTGTCGCCCCTTACCTTTTTTAGCTCTTTGTCCAGTTCTTCGATTTGTTCTTCCCAATACTCGATATAGCGCACCCTTGCGACGGCTTTGTAAATGTTGGCGTCGGGAAGCACAACCGGAAAGACCCGGTTTCGAGCAGAGCCGGAGCGCGCAATTTCCAACAGCTCGAACATGCAAGTCTCCGACTTCAAGTATTTTTCGGAGATCACCACGACAACCGCTTTGCCGCGCCCGATTCGTTGCATGAAGTCGTGGATGGAATCTTTATAGCGCATATCGGTTTTGTCGCGAATGCCTCGCATGCCCACTCCGTCCAGGGCTTTTTGCACCCGGTCAACGATTGCATTGCTTTCATCATTCCAAGCATAGGAGACGAAAACTTCGGGCGAGGGCGCGGGACGTAGCGGTTCGGGTCGGTCGGTTCTGAGCAGGACTCCAGGCAAGATGTTGCGAATGAGTTGGGCGCTATCGACCATTTCGCCGCTTTCGTAGCATTGAATTGGTTGGCCCTTTGCCGCCATTTTTTGCAGATTTGCCAGTGGGAAAGCGTAAGGATCCGGCTTGGAACGACACTCGAAGCAGGGACACGGAAGATAGCGGTCATAGCGCAGGCGCGGGAAGGAACGGTGCAGCTTCTCGAGATGATCATCAACGATCGCGAGAATGCCGATCGGGCTTGCGCCGTGACCCGAACGGTAATTCGGCGCTGGCCGTAGTCCTGGATGACTTCGGCACGGCTCGCGTCTTTCTCAAGCACTACGCCGGTTTTCCATACCAAGCTGCCTTCGGCGACTAAATGGTTTGTGGCGACAATGAGGCGAGTCAAGATTCCCTTCGGAAGGAAGTCATATTGATACCGCACGACGGTTTCCGCCGAGCTGTCCCATTTGTAGGGTGGAGGGTCGGGGGAAAGCAGTTGAGGCGCAATAAAAGTCTCGCCGTCGTCCAGCGCATAGCAAAGCTGAAACTTCATCATCAGGTGAAGCAACTCCGTGGTCATGTTTGCGTATTTCGGCTCGGACCAGATCCGGGACAAATCGCGCTTCGAGAATTTTCCGCGGGCGGCGATGATTTTTGCGTCGTCGATTACGCGATACACGGCGGCGGTTCCCCAGGTGGGTTTGAGGATCACGGTGTTTTTCAGAACCGGATCGTTTTGGAAGTGCAGGCAGATGCCGAGATCGTGCAGGTAGTCCGACAGCTGCAGCTTGTCTTCGCGGCGTGAGAAGCCGTGTTTCTGGCAGATGTCGAGATATTCGGAAAGGTCGATATAGTCGCGCGGATCTTTTTCGAGGGCCTCGCGAACCCGCTTCCAACTGGCCGGCAATCCAACGCCAATGTGTGGAAGGCGTTCGAGCTCCGAGCGAATCCTGCTTAGCGCGGCATCGAGACCGCGGTTGGTATCGAGATTGAGCGCCAAGGCGCCGATCAGGCTCGCCGGGAATTTCGCGCGCAACTGGCTCAGGTTGACGTCTCGGGTGCGATCTTGTTTTTCGTTTTGTACGATCAGCAGAGGGCTGCCGTCACTGAGCAGTTCGACTGTGTTCAGCCAGTACTCGAAGTCGGTATCTTCCTTGCGGTCGTCGCAGACGAGGAGGTAAACGGAACGGCGTGTTAGGAAGAACTGATGAGTGGCTTGGTAGATTTCCTGCCCGCCGAAGTCCCAGATGTTTACTTGAGAATCCCGCTCGGAAAGGCTCGTGGCGGATGTTTCCGCTTTGCGACTAACGGCGGGAAATTGCCAGCCTATGACGTCGATGCCCTCGGTGGAAGGCTCCCGTTCTTTTAGCTTGTATTCCGGATTTCGAATCTTTTGAGCGAGAGATGTTTTGCCTGCGCCGGGCTCGCCCACGATGATCAATTTGGCTTCGCAGAGGTAGTCGACGCCGACGGACTCGCGCTGCCGCCAGTAGCGGAGAATGGCACCTAGGCCCTTGGAAACGACTTCTTGGGGAGGTGACTCGATTTGATTACCCGACAGATCTAGGCGCTCAAGCTGAGTCAGGCGAAGAATGTCTGGCGGGATTTTGGTTATATTGCAAATTGGCAAACCGACGCGTCGGAGTCCGCGCATCTCGAAGATACATTGCGGGATCTCGCCTAATGGGTTCCAACCAAGATTGAGGACTTTGAGCCCTTGGTACCCTTCGAGGCTGCTATTGACGGCATCGGCGGTCAGCTGGTTGTCGACTGCGCTTAGGTCTTCCAGGTTCAGTTTGGCCAGCCAGGAAGGTAGGGTTGCTAACGCAAGGCCGGAAAGATCCAGAGTCTTAAGTTTCAAGAGTTCCCCGAGTGATATTGGGGGGGGGCATGGATCGACCGCGTATGCTAAGGGTTTCCAGGGACGGAAAATCGCTCAACGAATCGATAAGGAGCAACTCAGATTTGGTCGGCGTCGGGTGCTTTTCGCCGATGCTCAAAGCCCAATCACCAATGGTGAGTTCCTGCAAATTGCGCAGAGAATGTATCTCTGACAGCCAGTCGCCTTTATTGAGGCCGTGAATCTCTCCGGAGACGACTAGACCGGTGACATTGGAGCGATCAATCTGCGATCGTAGACGGAAGAGGGTGGCATCATCAAGCATCAATCCTGGAAGATTAGGTAAGTGCTCGATCGGGTTATTGACTAGAATCACCGACTTCAAATGCCCGAGTTCCGCGAGACTTTGTGGAACGCTTCTGAGCCGGTTCGATCCGAGGTCAAGACTTTTGAGATTCTTAAAAGACCAAACCTGCTTGGGAACTTCTTCCAGTTCCGTGTCCCAAAGTGACAAGTCCTCGCCACCGGAGATTCTGGCCTCATCGAAGGCGTGCGTCAGGCGGGGATCGGGATCGCGCTTTGGAGCCCTTTTAGCCGAAGTGTTACTCATGGCGGCAGATAAAATACTAAGATAGCGCTCGGGCTAGCCAGTAACACTACACTAGGTTCCATGATCCGCGGAATAAGTTTTCTAACCGTCGCGCTTTGCACGCCGCTCCTTTTCGGCCAAGTGGCTGTCGAACCGGGAGAGCAGCACGAATTCGTGATCGCGAATTTCAAAACTGAATCCGGCGTGACGTTGCCGGAGGCGCGCATCGTGTATGGAACGTTCGGGCAGCTGAATGCGGCGCGCGATAACGCGGTGCTGCTGCCCTCGCACTACATGGCGGACTTTCATGGCTATGGCTGGCTGATGGGGCCCGGCGGGTGTCTGGACACGTCGAAGCTTTTCCTGGTGGCGACGGAACTGTTCGGCAACGGCCGTTCGTCGTCACCGAGCAATACGCCCGGACCCTTTCACGGGCCGCGCTTTCCGGTGGTAACGATTCGCGACAACGTGGAAGCCGTGCACAGGTTGCTGACGCAGGAGTTGCACATTACGCATCTTAAGGCTGTGATCGGCTTCTCGATGGGAGCGCAGCAGGCGTTTCAGTGGGCGGTGAGCTACCCCGATTTTGCCGATAAAATTGTGGCCACCTCGGGAACAGCCAAGACATACGGACATGGCATTGTTCGTTTGGAAGGGCAGATTGCGGCCATCGCGACGGACGAAGCCTTCAAGAACGGCGACTACACTACGGAACCGAAGAAGGGGATCGACGCCTGCGGGTTGGTGTGGACCGCCTGGCTGTATTCGCAAGAGTGGTGGCGGCGTGAGCTTTGGCGGGCAGATTCACCTGCCGGGACCACCTTCGAGCAAGTGCTGGATAAGTTTCGCCAAGGCTTTTTCGACGGAGCGGATGCGAACAATCTCATTTTGCAAATGCGCACTTGGGAGCGGCACAACGTGGGCGACTCGCCCGGCTTCAACGGAGATGTAGAGCGGGCTCTGCGGTCGATCAAAGTTCCTTTCTTGTATATGCCATCGGCCACGGACCTTTACTTCCCGGTGGAAGACGCACGTTACGAGGCGCCTTTCATCGCGAAGGGAATTCTGCTGCCGATCCCGTCTCTTTGGGGACATCCGGCGGGTGCCGGCGCGAGCCCGGACGACCGCAAGTTTTTGAACGATCACATCGGCCGATTTTTGGCCGAGGGATATCCGTAACCGGGCGCGGCGTTTTTTGAGAAAAACCAGGAATTTAGGGGACGGGTGAAGGCGGCTCGAAAGCCGCCTCGCAGCCAAGAATGGCCGCCCCACGATACCAGCTGCGAGAGCTTTTATGGCGGCACGGCACTCGCTTTCTTGACGGAATGAAAGAGCGGAAAGAGGCGGTTGCGCGTGCGCTGGAGAAGTGCCTGCAAGGCAAATATGGTGAAGCGCGGGAACTCTTGGCCGAGGTGCCAGGCGCGGAAGCCGAATTACTGCTGGCCAAGATCGATTTCGCGGAAGGCTATTGGGAGAAAGCGTTAGAGGCGGCGAACGGGAGCTGCTCGACAGGCGGGACGACTGGGAGTGGCTGAAATTGCGGCAACGCTGTTGGCAGCGGCTCGGGTTTGCGCCCGAAGACGCGGCCGATTGCAAGCGTATGAATGAACTGCAGCCTAGCCCGTTAGAGCACAGAGACCTCATCTTTAAAAAAAGCAACTTTCTAGGGCAAACGACGCCGGAGCTTCTTTATGAATAGAGCCGCCGGTGGAGCGAGCGATACGCGGAGCCTTTGAGGGCGAAGATTCCGGAGCATCGCAATAGCCCCGACCCGGAACGGCGGCTCAAAATCGGCTATGTTTCGCCCGACTTCAGGACGCACGCCATTATGCGGATTATGCCGAGCGTGCTGGCCAAATACGACCGGCAACACTTCGAAGTGTTTGCGTACCTCATTGACCTCAAACAGCAGGACGGCGTCACAGAGAGGCTGCGGCAAAGCATGGAGCATTTTGTCACGCTGCCGCCGAATGCCGAAGATTGCCGGGCGCGTGCGGGCCGACGGCATCGACATCCTGATAGATTTGGCGGGACACACATGCCGGTGGAGGCGCTGCTGGCCTTTGCCAGGAAGCCCGCGCCGGTTCAGGCGAGTTGGCTGGGCGTGCATGCCACCACGGGCTTGCGAACGATGGATTACTTTCCGGGCGACGCGCATTTGCCTGCTCCCGGAACGGAAGAAAAAGTTTACCGGCTGCCGCGCGTTCAATATTGCTATCACCCGGAATCCGATCCGGGACTTGCGCCATCGCCGCACTTCCAGAATGGCTACCTCACGTTCGGCAGCTTCAATAATCCGAGCAAATTGAATCGCGAGATGGTGAAAGCGTGGTCGGTGATTTTGCACCTGGTTCCAGGCAGCAAGCTGTTGTTCAAATATGCCACGCCGTTTCGCGAGATGACAGCCGCACGGCTGCGCGCGTGGTTTCAGGAAGACGGCATTGCCGCGGAACGGCTCAGCTTTGCGGGGACGGATTGGAATGTGCCCTATGTGGCGAGTTGGAATTGCATCGATGTGGCGCTTGATCCCTTTCCCTACAACGGCGGGACGATGGCGCTCGATGCGCTCTGGATGGGCGTGCCGGTGGTTTCGATGAGCGGACGGCTGGCGGTGTCGTGCTGCGGCAGAGTGTTCCTGGGGGCGTTGGGCCTACCGGTCGCGCGCACGCTGGACGATTATGTTGCGCTGGCGCTGGAGATGGTGAAGATGGTTTTGACGCAGCCGAAGAGCCGGCAGTTTATTCGAAACGCGATGAGCCAATCGCCGTTGATGGACGGGGAGGGAGCGTTGGAGAGTGCGTACCGCACTTTGTGGCGGAATTGGTGTTCAGGACAAACGGGTGAGTTAGCCCTAAACCTGAGCGCGCAGCCGCCGCCAAAAAAGCGCCACTCCAGCCGCACCTAACACGAAGAGAAAACGCGGCTCGGGCACGACACTCGTGCCGCCTCCGCCTCCGCCTCCACCACCACCTCCTCCTCCGCCACCCCCACCACCTCCGCCGCCACCACCGGTGGTGGCCGGTAGCGGTGCCAGTGCCGCTGGCGAAATGCCGCCTAACGGGGCAAATTCCGGCAAAATCACTTCCGAAGGCAAGGTGCCGTACGGCTTCTGCGGGCTGGCACCAGTTTGCGCGGTAGTGATCGGCTTAGGCGCATATGAGGGGACGTAAGGAACGGAGTAATACGTCGAGGTCAACAGTGGATCGGAAGGCACCTCGAGATGGGGTTCCGGCTTGTCGATGAAATCAAAATCGGGCGGTTTCGGTTCCTTGAACCGCACTGTCGGAAGTCCTTTGAAGAGCTTCGGCAGCATGCGGTTCGCACAACGGGTGCGCGCATAATTCTTGCCGTCGGTGATCACTTCTTCGCCCTTGCAGACTTTGTGCTTGGTTTTGGTGTAGAACACCATATTACCGATGCGGTAGCCCACGTACACATACCTATCCTCCTGGAGGGTGGTGATATAGGTATGGTCGCCAAAATCCTTAAAGTGTTCTGCTACCACGGGATCGGTGCGGCGGGCCTCTTCGAGTTCTTCCGGTGATTCGACACCTCCCGGCACGACCGAATAGGCGTATACCTTGCGGGGCAAAGTTTGGGCGAATTGCCACAAGCCGTGCGGGTCATCGGACTTAGGCACTTGTTCGAGGCCCAAGCCTGATCCCAGTATCAGGTATGAAAATAGCAAGCTACCCGAGCAAAAGGATATGCGAAAATTGGGCAAAATTAACGACCCTTAGGCTGCATTACAGCCTTTTCTAGTAACAAGTATACACCTATTTAAGCAGTACTGTTTTGAATTAATCTCATCGGATTAGTCTGAAACAACCGCCTCTCACTCGCGATACGGCGGTGTGAAACAAAAATTCTATACCCCAGCGTCTCTAAGTTGCTTCCTGCTGGCACTGAGTGCGGTGCCTGCGGTAGCCAGACCTGTCAGTTCCAGTTCGTCGCTGAACTGGTTGGGCTGCGAGACCCCCCATTTCGCCATTTATACGACCGATCCGCAAAACCGTTCGATGGAATTCCTGAGCCGCTTAGATACCGCGCGGCGCTTTTTCGAACAAACGGGCTGGACGTCTCGCGACGCGAATCCGCGGGTCGAAATCCTAGCGTTCGGCTCGGAAAGAGAGTACGATTCTTATCGCCTGAATCCCTCTGCTTTCGCGTTTTATCAGCGCACGAGCCAAGGCGATTACATTGTGATGCGCGATCTCGATCCCGATCACTACTCGGTGGCGGTGCATGAATACACGCATTTCGTCGTGGAGCACGCCGGCCTGAATTTGCCGCTTTGGTTAAACGAAGGCATTGCCGATTTCTATTCGACGATTGAGAGCCGGCAAGGCCAGGCTTTCCTCGGATTGCCGCCGTCGGGCCGCGAAGAGACAGTGCGCAGCCGCCATTGGATTGATTGGACGACGCTGGCGGCGGTGGATGGCGATTCGGATTATTATCAGCAGCCCGAAAAAATGTTGCTTTTCTATTCGCAAAGCTGGGCCATGGTGCACATGCTGGCGACGGACGCGCGCTACGCCGGCGACTTTCCCAAGTTTCTTTCAGCGATTTCAGCAGGCGCCAGCGCGAGCGATGCCTTCGTGACCATCTATCGCCAGACCATGCAGCAGGCCGGTGACCAACTCAAGCGCTACATTTCGTCGAAAAAGCTGGTTGGGCGCTTGGTGAATGTCGATTTACGGAGCGAACCGCTGACGACCCGGAATATTGCGAACGCCGAACGATGCGCCGAATTCGCCGTGGCCGAAGTGCAAGCCGCTAATCCAGAAACCGTTGCCGAGGCGAAGAGCCGCCTGGAAGCTTTGAGCGTGAGATATCCGGACGATCCTCGCGCGCACGAATCGTTGGGCTATATCGCGATGAGTTCCGGGGCGCAGCGGGATGCTGCCGAGCAGTTTGCGAGCGCGGTACACGAAAATTCGCAAGATCCGCAAGTGTTGTTGCGGTTGGCGCATTTGAAACTGAAGACGGACGGCCCGAGCGAAGAAGTGATTGATTTGCTCGAGCGGGTGCTCGCCAAGGACAGCGGCAACTATAACGCGCGCCTGGAACTCGGTTTTACCGCCGCGAAGATAGAGAAGTACGAAATCGCGGTGCACGCTTTGGAGAAAATCGAAGCGCCAAAAGCCGAGCACGCGTACGTGGTCTCTTATACTTTGGCGTACTGCCTGGTCGAATTGCATCAAGGCAACCGTGCGCGGCTTTTCGCGCAACGGGCGAGCAAAACGGCCAACGACGGCGCGGACCAGCAGAATGTGGCGGGGTTGCTGCGCTACATTGACCAGGAAAACCCGCTGGAAGTAGCCAGCCGCTAAATCCTGAGGCCAGTCCTAATGCGGGGACGTTCACCCCGTTACACTTTAATTCCGAATTAAGTGTAACGGGGTGGACGTCCCCTTAATTTCGTTAATTGCCTAAATACTAGGCTTTGACAGGCTTGTCGCTGGTCTTCCAGTTCTTCTCGTCCCAATATTTGACGCGGCCGTCGCGGTAGGATTCTACAGCCAAGGTGATGAGGACCTGGGCGTGGGCGGCGGTTTCCACCGGCAAATGGGGAGTTTCGCGGGTCCGCATGCATTGCAGGAAATTCCCGACGTGCGCCTGCATCATGTCGTATTGTTCGACCGGAATCTTGATCTCATCCTTGCCGAACTTGTAATCTGGGAACGGCCCGCGGTGCGACATGCCATCGGCGCCTTCGGGAAGACGCACAATCTGCGGCTTCACCGTGATATCCGGCGTGGACCCTTCGAACTGCCCATGCTCCACCATAATGATGGTGCCCTCATGACCGCGAATCAAGCCCGGAATGTGTTGCGAATTGCCCATCGAAGAACTCAACACTAGCGAGTGTCCTTCGGGATATTCCGCCAGCAAATGAAAGGTGTCCGGCACTTCGCGGCCGTCGGTAAACGCATAGTTGCCGCCCGAAGCCATGACTTTGGACGGATATTGCGGCTTGTCCCAACAAATATTCAAGGGCGCCACCACGTGGAAGAATAAATCGGTGGCAATACCGCCCGAATAATCCCAATACTTGCGGAAACGGAAAAACCGGTCGGCATCATAGGGACGTTTCGGCGCAGGCCCCAGCCACATACTCCAATCAATATGGTCGTCGCCCTTGCCGTCGGGTCCGGCAGCCGCGTCAATATCGTAATTCCATTCGCCTTCAATGGAGTTGCGATGATACGAGCCTTGGCTCATGATCATCTTGCCGATCATGCCGTCGGCAATTGCCTTCTTGGCCTTCCACCATTGGTCCGCAGACGTTGTTTGAGAACCAACCTGCACGACGCGCTGGCTTTCCTTGACAGTTGACATCAGCTCTGCCACTTCTTTGAGCGTGTGACACATGGGTTTTTCCATGTAGACGTCTTTGCCAGCGCCCATGGCGTCCAAAGCGATCTTGGCGTGCCAGTGATCGGGCGTGGCCACAATCACCGCGTCCACTTCCGGCATCGCCAGGACGTCGCGATAATCGGTGAAGCCTTTAGCCTTATGCAACTCGGCGTTCTCACGCTTGCGTTTCTCGTATGGATCGCAGACGGCCACGATCTGGCAGGCGTTGTTATTGGCGTCGGCGTATTTCATGAAAGAGCGGCCATCGGACGAGCCACGTCCACCGCAGCCAATCAAGCCAATGTTGATGCGATCATTCGCGCCAATGACCCGGCTGGGGTTCAGTCGGGCGGCGGATTTGGCAAAACCTTTGGAAGCGAGTGTTACTCCCGCGCCAATTCCACCCGCCTGTTTCAAGAAATTGCGGCGGTCTAAGCTGTCAGCAGACATGAGAAATTCCTTCCACTGTAAAGTGTACTGCAAAAAGAATTTCCCGCCGAGCTCGAGCCGGCTTTGCCAACAAGAGATTATGATGAAGTTGGCGCTTCGGGTGCCTCTGTGTCCGCGGAAAAGGCTGAGCCTACCGAATTCCTAAGCTGCTTCTACAACTCAAGAGAATCTCTTTCGGCCCGTCACGCGGACTCCGGGCCACATTGAGAGGAGATCGTCATGTCCGCTAATTCGCCAAGGCCCGAACCCACGCGCAAGCTGCCACCGTGTCCGAGCCTGGAACAACTGCGCAAACAAGCCAAGGATCTGCTGGAACGCTATCGCGCAGGCGACCCTGCCGCCGTCGCCGAGGTAGAGCAATTCGAACGTCAACCCAATCCGGCGGCCTTCGCTCTCAACGACGCACAACGCGTAGTGGCGCGCGCTTACGGCTATGAGAGCTGGTCAAAGCTCAAAGCCTTTACCGACGGAGTCAGCGTGCAGGAACTTGGTGCCGCAGTACAGCGGAGCGACGCGGCCACGGTTCGTACCATGTTGCATGCGCGCCCGGAACTCGTCGGCATGGACATGTCCGCCAACAATGAGCATCGGGCCCTACACTATGCGGTGCTGCGGAGGGACGCGGTGTTGGTCCGGCTGCTGATGGAAGCGGGCGCGGACGCGAACAAAGGCATCTACCCGCATCGCGATGCCACCTCTGCTTTAACCATGGCGCGCGAACGCCAGTATGCCGATATCGTCGCCATTATCGACGGAGAGGAACGACGACGGCGCGAAGAACTGAGTTGTCCGAACGCAACGGTTTCGCCTGTGCAAGACCAAATCAACACCGCCATCGCCCAAGGCGAAAACGCCAAGGCGATTGGCTTGTTGGAGGCCGATGGTTCGCTCGTCCAGGCCTGCGATAACGAAGGCGGCACACCGCTGCATTTGGCAGCGGAAGAGGGTAACGAAGAAATGGTGAGTTGGCTCCTCAATCATCGAGCCAAAGTAGATAAGCAAGATGTGCACGGTCTGACCGCGCTCGATCGCGCGGCGCGCGAAATACGCGGCGATTCGTGGCGGGTCATTTCCCAACTTCTTGTAGATCGCGGCGCGGCAGTTACGATCCGCGCCGCAGTCGCTCTGGGCGATGCGGCCCAGGTTCACGAACTGATCCAGGCTGATCCTGGCGCGCTGCGGCAGAGCGGCAAGAACGGCGGGCTGCTCACGCTGGCGGTGCGGCATGGTCACCTGGAGATGGTTCGCCTTCTGCTCGATCTAGGCGCCGATGTGGATGAGCGAATCATTTTCGAAGAACTGGAAGAGCCGACTCCCAGTTGGGGTTATCCGCTGTGGCACGCCGCGCGCGCGAATCAGTTGGAAATCGCTCGTCTGCTGCTGGATCGGGGCGCCGATCCGAATGCCAACGTCTACGCGTCGGGTTGGCCGTTGGGCAACGCCTGGAACCATAAAGACGATTCACTGAAGAAACTGCTGCTCGAGCGCGGCGCGAAGCCACAACCATATATGGTCTCCGAGAGTCACGACGTCGATGAAGCGCGCCGTTTGTTAGCCGCAGACACGAGTGAAGATCTCGCTCAGGAGTTGGCATGGTCGGCGGCCGATCACGGCTGTCCCGCGATTTTCGAGTTAGCCCTGCCCCGTCTCGCGTGGCCGCGCAGTGATGCGCGCTGGCATTGGATCATCATTCAACCGATCCGCGGCGCGGGGGCCGATCACTCGAAAAACGACGGCCACTTCGCTTGCATGGCGGCTCTATTGCGTCACGGCGTCGATCCCAACGTGGCGCGCTACGGTCAAACCGCTTTGCATTTCGCCGGCGCTTATTCCGGCCGAGTCAGTGACGAAGATCGCGCGCAATTTGCGGCGCTGCTGCTCGACTACGGCGCTAGACTGGATCTGCGCGACGACCTGCTCAAATCCACTCCGCTTGGCTGGGCGTGCCGCTGGGGCCGGCAAAAACTCGCCGACCTGCTGATGGCGCGCGGTGCACCGATGGATGAGCCGGACGCCGAACCGTGGGCCACGCCGGCCGCCTGGTCTCAAAAATTCACCCGCGCCTCCTGAGGCAGAATACGAAAGAGACGGAGAAGCGAGATTCAGAAAAATATGCGTACCTTTTTGTTGACTCTTGTTTTGGCGCTGGGCCGGCCGCTTTTCGGGGATTTCACGGCGGATTGGAATAAGCCGGTGATGCCGTTCGCAATTGCGGGGAACATTTACTACGTGGGAACGAATTATTTGGCCTCGTATCTGGTTAAGACTCCGGCGGGCGCGATTCTGATTAATCCGGACTACGAAGAGTCTGTGCCGCTGATCAAGAGCAGTGTCGAAAAGCTAGGGTTGCAATTCACGGATATCAAAATTATTCTGATCAGCCATGCGCACGACGACCATGCGGCGGGGTGCGCGCTGGCGAAGAAGTTGAGTGGGGCGAAATTGATGGTGATGGACGCGGATGTACCGGTGATTGAACAGGGAGGGGTGGGGGATTTTTACTACAAGACGCGCTGGGCAGCGGCGAAAGTGGATCGAGTATTGCATGACATGTCGGAAGTGAAATTGGGCGGGACAACGCTGACGGCGCATCTGACGCCCGGTCATACGAAGGGGTGCACAACTTGGACGATGGAGGTGATGGAGGGCGGCAAGTTGCTACATGTGGTGATTGTAGGGAGTCCGAATGTGAATACGGGCTACCGCTTGCTGAATAATACACAGTATCCGGGGATGGCGGCGGATTATGAGAAGTGTTTTCGCGTCCTAGGCGCGCTGCCTTGCGATGTTTTTCTGGGAGCACATGGGGTGTATTTCGGGATGGATGAAAAGCTCAAGCGGATGAAGGCGGGTGCGGGGAACGTGTTTATCGATGCGGCGGGATACCGGGCTTATGTGGCCGAACGGGAGCAGGCGTTTCGGGAGGAATGGAAGCGGCAGACGGCGGCGAATTAGCGGCGGCGTTTACTGATGGTGGCGTAGAAGCCGAAGCCGACGAGGGCGAGAAAGCCGAGGGCCCAGATTTCGAAGCCAAAGTCGCTGGCGGCGACGATCCAGGAATCGGGCCAAACGAGTTTCGCAGCGGCGCTGAACATGCCGCCGAACAAGCCGATGAAAAACCATGCGCCCAGGAGCACCAGCAGAGGAGCGCGCCGCCAGAGATTTTGCGCAAGGGGCGGCAGTTTTTGGCGCAACGCCTCCCAGGAATATTGGGCAAGAGCGAGCGCCGCGGGCCCAGCTCCTGTGCGTTTCATGGGAGTGTCTTCCTTCTTGATGCCAATGGCCGGGGGGATGTCGGGCGGAGCTTGAATGGAGGCGGCCCAGAAGGCGGATTGCAGGGTATTGGCGAGTTCAGCAGTGCGAATGTAATTGCCGTAGCCGCCCGCTTCGAGGAGGCGATGGCCAATTTGAATTAAGGCCGTGGGGGCCGTTTCCCAATGCGGCAGCTTCTGCCAGCCGGCGCTCTCGATGACTTGTTCGGCGGTAGCGAGTTTAGTTTCGGCGTCCATTTTGGCGACATTGGTGAGGCGGACGAGCAGTTGTTCGACGGTGTTGCGGATGGGTTCGATGTCGGGAATGGAGCGCAGTTCGTCAGTGCGGGCGGGATCGGTGGTGACCGCTTCGATGAAACGGCCGACCGCCCATTCGCGGCGGTCTGAGCGGATAGCGGTGACGGTTTCCTGGATGAGCTGATCGACGCGAGCAACGCGGTCGGGCTGGACGGGAGGTTGCAGAATCTGCGCGAGCTTCGATAGATCGGCCACCGCCAATTCGCGTATGACGGCACTGTCGCCGAGCGTGGCTGTCGCTAACGATGTTAGGGGTGAACTTCCGCCAGCTCCGGCAATTTGACCCAACTGGCCAATTTGAGGCGTGAGCTTCGCTTCGGAAACCCCCGTCCCTGCCGCGCCTCCAGATGGCGCAATGTGCATCTATTCTGATTGGAGCATATCGCTGCCGGGAAGAAGCGTGAGTGCTCTTATTGCTTGGTGTCTGTTGGGTGGGAGGATTCTTCAAAAAATTCGCGTTGCAGTGGCAAGCTGCGCTGGTCTGCCTTAATCGAACGGATAGCGTTGACGACGGCGGCGGTGGAAGCCTTCATATCGAACTCGCCGAGTTGGGTGGTGGCGGGTGCGCCGTCGCCAGCGTAGTGATTGGGGAACTTGGCGTACCACCAAATGCCGGTGTAGACGCCGGAGGGCAGATCGAGGCGATTCAGATCGGCTCCGGATTCGCGGCCGGCGCGGTCGAGATGGACTAAGTCTGGACGAGAGACCAAGGTATGGGCGGTTTCCGATTCACCGGCGTGAGCATCGACCTTCGTTTGCATAGCGGGGCGGCCAGGTTGGTAAGGACTTCCGGTGTAGATATAAACGACGTAATCGTGCAGTGTGGAGAGTTGGGATTGGGCGAAGAAAGGCAGAAGATGGTTGTTGCCGCCATGACCGTTGACGATCAAGATTTTCTTGCAGCCATTGCGCGCCATTTCATCGGTGGTTTCCTGCAGGAGTTCGAGCTGCAGTTTGGCGCTATAAGCGAGGGTGCCGGGCTGGTGTTTGGCTTCGAAGATCTGGCCGTAGAAATAAGCTGGAAAGACGACGGCGAATTCCTCGGCGGCGGCGTGTTCGGAGAGATAGCGCACATTGATGAGGTCGGTGCCGAGGGGTAATTGAGGGCCGTGTTTTTCAATGATGCCGAAGGGCAACAGGCAGGTGCCCTGACTTTGCTTTATGGCGGATTGAAAGTCTTCAGAGGTCAGTTCCTCCCATCTGACGGGCAGCTTTTGAGCGAGGGAAAGAGCGGTGAAAACAGAGGCCAAGAGAAGAAGTTTCGACATGGAAAGAGTCTAGCGTGCTGAAATTGATTTTCCAAATTGGGTAGCGATTGGCCGATAAGATCAGTAAGACAATGGATCTCTCGATACCAGCTGCCGGCATGCAAAGCGCGAGCGCGGCCTTTGAAACCGCCGCGAATTCGTTGACACAAGTTTTTCAGAACCCGACTAATCCCCTTCCGGCGGGCTCGACCGTGGGGGACAGCGTGGAGCTCAGTACTCCCGTCGCGTCGTTACTTAAATCGAATTTGGATTTTACGGCGAACGTAAAGATGGAAATAGTAGAGAACCAGATGCAGCAAAGTACGTTTTCCGTTTTCGGCTAGGCCGTGGCCGCGGCTGAAGACAGAGGCATAGAAACGCCCTCCACCACCTCGATCAGAGCCTTAGGGCTGACTGGCTTTGGAATATAGCCGTCCATGCCGGCGTTTAAGCAGCGTTCCTCATCGCCTTTCAGCACGTGAGCGGTCATGGCGAATATAGGCAGATGGACGCCGGTAAGCTTCTCGCGTTCCCGCACCATGCCGGTGACTTGAAAGCCATCCATCCTGGGCATTTGCACATCCATCAGAACTAAGTCGAATGAATCGCGGTCTAAAGCCTCGAGTGCCTCGACGCCGTCGGTGGCAGCGACGACTACGTGGCCGCGTTTCTCGAGCAGCCTGAGAGTAAGACGCCGATTGATAGCGTTATCTTCGGCGAGCAGGATACGCAGCGCGCGGCCGGACGGTTTTTCGATTGGCACTGGTTCAATCGGAACAACAGTCGTTCTATCGGCCGAATGGCTTGATATACGGGCTTGTGCTTCCTTGAGCGCGGCGCGCAGCTCGTGGGCGCGAATCGGCTTAGTGATGTAAGTGACCACTCCCAAATCGCGGCAACGCGCAGCCTCCACCAGCTTGTGACCGGGCGTGAACATCATAATGCTGGCTTTGGCGAGAGCGGGCTGACGGTCAATCCTTTCAACTAAGGCGAAGCCGTCGCCGTCGGGGAGATGTACGTCGGTGAGGACCAAGGCAAATGGTTCGCCTGCATCTGACGCCTGACGGAGCTTGCCGAGCGCTTCCTTTATGTTAGGGACGGTGACGGCGCGCATGCCCCAGCGGGCGAGCAGCTCGCGGAGAACGCGGCGGCTGGTGACATGATCGTCAACCACCAGGACAGGCACTCCCGATAATTCGGGAATTTCTCCCGGCAGATCGGCAGGTTTTGTCTCGCTAGCCTCGGTTCTGATGGTGAAGTGAAACTGACTGCCGCAGCCCTCTTCGCTTTCGACCCAAATTTTCCCACCCATTAACTGAACCAGACGATGGCAAATGGCGAGTCCGAGGCCGGTACCGCCGAATTTACGGGTGGTGGAGGAGTCGGCCTGGGAGAACGCCTCGAAGATAGTGGTCAGCTTGCCGCGTGGAATGCCAATGCCGGTGTCGCGCACGATGAAATGCAGGAGCGCTCCGGCTTCGTCCTTGGATTCGCAGGCCACTTGCAAGACGACCTCACCGTGTTGAGTGAATTTCACCGCATTCCCGACCAAGTTTAGGACAATCTGGCGCAAGCGAGTTGGATCAGTGCGCACCATCTCGGGCACTGTTGCGCCGACCTCGCAAACTACCTCTAAGGCTTTCTGATCGGCGCGGAACGCCACGAGACGCAAGGTATCGTCCAAGCTATCGCGGAGATTGAAGTCGATGGGCTCGAAGTCAAGCTTGCCAGCCTCGACCTTGGAGAAGTCCAGAATGTCGTTAATGACGGTGAGGAGAGAGTCGGCGGAGTATTTGATCATGCCGAGATACTCATACTGCTCGGGGCTAAGATCGGTGGCCAGTGCTAACTCGGTCATGCCGACAATGCCGTTCATGGGGGTGCGTATTTCATGGCTCATATTGGCCAGAAACTCACCTTTGACGCGGCTTGCTTCCTCGGCCGCTTGCTTGGCTTTGACCAACTCCCTTTCGGCCCGCTGTCTCTCTGCCAAAGCGCTGCGAAGTTCGGACATGCGCTCATCAACGCGCGCCTCCAGCGCGCGCTCGCGGCTCTCGATCGACCTCACATGGGAGGCGTATAGGGCGAGCACAAAGGCCGAGACGCAGAAGGCGCACAGTCCCTGAAACCATAATTTTTGATAGAAGAGCGCTCCTATCTTGAAGTCGAATTTAGCCTCGGGGCTCCAAGATCCGTCGCCGTTCCCGGCCACCGCGCGAAAGGTGTAATTGCGGGGCGGAATGTTGGTGTAGAAAGCGACTCTTCGTGGGCCTGCATCCACCCAATCTTTGTCGTAGCCCTCAAGTTTATATTTGAAAATAGTTTTTTGCGGAGAAAGGAAATTCGGCGCGGTGAAGCGGAATTCCAAATCGCTGGCGCTCGGGGGAGCGGTGAAGTACGTACGGGCGTCGGTGTCCACGCCACCGATAATGGCCTGTTCGAGCAGCACGCTCGGCGGCGGCGTGGCTAGCAAAGCCTGCCGGGGATCAAACACCACCACGCCTTTCGCGGTAGGAAACCACATGCGCCCATCGGCTGCGCGCCAACCGGCGGGTTGAATTCCACCGCCACTGCAATCGGTGGTGTACATGCCGTCCGCGACACCATAGGCGAGCGAGGAGACACGGTCGGTTTTCTTTTCGGCGAAGTTCGCAAGATCCTGCTTGGCGACCCGGAACACGCCGCGCGTGGAACTCATCCACAAGTTGTTCTTCTTGTCCTCCAGAATGGCGTAGATGGCATCGTCGAGCAAACCGTCTTTGGCGGTGTAGGCGACGATCTTGCCATCTTTGAGGCGGTTCAAACCACCCTCGGTGCCAATCCACAGCACCCGGTCGCTATCTTCATAAAGAGCTTGCACGGTGTTGTTCGAAAGCCCTTGCTTCTGGTCGAAAACGGTGAATTTTTTTTCCGCGAAGCGATCTACGCCTGCATTGCGCGTACCGATCCACAAGCCTCCCTGGCGGTCTTCGGCAATGCTGAAAACGCTGTTGTCAGACATTCCATCGCTGGTGGTAAAGGTTGTAAATTTGTTGCCGTCTTTGCGGATTAGGCCCTTGCGGCTGCCTAGCCAGAGATCGCCCCTGTGATCGACAAAAACGATGTCGATGACATTGAACGGCAAACCATCGCGTGTGGTGTACGTTGAAAACCGGCCTGCGTGCAGGCGGCTTAAGCCATTGTTCGTGCCAAACCACAAGTCGCCGTGCTGGTCTTCGGCCAGCGAAAAAACCGCATTGCCGGCCAAACCGTTCCTGGTTGTGAAGGTGGTAAATTGACCGTCGTGGAAGCGGCTAACTCCAGCGCCGTTCGTACTAATCCAAACGTCGCCTCGGCTATCTTCCATCACGGCCAGAGCAGTATCGCCGGCGAGCCCCTGGCGCTCACCGTAAGAGGTGAACAGCCGCCCATTGGAGAGACGCAGCAAGCCGCCGCCCTCGGTGCCTACCCATAAGTAGCCGTCACGGTCTTCAAACAAGGCGCGCACATCGTTAACCGGGAGGCCGTCGGAAGTTTTGTAATAGCTGAACGTGCTATTAATTTTCCGGCACAATCCCCCACCGTCAGTACCGATCCAGACAGAGCCGCTCTGATCCATCAATAGGGCCGGAACGCGGTTATCGGGGAGCCCGTTACGTTTGTTGAAATTGTTGAAGCGGCCGTGGCGGAACTCGCTCATGCCTCCGCCGTTCATGCCGACGAATAAGGTGCCATCGGCCGCGGCGAACAGCGCCTTTACGGGCGAATCGGGCAACCCCGGCACTCCTTTGTAGTTTGTGAAACGACCGTTGCGGTAGCTGGTGAGCCCTTCCGGCGTGCCAATCCACACTGTTTTGTCGAGGCCTGCCGCCAGCGCAAGAATTTGGTCACCAGACAGCCCAGCGTTCTTTTTGTAAACGCCGATTTGGCGATCATAAATACGCGCCAAGCCTGCATCGGTGCCGATCCAGATCGCCCCGGAGGGGTCTTCCACGATAGCATGCACTGTGTTATCCGGCAAGCCGTTGGCCTTGGTCAAAGACGTAAACCTGTTGCCGCGGTAGAGGACGACGCCGCCGCCGGTGCCGATCCACAACGTCCCGGCGCGGTCTTCCAACAAGGCGGCTATATTGTTGTCTTTGAATGCCGGCGTGTTGTTCTTGTCGAATACCTGAAAACGCAGCCCGTCGAAACGAACCAATCCCAACTCAGTGCCGAACCATATGTAGCCGTCGCTGGTTTGAAGAATTGTATAGACGGAATTTTGTGGAAGCCCTTGATCGACCCCCCAGGCGTCTTGATGGAACCGCCGGATTTCTTTCGCCGGATCAAGCGATGCCGCGAGCGGACAAACGGTCAATAACAGGAGGAGCGCGGGTTTCCACCACTCCAACTGCGCGACCTTTACTTTCTCTAATTGTGATTTGATCCGCACGCTTCGATCTCTCGCGGAAAGTATCTCTTCCTTGAAAATCAATGAACTCTTAATACTAAGCTTTAGTCTATAATCTAATTGCCTTTACGGAATGTAGTCAACTGTATTTAGTTGATAATAGCTTTGATTGGGACTATCTGAATGATGCGGGCACTGTTCTTGGCCAGTATTTAGCGAAATTAAGCAGGAAATTGTTGCTAAGTTCAACCTCGCAAAGAATTGCACCGCGGCGCCAGGGCTGGGCGAGAAGAGCTAACTGAGCCGGCGGATTTTTAGCTTTTTCACCTCTTTTACCGCTGCATCAAGGCCCTGCCGGCCGTACAGCGACATACGTCTTTCCGGACCGATGTACGCTACGACAACATTGCGAAATTTGTTGTTATAAGCCGCTTGGTCGGGCGTATCGTATCCAAGTTGCCGCGCGACGGTTCGCAGCAAAACTTCCGCCATGGAAACCGCCGATCTTGATTCTACAAAATCCGCATCCGAAAGATTGTGGATCTAATGTTCTAGCAAGATATTCGCTTGTCCAGCTTGGTTCAAATCAATGCCGTCAGCCAAATGATGCAGCGGCGGCAGCCGCGAATGTCCATCCCGGCCGATAGTCAAATAACCTTTTGCGTCGGGGTCGATGCGCTAATATCGCGGCCGCGCGCAGCCAGTTCACGACTTTATATTCGTTGACTAGTGTGGGGACGGCATGCGCGCGGGCCTGCGTGATCACCAGCTCCGCCGTCAAGCCGCGAGCCATTGCCTCTGCCAAGCCAAGGATGTGATGCGCTCTGGTCCGCGAATCTCCCACCGTTCCATAAATGTCAGTCTGTCCTATTCCACCGAAGTTCAGCTCGCTAAATTCGGTGCCGTCCGCATTCCATTGGAAGACCATGGTTTTTGCCCAGTCGTGCCAAACGGAGCGGCAATCACAAAATTCGGATTGACCAATACGGCGTCACTATATTGTTTTCTGGTAGAGCGCGGCAAAGATTTTTAGCATCCTGTAGATTAAAGTCTTCACGCAACGCCAAACCTCCCGGATAAGAGTGGTGACTGCCAAAGCTGCTGCCTGGCGCTGCCTCGAAGGTGAGCGGCAGTTGAGGACAAGTTCCCGCCTCGCTTTTCAACGGGGGAAAAACACCGTCTTTGGCAGCCTCTTCCGAATTTAGTAAGCCTTGCTCTCTTAGTCTGCCAAGTAGCGCTGCCTTCGCCCGCTCCGGTACCCCAACCCGATGGGCCACGCAAGTCCGCGGATTTGCGATGACATCTAAAGTCAAGCTTCGAAGCTTTGAATCGGCAATTTGCCGAACGTTTTCAAGAATGTCGCGCATGGCAGCCCGCACCAGCGGTGAGCCGGGCCCGGTCTGTCGCGCCTGCTCATTGCCTGATTCAACTTTCTGCCCGACTTCCGCTGGTCAGCGCGACGGAAAGGACAAGGGCCGACAGAAAGGAATTGTGTATTGTCTTCATTCAAATTTTTCTATCAAGCTGAACAGGGAACATTTTCGTTATGCAATTGACACTCAGATGAAACAGCGTTAGTGTAACTTTATTCAGGTTACAGCCACTTTTAATTCTGGGGGTCAATTTGAAGAAGCTTTTACTATTAATAGGTCTTTCGTTCTGTTTGTCGATTTCTGCGTTTTGTCAATCGACGTTTGGCACAATTTTGGGAACCGTTAAGGACAGTTCGGGAGCTGTTGTTCCTAATGCCGCACTGAAGATAACGAACCTGGACGAGAACAGCACACGCGAAACCTTCACCAATGCCAATGGAGATTATTCGCTGGTCAACGCTTTACCGGGCCGGTACGCCGTTACCGTGACCGCGAGCGGTTTCGAAACATTTACCGTTACTGATTTGACGCTCACCGCGCGCGAGACTCTGCGCGTCGATGCCAGTCTCAAGATAGGACAGATGTCGCAAGTGGTGACGGTGGAATCCACTTCGCAAGGCGTGATAGCCACCGATAGCCAGACGATTCAGGCGTCGCTCGATCCGCAAAAAATGCCGGTGAACGTGCGCGCCGCCGGGAACACGAGCCCGTACAACGTCATTCAAGCCTTGCCGGGCGTGCAATCCGATAACAGCGGCAATTTCTCGATACAAGGCGGGGTGCCGTCGCAGACACAATATTCGCTCGACGGAATTTCCATCACCGATGTAACAGGCAATTCGCCGCTTTCAAACGCTTTCCCTTCGACTGAGTCGATCGCGGAAATCAGAGTGCAGGGCGTAGGCAACCCGGCTGAGTATGGCCAGGTGGGCGACATCACTACCGTTTCGAAAAGCGGAACCAACGAATTCCATGGCGGCCTTTTCTGGTATACGCAAAACGCCGCGCTCAATGCTACCGGCTTTGGTTCCACGAGCAAGAATCATTTGGTTGCCAACGACTTTGGCGTGACCGGGGGCGGACCGGTGATTATCCCGAAGCTCTATAACGGCAAAGACAAAACGTTTTTCTTTGAAACATATGAAGGTTTCCGTTTTCCGAAAAGCTCCACGCTGCAAGACACCGTGCCCACGCAAGCGATGCGCAACGGCGACTTCAGCGCGGAGGGCGTGACCGTACACGATCTGAATGGCAACCCCTATCCCAACGACCAGATACCCTCGAGCCAGATCAACCCGGTCGCTCTGAAGTTTCTGACTTTATTTCCGTTGCCTAACGCGGGCGAGACGGCTTCCGTCCATTCGGCTAACTATATCGTCAATCGCGACAATTCTTATCACTCGGACCAATACGATATTCGGATCGATCAGAACTTCGGTGAGAAACAACACTTGTTCGGGCGCTGGACCTCGAAAGATATCAACGCTCTCTCGAACAATAATCTGCTGGTGCCCTCGAGCAGCAATCCGGATAACTACCGGCTGCTCACGCTGGCCGACAACTATAGCGTCACGCCCAGTATCTACAATGAAGCGCGTTTCGGGTTCACACGGAACAACAGCGGTACGTCCAATCCCTACAACGGCGCGGCCTTCTCGCAGTCTCTCGGACTCGTTGGTTTGCCCGGGTTACCGGCGTTCTTCAACGGCCTGTCGGATGTGGAGTTTTCAGACAACCTAACCGGCTTAAACGCCGACCGGCTGGACGGCATCACGCAGGGGCGCACCTATCAAGCGGTGGATAACGTGAGCTGGATCAAAGGCCGGCACACTGTTAAATTCGGTTTTGATTACCGCCATATTCAGGCCATCACTCCGCTCGGATTTCTGAGCGGCGATAACTACGGCGGATTCAGCTTTAACGGACTTGCTACCGGCTCGCCCTTTGGCGACTTCCTGCTCGGAATTCCCGCCACCACAGACTTCGACAACGTGAAGATGGATAACGATGGCATTACGAATCATTACAACGCCTATGTGCAAGACAGTTTTCACGTGAGTGAGAAGCTGACTCTCGAATACGGTTTGCGCTGGGAGTTCCACCCCGGCTATCACGATGCCTCGGGCAATATCGGCAACTTCGATCCCAATTACCCGAAATCGGGAGCGATCATTTATCCGGATGGCTATTCCGATCTGCTCGATCCCGGTCTTGCCAGCACGAATCCTTGCCCGCTCGGCCAGAAGAGCGGCGGCCCGGTTGTGAACGGCGCGCCTTGCGAGCCAGTGCTGTCGGCCAGCCAGGCGGGTTTGCCGGAAAGTTTGCGGACGGCGCCAAATCGCTTTATGCCGCGTTTTGGCTTCGCTTACCGGCCGTTTGGCAACAAGACCGTGTTCCGTGGCGGCTTCAGCATTTACAATACCGAGGTACTGGGCTCCATTTACTACGCTCTTACCGGCACGCTGCAATCGGCCACCAACACCTACAACAACAGCATCACCAACGGCGTGCCCGCCATTCAGTGGCCGGACGTGAAGACCGGTGCTTCCGGCGTCACGGTGGGGGCCAATGGGACTTACTACTTCGGTACCGCCAATCAGATCAACTACAAAGATCCCTATTCCATGCAGACCAACTTTTCGATTGAGCACGATCTCGGCCACAACACGGGTGTCCGTCTATCGTACATCGGGATGGAAACGCGCGATCTGGTGTGGGCGCCCAATCTCAATCAGTCGACCTATTCAACTACCTATTACGTTGACCAGCCTCTCAGCAACCGGCCGTTTCCCAATTGGGGAGTGGTGAACACGCGCGCGAATGGCGCGGATGCCAACTACCAGGCCGCGCAGATGGAATTCAGTCATCGCTACACCGCCGGCTTAGGCTTCGACTCTTCTTACACATTCGCAAAGAATCTGGCCGATAACCAAGGTTACACGCCCGGCGGGTTTGCGGGCGAGAACGCCGGCGGGCGCACCATGGACGCGCTCGACCTTAAGCATGAGTATGGTCCCGTTTATGCATCACGCAAAAACCGCTGGCTCACGACGGCGACCTATGAACTGCCGGTGGGCAAGGGACGGCAGTTTATGTCTCATGCCAACCGGTTGACGGACGCGGTATTAGGAGGATGGCAAGTCAACAGTATCTTCTTGTGGCAGAGTGGTCCGTTCCTCACGCCGTTCTTCAACGGTGGCGATCCTTCGGGCACTGGTTCCGGCGTGATCGGACGCAATCAAGCGCCAGATATCGTGGGCAATCCGACGCTCAGCAATCCGACGGCGAGCCAATGGTTCAATGTAGCCGCTTATACTTGCCCTGGAGTCGCGGGTTGGACGCCCGGCCAGTCTTGCCTTATCGGCAACCCCGGCTACGGCGCTCCTATCGGACGCTTCGGAAATGCGGGCATCGGTACGCTCGTTGGGCCTGGGACCGTGAATGTCAACGCCGGGATCTCTAAACAGTTCCTCCTTACGGAGCGGATGAGATTCAAGATTGAAGCTTCGTTTACCAACATCTTCAACCACACCAATTTGGCTGATCCGGACCTGAATATTACCGATTCGAGCGCGGGCGTCATCACGAGTGCGCGCGGCTCGGATTTTGGCGGCGCGCGTACCGGCCAAGTGGGTGCGCGGCTCGACTTCTAAGTCGCAAATCACACAGTAAGTCCTGTTACTCAAGGGGGGGGCCTCGTTCGGGTCTCCTCTTTTTGTTTCGTGAGAGACTGATCGCAGGAGTTATTGTTGGAAAATATCTCGCGCCGTGAAGTTATACGTTCGGCCGCCGCTGCCGCCTCGTTCGTGATCGTGCCGCGCCATGTGCTGGGAGGCGCAGGGTTCGTCCCACCAAGCGATAAGGTTAATATCGCTTCCATCGGCCTGGGCCGCCAAGGCATGGCCATCACCATGGATCTGTTAGCTCGTCCAGAGGTGCAGATTGTAGCGGTTTGCGATTGCAACGAAGGCAGTAAGAACTATGTTGAGTATGAAGTCAACGACCTGCTGAATTCCGCCCGCAAATTGCTGGGGCCGGGATACGAGAATTGGGGAGCGGATCTTTCGTCGCCGGGCGAAGTACAGCTCACGCACGATTTCCGCACTAGTCTAGGCGCCGGCGGGCGCGAGCCTGCGCGCAGGTTGGTAGACGCTTATTATGAATCGCGCAAGGGTTCGGGATCGAAGCCGCCGGCATGCCGCGCCTATCGCGACTATCGTGAATTATTGGCCAAGGAAACAGATTTGGATGCGGTTTATATCGCGACCCCCGATCACTGGCATGCCGCCATTTCGCTGGCGGCCATGCGGCGCGGGAAGCATGTACTGTGCCAGAAGCCGATGACTCACAGTATCGGCGACGCCCGGCGGGTAGCCGCCATGAGTCGGGAGATGAAGGTAGCGACTTCGGTGACGGTGAACAATCCGTCGTCTGACAGCACGCAGACCATTGCGCAGTGGATCGCGGACGGCGCCATAGGTCCGGTTCGCGAGGTGCATAACTGGTCGAGCCGGCCGTTTTGGCCGCAAGGGATCGAACGTCCAGCAGCGGTTGACCCTGTGCCGCCTGGACTCGATTGGGATATGTGGCTGGGACCGGCGGCGGAGCGGCCGTTCAACAAAGCATACTTGCCGTTTGTATGGCGCGGCTGGTATGACTTTGGAGACGGATCATTCGGCGATATGGGCTGTTACAGTTTTGCGGGCGTCTTCAAGATTTTGGGTCTAACTCCGCCTTCCTCAGTGGAAGCGAGCACCAGCGAATCCTACAGCGAGACATTCCCCAAGGCTTCCGTCGTTCATCTAAAATTTCCCGAAACGGCGGACCGGCCGGGCGTTCGCATGTCTTGGTATGACGGCGGTCTGCGGCCGCCGCGGCCTGCCGGACTCAGTAAGAAAGATCAGGAACTCTTCTCCGGCGGCGAAGATAACGAAGGCATCCTCTACGTGGGCGATAGCGGCTTTCTGCTGGCCGGATTCAACGGCAGTCATCCGCGTGTCTATCCCGAAAATGCCAAATACGTTCAACCCCAAGTGCGGCATGACGGCGGCCAAAGGGATATCGCTATCGATCAGTGGCTTGCCGCCTGCAAAGGCGGTCCCGCGACGGTGGCGAGTTTCGAAAGCCAGAGTCCTGTCACGGAATCATTTCTCTTGGGCTGCATCGCCCAGCGCTTCCCCGGCGAATTTCTGGAGTGGGATACGCAAAACACGCGGATCACGAGTTCGGCCAAGGCGAATGCGTTTGTCGATCCGCCCAGCCGGACGAAATATTTGATCTAAGTACTTATTGTCGGAGCCCGGAATCGCTTACTGAGCCGCGACTGTTGAAGGATAGACACTAAACCTGTAAACTGCGCAAATACGGCAGGCTTTCCTTCATTTTCGAGCTTCATCTCGACAAAGTAGTTCTGAATGCCGCCGGTTTTCGCGGCTGTGAAGATTTTCGGCCAATCGAGAGTGCCCTTGCCGACGGCGGTGATTTTGCGCGTCCGGGCGGACCACCCTTGCACGTGCATCGAGAAGAAACGTCCCGGATATTTCATGAAATATTGAGCCGCGTCGTAGCCCTGACTGATGGTGGAAACCTGGAATTGAAATTTGACGAGTTTTGGGTCGAGGAGATCGAAAAGCAGATCGTACGTGCGCTTACCGTCTACCGTTGTGAGTTCGAAGTCTTCGTTATGCAAGCCTTGCTGCAAGCCGGCCTTGGCGGATTCCTCGGCCATCTTATTGTATTCGTCCGCGGCGCGCTTCACATCATCGAGCCTGGGATGTTTAGGGCCGTCGAGGCTCGGCACAATCATTTGCTTCAGGCCCATATCGTTCGCCCAGGCGATACGCCCCGGGAGATCCTTGCGGAGTTCGTTGATATCGAAGTGGGAACTCTGGCAAGTGAGGTTCATATCCGCCAGCATTTTGCGAAATTCCGAGCCTTTGTACTTGGCAAAGCCCGCGAAACCGTCATCGGCGTAACCCACCGGCGAACACAGTTCGATAGCCTGAAAACCAGCGGCGAAAGCATTTTGAGAGTCCCCGGAATATCTTTGGCGATCATCGCTCTGACTGGATAAGTCTGGCAACCGATAGGCAGTCCCATAGGGTCGGCTTGGAGGTCGGGCGCAATGCGGGATGCGAGTCCCATGAGTCCGGCAGTCTTTGCTGTTGTGCGAAATACTTCTCTTCTTGAAATGATTGACATATTGGATTACTCGAAATCACCACGGCTCACTGTTTAGGTTCACCTTCCCCTTGGGCCACGCTAGGCTGCTGCAACTGAGATACATGGTATGAATCGGCATCAGGACCGATACCGCCGGTTGTTGAACCGTAACACTGTCCTCTACCATCTGCCAGCCCAAGCGGCGGTAAAACGGCGTCAAGGCATCGCGGCAAAAGAGCAAGCCGAACGGTACTTGCAACTGATTGAGCAGGTAACCGGCCGCGTACCGCACCAGCGCCGTCGCATGACCTTGCTTCTGAAACGCAGGCATGGTGATCACACCGCCGATCCCGCCCACCCACACATTTTCGCCGCCTACCGAGACGCAGTGCTTTAGGACACTGACCTTCGCAGCCATGGCTCCATCGACATATCTCACAATATGTTCGGTTTTTGGACGCCAACTTAGACCGAGATGTGCCGCTTCCCAAATATCTCCCAAGGCAGCGATGGCAGCCTCCTGATCTTGGGTGAGACTGGGTACGACGCGAATCTCAGTCACTGTGGCGTCACCCGCACAATATTCGAGAAGGCTGACTCACCCGAGTCATTCAGTGCCCGCACACGGTAACAAATGACTGACTCTCTGGGAGGCGCTGAATCGGTGAACTCCGTGCGCGCCGGTGAGGTAGCGATTCGCTCCCATTTCCCATTGCTTCCGAGGCGGCGTTCCACCGCGATTTTGGAGGGATCTCCCCCATGCATCTGCCAGCGCAGTGTGACCTTCGCTCCGGAAGCCTGCCCGGAAAGCCCGCTTGGCGCTTCCGGGATGACCGGCCAATCGAAATAACTCGCATCCGAGATCGCGAGAATGCTGTCGCGCACCGGCAATGCTTCCAATGTATCGGCCGAGCCGGCTTTCCAGTGCAGCGCCGTTATATCACCCGAGACGACATCAATGAGAACGGGGTTCTTGATGCCGGAGTTCTTGAGAGTCGCCTTGATCGCGATCGGCGGGAAAGCGCCTCCCGGCACACTATGAGCAGCCAGCCAATAAGCGATGATCGTTTTGCCATTGGTGTTACGAAAGCCATAACCCCAAAAAGGCGACTCATTCTGGCGCTTTAGATCGAGCAAAACTTCCGGCTCGATCTTTATTGTGGGGTCTAGTTTGGTATCGGAGAAGAGCGCGTTGGTATTCTGCAGCGCATAGAATACGGGCCGAGGCGTGAAATCGTCAGGTAAGTTGCGCAGCCCGTGGATAAAGCCAAAATCGTCGTATTCGTTGCCGTCCACACCCGCGGTCAGCAGCCAGACAAACGTGCGTACGCCCGCCACATGGTTGTAAATGATGCCGCGCGGAATATATTTTGCTTGCACGGTTTCGTCGGAGCCGATCCATGTGCCAATCGAATTGAATTCGTCATCCCAGAATTCAATATTTGGGCGAATGCCCGGGTACTGTTTCACTAAATCGCGCAGTTTTGCCGGCGACTCGACGCCGTAAGCGCCGTAATCCATGGTCTCCGGATTGACATTCTGCCCATAGCCCGGATAAGTGTGATAGGCAAAAACATCGATCTGGGAGGCGCATTTGCATTCGTCGAGCGCGCGCTTCGCCCACTCGCTCGATGGCTCGGCCTGCCCGCCATAAATGATTTTCGCCGTTGGATCGGCCTCGTGCACCGCCGGCGCGAACGCCGCCAGCAAGCGGCCATACTCTTCCGGATTGCCCCAGGGGTTCCAATAGCCGATGTCCTGCTCGTTCCACAACACATAATAGTGGACGCGGCCTCGGAAGTGAGTTACCATCCACTTGACATACCGCATAAACGCGGCAATCTCCTCGGGAGATTTGGGAGGCCAGAAGACGGAGTTGAGGCTACGGTCGTCATTGTGGAAAGTGCCGGGCTCCGGAGTGATTTCATCGGGCTTCTTGCCGTTGGGCCCGGTGTACATGGGGTTGCCGTACATCAACTGAATTTGCACCTTGACGCCGTTTTCGAGAAGTGAGTCGACATAGTCGTCAATCTCGGGCGCCATGGCGAAAACGCCGCGTTTGCGTTCCACCCAATCCCAACTGGTGGGATCGGAACTGTTCTCATACTGGCCGATGCGAATCCAATTCACGCCGGCATCGAACATTCTCGTCCACCACCAGCGATTCCAAGGCAAGTACGGCTCGCGCGGGAGATCTGAATTGATGCCGAAGCCGTTTTGAATCTGCGAAGACCGCTTGGGCGGCACATGCTTGGGGAAGTTCGGCTCGCCTGTCTGCGCCCACGATAAGACGACGGCCAGGTTGAAAAAAATGAGTCCTGCTCGAAAGAGTTTATGAATCAAGGTTGAACCCGTAATGGTCACTGGGAAAGTATAGCGCCCCAGGACTGCCGTTTGCCGTAACATGGCAATTGCATGAATTTGCAAACCAATTGGCAAGTCTGCTACAAAGATCAAGTGGCATTGAAATAAGAAGCGCCACCAAGGAGTAACACATGAGTGACACATTGACAGTCGGAAAGAAGCTAGTGGAACTTTGCCGGGAAGGCAAAATTCACGAAGCTATGGATACGTTGTACAGCCACCACATCGTGAGTATCGAAGCGGCCGCCGGCGGTCCAACCATGCCTCAACGGATGGAAGGCATGGAGGCGATTAAGGGCAAGGCTACATGGTGGGAAGCGAACCACGAGATACATAAGGCCGAAGTGGAAGGACCGTTCCCGCATGGCGATCGCTTTATCGCGCGCTTTAAATACGACGTGACGGCGAAATCAGGCCCGATGGCAGGGAAACGGTTCACGATGGATGAAGCGGGGCTTTATACGGTGAAGGACGGCAAGATCACCCACGAAGAGTTTTTCTACACAACATAAAGCAATTGCGGGGACGTTCACCCCGTTACACTTAATTCGGCAATTAAGTGTAACGGGGTGAACGTCCCCGCAATTGAAACCTGGTCCGCTATTTAGCCCAATAAGCGCGGTGCCCAATATAATCCGGATCCGGCAAGTTACCCAGAATCACCCGCCGCAGTTTCAGAATATCCACTTCGCCCAACTCCTGATAGATAATCTTTCCCTCCGGCGAAAGCAAAACCGTGAATGGCACGGGCGAATCCCATTTCGGATCGAAAGCCGCCTGCATGGCATAGGTATCGTCGGATCCGAAAAGCAAATTCCGGCCAGTGGCATGCTGCCTCTGCAACACTTTCAGAACACCCGCTTTTTCATCCGGCATGTTAGTCGAAACCATCACCATGTCGAAATCCCGGTGCCTATACATCTGATAAGTGGTCTCCAGGGCCGGAAACTCATGCACGCAGGGCCCACACCACGTGGCCCAAAAATTGATCAGCAGCACTTTCCCGGTCCCGTTCACGCGCAGCTTCTTCAAATCGTCGGCCGAAGCGGAATCCACCGTCACCGGCTCGGCTTCAATCCGTTTCTGCTCTTCCAAACGCGCCGCTTCCTTTGCCAGCCACTTTGTAGAGCAGCCGAAGACACCGGTGTGATCCACCGGCGGCGCGGCACCGGCCAGCAGCGCATCAATGGCGTTGCGCGCATCCTGCGTCTTGACCAGATTTTCGCGCTGGCTGTTATCAATGCGCCCTTCATAGCGCAGTTTGCGGTCTTGATCGAAGATGAAAATATGCGGCGTTGCCTTCGGCCCATACGCGCGCGCGACCGTTTGCGTGTCGCCATCGTATAGATAAGGAAAATCGAAGTGCCGGTATGCCGCCCGCACCTTCATATCCTCAAAGCTGTCGCTCACATCGGTATAGCCGAGTTCGTCCAGCCGGATCGCATTCGGATTATTCGGCTGAATGGCAACCAGCGTCACGCCTTTGCCGCGATAATCGTCCGCCAGCTTCTTGATGCGCCCTTCGTAAAGCTGGGCAGTGGGGCAATGGTTGCAAGTGAAAACAATCGCCAACACTTTCGCCGCCGCGTAGTCTTTCAGGCGGTGAGTCTTGCCGTCAATGCCGGGCAGTGCGAAGTCGGGCGCCGCTGAACCGATCGCCAGCGTCGGATGTGGCTCATCCGCCAGCAAGAAAACCGCCATCAATAAACCGACTAGAAGTCTCATCATCGAATTACATCTCCTAACCCCGCCATCTTATCGAAATCAAGCGACAATGGAACCATGCAAGTTCCACCCGGTCCGCGGGGCCGCCAAGTCTTGGGTTTTTTCGGCCGCGGCAGCGACCGCAACCCGCTCACTTTCCTGCGCGATACGGCGCGCCGCTATGGCCCCATTTCTTACTTCCGCATTCTGCATAAACACGTCTATGTGGTTGACGATGCCGAGCTAATAAAAGAAATCCTCGTCAATCAGCAGCATAGTTTTGAGCGCGATACCGGCGCAACGTTGCTGCGCGAGTTGTTGGGAGATGCGCTCATCACGCGCGAAGAACCGCTGCATCGCGAACGGCGCCGTGTTTTGCAACCCGCTTTTCATCGCGAACAGATTGCCCATTATGCGCAGATTATGAGCGCCGAAACCGCGCGCTTTGCCGATGAATGGGCGAATAACGAAACTATCAATGTGCGCGAGGAAATGCGCCGCCTCACGCTGGCGATCGCCGGCAACGCGCTGTTTGGAACCGATTGCCGGCAAAGCGCGGATGAAGTGTCCGCCGTGTTGCAACGGGTAACCGCCAAGACCCGCTGGGTGGCACCCATGATGATTCTACTGGAACCGCTATTCCTTGCCTACCGCCGCCATTTTCCGAAAGCTCCAAGCATAATATTCGGCAAGGAACGCTCGCAGTTGGAAGCGATCATCTCGCCCATTCTTGAACAGCGGCGCGGCCGGGGCAGCAAAGACATACTCTCGCTCATTCTGAACGCCCGCAACGAAGAAGACGCGCCACTGACCGACGATGAGGTGCGCAACGAAATCGTAACATTTATGCTCGCCGGCCATGAAACCACCGCCACCGCTTTGACCTGGACTCACTACCTGCTGGCTCAAAATCCCCCGGTGGCGGAGAGGCTGTACCAAGAACTGGACTCAGTCCTGGGGGATGAACCCGCCGGGCTGAACGACGTTGCACGGCTGCCCTACACGAACGCTGTTTTTCAGGAAGGCATGCGGCTCTACCCGCCTGCTCTGGCTTTTGCGCGCCGCACGATACGACCGGTAGTACTAGCCGGCTATATCGTGCCCAGAGGCGCCAGCGTTTTCGTCAGTCCTTATATTACCCAACGCAATCCGCGCTATTTCGTTGATCCTGAACAGTTTAGGCCGGAAAGATGGCTGCAGTCTGAGCCTTCCGAACAACCGGCTAAGTTCGCCTATTTCCCCTTTGGCGGTGGTGCCAAAATGTGTATAGGAGAATCGTTTGCTCGTTTGGAGGGAGTACTAGCACTAACGAACCTGGGCCGGAAATGGCGTATCTCATGCTCTAATAGGGATAGCGTAGCAATCGGAGTAGGGATGCTTTTGCGGCCCGACCGTGCCATTCTTTTGCAGGTGTCGGAGAGAACTCGTACCGGTCAAGCAGCACCATCTTTATAGCGCCAGCCGTTTCTTTGGCGTAAACTGGAAAATCCAGTTTTAATTTTTTAGTTAAGAGGGGCGAAGGTGGCCGTATGGGTGTTGCCAGTTCCAGTGTCGTAAGCCCGTCGCGCAATAAAGCGCTGATGGTGCGGCTTGCGCCATATCTTGTGGAAGCTGTCTGTGAATTATCACGGGCAGTGAAGGACAAGACTCACGCCCAAACCGAGATTAGCGGTTTATTGTTTGGCAAGGCTGAAGAAGGGTTCGCGAACGTCGAAGCCCTGAAAACCTTCAAGGATTCGGGCCCGCGCAGCGATTTAGCGCGCCGCGAACGCATGGAAAAGGCGTTTGTAGCGGCGCTGGCCCTGGCGCAGGAAGATGCCGAATTTAAGCCGTACAAACTTCTCGGGTGGTTTTCGCTGCGCGGCAGCGGCGGGCTGATCAATAGCGACGTAGAGTTTCACAATCGCCACTTTAAGGATCCCGACAATATAGCTCTGCTGGTCTGGCGCGAAGGCGAAACGCAGATCACGGCGGAACTGTACGCAACCGAAGGCGGCAAACTGAGCAGCGAAGATTACCGCTGGAGTTCCGTGCGCTTGTCCACCGAACTGAGGCGCGTGAGCCAGCCGGTGGATCTGGTCATGCGGATTAGAATGAACGACGACCTGTATGTGCGTACGTATGCGGCGGTTGATAAGCAAGAGCGCCGCGAGGAGTGGAAGAAGATTACCTCCGCCGCTAAGCGCACCATGCTATCGCTTTTGCCGGGACGCGGTCGGGAAGATGATGACGACTTCGCCGAAACGCTGCATAGGCCGAAGCCTGAACCGTCCGATAGCGGATTCGGCAGGCGTCCCTTCGATTCGCGCACGTTGTTCAAAGATACCGATTCGCGTCCCGCCTTTGCGCAAGCCGTGACGCTGGGCGGAGCCGTAGAAACGCCGACCGCCCTCGCACCGTATGACGCCAACCGCCAGCCGGCAACGCCCGAGATAAGCGGTTTGCCGATGGTGATTCCCAAGAACAAGCCAAAGGTAACGAAGGGAACGCCTTGGCTATCGGCGGCCCTGGTCGCAATCCTTTGTTCAGGCGTGACCTTCGGCATTTACGCGCTGAACGGCGTGGGCACCGGTTCCAGTAAGTTGAGCCAAGTGATGCGTGTGCTGTTCCCAGGTACCGATTTAGAATTGCGGGCCGATCCCAGTGGCGATCGTTTGCTCTTGACGTGGAACCGCAAGAATCCAGTAGTGGCCTCCGCTTTGAACGCCATGCTAACCATTACCGATGGGCCGTCGCACTTCGAACGCAAACTCGACCCCATTCAGGTGGCGAATGGATCGGTATTGTACCGGCCGATCAGCGGCGACGTGACGTTCCAACTCAGAGTAGTTGGCACGGATCAATCCATCGCGGTCAGCAGTTTGCGTGTGCTGGATGCAACCGGTGTCCAAACTGTGGGCGATAGCAAGCCACTTGCGTTCGATAGCAATAATGCAGCCGCCGCGCAAAAGGCTTTGCCGCCGCCTCCCGCCGAGAATCCTCCGCCTGTCAATCAGCCAGTCGCGAATCGCGAAACCAGGCCGGCGGCAACGACCAATAAGCCCAGCGTTTCGCAACCCAAGGTTGCTGAGAAGACAACGCCGAGTAAGCCCGCAACGAGCGCCAAGACAGAAGCCGCGAAGCCGCCACAAATTGTCACGCCGCCACCGTTAGTCGTGCAGCAGCGGCCCGCGCCAACTGCTCCCGCCCCAGGTTTGACTACCTCCAAACAGAATGCACGACCCGATACGGCGACTCCGCTTACCGGGAAAACGGCCATCAATGGTTGGGATTCGACTCTTCCTGAGAATAAACCAGTCGCGCCTCAACCGCCGCAACAACAACCTCAGAACGCCGCGCCGCCCGACGCCAAGACGGTTGCCTTCGTTGGCCCCAAGCCGTTGTTGCAGGTAACGCCTAGTACCCGTAATCTTCCCGCGAATCTCATCTCTGAAATTACTCGGGTGGAAGTGGAAGTGCGTATTGATGTCAGCGGCCGCGTTTCCGCCGCTCACCTGGAAACTCCTAATGTGAAACCGCAATTAGCTTCCGCCGCCATGGCAGCTGCCCGGCAGTGGACTTTCCAGCCCGCCACCCTGCGCGGCCAGCGGGTCGAAACCAGTCACACAATCATTTTCGAATTCAGGCCCGACGGGCAGTAACCGCCACTTGACCGGCCAATCTTTCGTCATTATGACTATCACAAGCGCGGGTTCGAACCAAAACAGCTGCCACTCAAGCTTCTTCCAATTCTCGATGCCGCCTCTGTGGAACATTAGGATGATCTTCGCTCGGCTGGGCGAACCTCCTGACAGCCGGTGCCGACCCGCATGGCTGCCCGAAACCCTATCGCGTTTTGTAGAGATCAAAACGTCCGGCGATTACTTGTCTTCGTATACAATTTGACCTTGAAATATAGTCATTTTGCATTTCATTTCTTTGATCTCAGCTGTCGGAACGCTGTAAATGTCGCGATCCCAAACCGCAAAGTCAGCATCTTTACCCACCTCGATGGAACCGATGCTGCGTTCTAGGAACAGTTGATGAGCCGCCCAGATGGTATACGAGCGAAGAGCGGCGTGAACGTCGACCGCTTCGGCCGTGCCAAATGGGTGGAAGCCGTAGGTGCCCTTAAGGGTCTGTCGTGCGATGGACGCCCAAATTCCATAGCGCGGCTCGTATGGCGTGACCCCATAATCGGAACGGCCCGCCCAATGAAGGCCATTTCTCAGGGTTGAAAGGGCATAAGACGTAGCGACCGCTTCGGTCCGAAATTGGCCGCATAGAGGTCCCCAATACTAATGTGGATTCCAGCGTTGTGTAGCAGCCGAGCCTGTTGGCGATAGACCTCGGGATCGTCAGTCGGATAGCCGCGGTTGCCCGCGTCAATGCCAGTGAAGTTTTTGTCCCAGTCGTCATACATCCAGGCGGTTCTTGCGCCGCCGCTACCATCTAGCAAAAACTTCACCCCGCCGGAAATCAACAAGGCATTCGGACCCAGCGGTTGCGGCTTGGGCAGGCTAAGAATGCGAGTAAGGATTTGCTGGGTTTGCGCAAGCTTGTTACCGCTGAGCACAATACGAATAAATGAATGGTTAGCTTCTTCTCCTCCAGCAGTTCCTGATAGACAAGCCAGTTCTCTTCTGCGATGGCCGGATCTTTGATCGCGGTAATGCCCTCCCGATTCAGGTTCCGCATCATGGTGAGGTAGCCGTTGCGTAATTGCTCGCGGGAATAGTGGGGAATTTGGTCGGTGACCAAGCTTTGTGCAGATGGCTCTTTTAGAACACCGGTAGGTTGGCCTTGCGCATCGCGATCAATCGTGCCCGCTTCTGGGTCTTTGGTTTCGGCGGTAATATGTGCGAGTCGCAAGGCAACTGAATTGGCCACTCCGTAATGCCCACTAGTGTGCTCAAGCCAGACTGCATTTTGCGGCGAAACTTTGTCGAGATCGGATGCAAACAAGTAACGGTGTTCGGCTAGCTTTCCTTCATCCCATCCCTCTCCTCTGACCCATTCACCCGGCTTGACTTTTGCAATTCCGGCTCGCAGCGCTTGTAATGCCTCATCAATGCTCGCTACGCGGGTTAGGTCCACGGCATAGAGCCGGTTCACGAAGGCGAAATGCAGGTGCGAATCTATGAGACCCGGTGTAACAGTAAGCCCGCGCAGATCGAGAATACGTGTGGTTCGACCTGCGTCGCGCAACACCTTAGCTTTTGGACCAAGCGAAAGAATCTTGCCATCACGAATGGCCACCGCTTCGGCAATAGAATCGGCGAGATCGCCGGTTATGATTTTACCGTTGACTAGAATGAGGCTGGCCTTTTCGGTCGACTGTAAATTCACTGATTGACCGTAAATCGAGACGGTCGCAAGAGATAGGGTAAGCAAGCCGAGGCCAGCAACTCCCGTGGATGACTTAGATGTTTGCCGGGATTTATCGCGGCTCGAGTTTATATGTGGCGCCGTTTCGCCCGTCAAATATGGTCCGGTAACTCGCACAGAAGAACGTCTTCCAGAGTATATTGTCGCGGGCTTTTGTAGATCAATCAAACTTGACTCCCAAAAGGTGGGGACATTGTAAGAACGCAGAGATTAGTCTGTGGGCAACCTCCCCAAACTGACATCATCGTAACGGACAAGGAACGGTATTGCGGACCTTCCAGAAGAGCGCAATGAAGCTCGATTTCCGATGCGCTCAGCAATCCGTGGGCCAGTATCTTTTCCTGAAGCTGTTCAAGCGTAATCCGCCAGAAGCGAGCCGCCAGCGTGCCTCCTAGTCTAGTTGCATGCCTACAAATCCTTCCGCCTGAAGGCTGGTCAGACCCGCAATGACCAGCGGAGTCCTCGCCCCGGTTGTCCTCGCTTACGGTAATGGCGGGCCGACAACTTGGATATCGTGCTTGGCCAGCACGTCGGTAAATACTCGAATGTCGCGGCGCTGGGCTTCCGTAAGCTGGGAAAGGGCGGTAAAGCATTCTTCCAGCCATCCCGCCGGTTGCATGAGGATTAGCAGCTTCCCAAGAGACGCCCCGGTGTTCTTCCATCGATGTGGGATTTGCCGGGGTCCCAGAATGCTCATGCCTGAGTTCAGTTGGTGTTGTTCACCGCCGACTTCAAATAGAAACTCCCCTTGAAGCACCTGGAACCACTCCTCCTGATGAGGATGCGTGTGCAGTGGGACGCCGACTTGGGGCGCAACAGGATTTTCGAAGATCGACCACGCACCCCCCTAATCCTTACTTGATACTTTGACCCATCGAAAGGTCGTCGGCTGCAAGGGGTTCCCCCAGCGATCCCAATATGCGTTAAAATAAGAATTGCGAAAATAATGGGATTTGTCTTATGCTTATTCCATGGAAATTATCCCTGTTCATGCCGACGATTGGGACTATGTGCGGACCTTGTTACCGGAAGATTTAGAAGTCTCTGCC